>ENA-OYYB01001628-OYYB01001628.1-human-gut-metagenome-genome-assembly--contig:-NODE-1628-length-9235-cov-4.411111_pt1 | contig 9235 bp, 6 predicted proteins | sample MGYA00244059_ERZ653440 | MGnify/ENA primary metagenome ERZ653440 (study PRJEB26926, sample SAMN06164994) | human gut metagenome | biome: ENVO:00009003; feature: ENVO:2100002; material: ENVO:00002003... | reverse complement strand
CTACACCTATTAAGTCGTCGGCAGCGTCAGATGTGTATAAGAGACAGGAAAAAGAATAATTGAAGTTTTATAATAAAGCAACAACCGGAGCTCTATAATAAAGTAAAAAGATATTGGAAGTTTTACAAAATTAGAAAGCTCTATATAAATAAAGGATGAAAGGGAAGAAACGATTCATAGTAACGATGCTATTCTTTATCAACATTATCATGTTGGTAGCCGCCGTTATTCCCCATCACCACCACCCCAACGGGATGATCTGCATGAAGCAGGACCAACCGGTAGAGCAGCAATGCCCCAACCACCATCATCACCCCGCAAGCGATTCATGTTGCAGCAGCGAATGCATGACCCGCTTCCACTCTCCCATTCCCTCCGTGCACACGGACAGCGGACCGAATTACGTATTCGTCGCCACCCTGTTTACGGATATGATCATCGAACATTTATTACGACCGCAGGAAAGACGAGTCAAAAATTACTACATCTATCGTGAATCCCTGCACGGTACGAAAATACCTCGTACCTCCTCCCTTCGGGCCCCTCCCTACTCTGTTTTTGCGTAATGACGTAAATGCAAGCAAGTTGCATCTGCGTTACTCTATCTTTGTAGCGTACAAAAACAGTAAAACTTAGTAGGAAAACAACATTTATGAAGAAACTTATCTTTATAGGAGTCATGGGATTATTCGTCCTGGGCTCTTGCAATAGTAAAAATACTGGTCATGAAGGGCATGACCACGAGACCGTCACACACAATCATGATGAACACGAAGGACATGACCACGAAGCAGAAGGACATGACCACGAAGCCGAAGGAGCCGACCATTCACACGAAGGTGAATGCAGCGGAGGACACGATCACGGCAAAGCTGCCACCAGCGAACCCGCCGGCGAGCACAGCGACGAAATCATCCTCCCGAAAGCGAAAGCTGACGCTGCCGGTGTGAAGGTAAATGCCATCACACCGGCCCCCTTCCAGCAAGTGATCAAGACAAGCGGACAGGTACTCGCTGCCCAGGGCGACGAATCGGTGGCTGTAGCCACGGTGGCCGGAGTCGTTTCTTTCCGCGGCAAGGTGACGGAAGGAATGAGCGTCGGTCGCGGCACTCCGCTGGTGACTATTTCTTCGCACAACATCGCCGACGGTGACCCCGTGCAACGTGCCCGAATCGCTTACGAAGTATCCAAAAAGGAATACGAACGAATGAAGTCGCTCGTCAAAAACAAGATTGTGTCCGACAAGGATTTCGCACAGGCGGAGCAGAACTACGAAAACGCACGTATCAGCTACGAAGCGCTCGCCAAAAACCACTCGGCCATCGGTCAGAATATCACCGCGCCCATTGCCGGATACGTAAAAAGCATTCTGGTCAATGAGGGAGACTACGTAACCATCGGTCAGCCACTGGTCAGCGTGACGCAGAACCGCCGGCTTTTCCTCCGTGCCGAGGTATCGGAAAAATACTACCCATATCTCCGCACAATCAGTTCCGCCAATTTCCGGACACCTTATAATAATGAGGTCTACGAACTGAATGAACTGAGCGGCAGACTGCTTTCCTTCGGAAAAACTTCCGGAGACAATTCTTTCTACGTGCCCGTCACCTTCGAATTTGACAATAAAGGAGAAGTGATTCCGGGATCATTCGTCGAAGTTTATCTGCTTTCCTCCCAACTGGAAAACGTGATTTCCGTGCCCCGCACCGCCCTGACGGAAGAGCAAGGCATCTTCTTCGTCTACCTGCAACTCGATGAAGAAGGCTACAAGAAACAGGAAGTGACCCTCGGCGCCGACAATGGCAAAAGTGTACAAATCCTGACCGGAATCAAACCCGGAGACCGTGTAGTGACCGAAGGCGCATACCAAGTTCGCCTGGCAAGCGCAAGCAACGCCATCCCTGCCCACAGTCATGAGCACTAGCGGCAAGGTGCCGCATCCAAGTTCCCTTGCGGCACACACAGAACTCATTTATAGTTACGCAAGTTTATCCCCTGTCCGGCACTGCTCAAAAGTAAACCGGGAGGAACCAGACTTAATCAATGAAATATCATGCTAAATAAAATCATACATTACTCCCTGCACAACCGACTGGTTGTGCTCTGCGCGGCCATCCTCCTGCTTATCGCGGGGACTTACACCGCCATGCATACGGAAGTAGACGTGTTTCCCGACCTGAACGCCCCGACAGTGGTCATCATGACCGAAGCCAACGGTATGGCAGCCGAGGAAGTGGAACAGCTCGTCACCTTCCCCGTCGAAACAGCCGTAAACGGGGCTACCGGCGTGCGCCGTGTCCGTTCTTCTTCGACCAACGGTTTCTCCGTTGTCTGGGTAGAGTTCGACTGGGGCACAGATATATACCTCGCCCGTCAGATCGTCAGCGAAAAGCTCGCCGTAGTCAGCGAGTCACTTCCCGTCAACGTGGGCAAGCCGACTCTCGGCCCCCAATCGTCCATCTTGGGCGAAATGCTCATCGTCGGTCTGACCGCCGACTCCACCTCCATGCTCGATCTGCGGACGATTGCCGACTGGACGATCCGCCCGCGCCTGCTCTCCACCGGAGGCGTGGCACAGGTGGCAGTGCTCGGAGGAGACATCAAGGAATATCAGATTCAGTTGGACCCCGAACGGATGCGCCACTACGGCGTATCGATGGGAGAAGTGATGGCCGTCACCCAAGACATGAACCTAAACGCCAACGGCGGCGTACTTTACGAATTTGGCAATGAATATATCGTGCGCGGAGTACTCTCTACCCCCAAAGTGGAAGAACTCGGCAAAGCGGTAGTGAAAACGGTGAACAACTTTCCGGTGACGCTGGAAGACATCGCCGACGTGAAAATAGGTCCCAAAGCCCCGAAACTGGGCACAGCCTCGGAGCGTGGCAAACCGGCCGTACTCATGACCGTCACCAAACAGCCCGCCACCAGCACGCTGGAACTGACGGACAAATTGGAGGCCTCTCTGCAAGACTTACAGAAGAATTTGCCTGCGGACGTCAAAGTCTCCACGGATATTTTCCGCCAGAGCCGCTTTATCGAAAGCTCTATCGGCAACGTGAAAAAGTCTCTTTTTGAAGGAGGAATCTTTGTCGTCATCGTACTTTTCCTGTTTTTGGCCAATGTACGCACTACGCTGATTTCCCTTGTCACGCTGCCGCTTTCACTACTCGTCTCCATCCTCACGCTTCACTACATGGGGCTGACGATCAACACGATGAGTCTGGGAGGTATGGCGATTGCCATCGGTTCGCTGGTCGACGATGCCATCGTCGACGTGGAAAATGTATACAAGCGACTGCGGGAGAACCGTCTGAAAGCGGAAGCCGAACGCCTCAGCACGCTCGAAGTGGTATTCAACGCTTCGAAGGAAGTGCGAATGCCGATTCTTAATTCAACGCTGATCATTGTCGTCAGCTTTGTGCCGCTGTTCTTCCTGAGTGGAATGGAAGGACGTATGCTGGTACCGCTGGGTATCGCTTTCATCGTGGCGCTGTTCGCTTCCACGGTCGTTGCCCTCACGCTGACTCCGGTGCTCTGCTCTTACCTGCTGGGCAGCAACAAGACGAACAAGGAACTGAAAGAATCCTTCCTTGCCCGCTGGATGAAAGGCATTTACGAAAAGGCGCTGACATGGGTGCTGGCTCACAAACGGGTGACACTCGGCAGCACCATCGTCCTTTTCCTGATCGCCTTAGGGGTATTCTTTACGCTCGGGCGCAGCTTCCTTCCTTCGTTCAATGAAGGCTCGTTTACCATCAATATCAGTTCGCTGCCGGGTATATCCCTGGAAGAAAGCAACAAGATGGGACATCGTGCCGAAGAATTGCTGCTGACAATCCCCGAAATACAAACCGTAGCCCGCAAAACGGGACGTGCCGAACTGGATGAACACGCGCTCGGCGTAAACGTTTCGGAAATCGAGGCACCGTTTGAACTGAAAGACCGCCCGCGCAGCGAACTCGTCGCCGAAGTGCGCGAGAGACTCGGAACGATCACCGGAGCAAACATCGAAATCGGTCAGCCCATCAGCCACCGTATCGACGCGATGTTGTCCGGTACGAAGGCAAATATCGCCATCAAACTCTTCGGAGACGACCTGAACAAGATGTTCTCGCTGGGCAACCAGATCAAGGGAGCTATCAGCGACATTCCGGGAATTGCCGACCTCAACGTGGAACAACAAATCGAACGCCCGCAGTTAAAGATACAGCCCAAACGGGAAATGCTGGCGAAATTCGGCATCACCCTGCCGGAATTTTCTGAATACGTGAATGTGGCGCTGGCAGGAAAAGTGATTTCGCAAGTGTACGAGCAGGGCAAGAGCTTCGACCTCATCGTCAAAGTGAAGGACGACGCACGCGACGAAATGGAGAAAATCCGCAACCTCATGGTCGACACCAACGACGGACGCAAAGTTCCTCTGAACTACGTGGCGGAAGTGGTTTCCTCGATGGGCCCAAACACGATCAACCGCGAAAATGTAAAACGGAAAATCGTTATCTCCGCCAACGTTGCCGACCGTGACCTGCGCAGTGTTGTAAATGATATTCAGAAGCAGGTAGACGCCACTATCCAGTTGCCCGAAGGCTACCACATCGAGTATGGCGGACAGTTCGAAAGCGAACAGGCTGCCAGCCGTGTATTGGCGCTGACATCTTTCATGAGTATTGTCATTATTTTCCTGTTGCTTTACCACGAATTCCGCAGTGTCAAGGAGTCCGGCGTGATCTTGCTGAACCTGCCTCTGGCATTGATCGGCGGCGTTTTTGCCCTTGTCATCACGACCGGCGAAGTAAGCATTCCGGCAATTATCGGTTTCATTTCGCTGTTCGGTATCGCGACCCGTAACGGTATGCTGCTCATCAGCCACTACAACCACTTGCAGCAAGTGGAGGGACTGAACGTGTACGACAGCGTGATACAAGGCTCTCTCGACCGTCTGAATCCGATCCTGATGACGGCTCTCTCCTCTGCGCTGGCACTGATACCGCTGGCTCTGGGCGGTGATCTGCCGGGCAACGAGATTCAAAGCCCGATGGCCAAAGTGATTTTGGGCGGACTTTTAACATCTACTTTCCTGAACGGTTTCATCGTTCCGATTGTTTATCTGATGATGCACCGCCAGCGTAGCGCTGGGGCAAATTCTCCATGCGGCGTACCGGCGGAACAAGCATAATTATCAGTTAAATATAGCTACTATGTATATAGAAACAAATAAAAAAAGTATGAAACGAATCATCATCATAGGCTCTTTGGTAAGCTGCGCACTTCTCGCCCTCACGGGCGAAGTGCAGGCCCAAAGCGGCATCGAACAGGTTTTGAAGAATATCGAAGCCAACAATAAGGAGTTGCAGGCAAACGCCCAACTCATCACCTCGCAAAAGCTGGAAGCCAAAACGGACAATAACCTGCCGGACCCGACATTATCATACGCCCACCTTTGGGGAGCGAAAGATAAAAACGAAACGATCGGCGAACTTGTGGTGTCGCAAAGTTTCGACTTTCCGAGCCTGTATGCCACCCGCAACAAGCTGAATCGTCTGAAAGCGGGTGCTTTTGACAGTCAGGCGGACGTCTTCCGCCAAGAGAAATTGTTGCTCGCCAAAGAAGTGTGTCTGGACATTATCATGCTGCGCCAGCAAAAACACATCTTGGAGGAACGGCTGCGCAACGCAGAAGAACTTGCCAAAATGTACGCCAAGCGCCTCCAAACCGGAGATGCGAACGCTCTCGAAACGAATAAAATCAATCTGGAACTGCTGAATGTCAAGACGGAAACTTCGCTGAACGAAACGGCACTGCGCAATAAGTTGCAGGAACTGAACACGTTAAACGGCAATATCCCCGTAGTGTTCGAAGAAAACACGTATCCCGCGACGCCTTTCCCTGCCGACTATCAGATACTGAAATCGGAAGTGCTCTCCGCCGACCGCACGTTAATGGCGTTCAACAACGAAAGCCTCGTTGCCCGCAAGCAGATCGCTGTCAACAAGTCGCAATGGCTGCCGAAACTGGAACTCGGCTACCGCCGGAACACCGAAACCGGAACGCCTTTCAACGGAGTGGTAGTGGGATTCTCCTTCCCGCTTTTCGAGAACCGCAACAAGGTGAAAATAGCCAAAGCGCAAGCGCTGAACATCGACTTGCAGAAAGACAATGCCAGCCTGCAAGTGGAATCCGAACTGGCACAGCTCTATCGGGAGGCCAAAACACTGCACACCTCTATGGAGGAATACAGGAAAACTTTTCAGGCGCAACAAGACCTCGCACTGCTGAAACAGGCTCTGACAGGCGGACAGATCAGCATGATCGAGTATTTTGTCGAGGTATCCGTCATTTATCAAAGTCATCAGAATTACCTCCAGCTGGAGAATCAATATCAGAAGGCAATGGCACGAATTTATAAGAGCAAGCTATAAATTCCCGCTTTATTTCGCCCGATTATTGAATAAATAACTGAGGTTTCGCAAGTTCTTTATATTATTGACAAACAATAGTATCCCAAATGGGGGTGACTAAAAAGTCGATTCTATCTCCATTCTCCTCCTTCGGGAAGGAGGAGTACCCGTAGGGGGAGGTGGTAGGTGAAACATAAAAATACCTATAATAGAATACGAATGAATGCTTTTCTCACCTACCACCCCGCCCTACGGGCACCCCTCCTCCCGGGAGGGAGGGGAATTAAGATAGTTTGGATAACGCAAAAGTAACCTGCGAAACTTGAATAAATAAAAAGAATGCATTACATTTGGGGACTGTAAAAAAACACTAAACTATTATGAAAACTAAAACCCTCTCTTACACCCCCATCTTGTTTTGCATTCTTATTTTATGGAGTGCCTGTAAAGACGATGCCGATGCCCCCCTGCGGTTTTACGACAGCAAATACGAAGTGCCCATGGGAGGAAGACGCTACCTCGGAATCGAAAGTGGAAACGGAGACTACTCTCTGGAAATCGGAAATCCCCGCATCGCAAGTGCCGGAATCGAAAGCGGCTGGAGCGGAGTTCCCGCCGGACGAATGATTTACATATCCGGCATTCTCACCGGAAGCACGTATCTGAAAGTGACAGACAACGCCACACAGGAAACGCTCACTCTGCCCATTAAAGTGGTGGACTACTACGAAGATCTCAATCTGATACACGGCTCGTCCTCCCTGCGTCCCAATGGGGACGAAAACCTACTGCCGGGTGTTGACGACATTTTCCTTGTCAGCAACGCTGCCCGTGACGCTTATTTCTTCAAACAAGGACAACGAACCGCTTTTTCATCGGGACTCGAACTGATCACCAAAGGAACTTATGCACTGAAGCAAGAGGAAGATAACAAAGCCACACTGACCCTTACTTTCTCATTGGATGCCTCACCGGCTACGGAACACCATTTCACCGTATGGGGAAACGCGTACCTGCTTCACCGGCTGGACAAGAACTTACATCTGAACTGGGGCACGCCGCCCATTGGAGAAACACGGACATCACCTGCCCCGCCTCCGGCCTACACACTGGAAGAAATAACGGAAGGAGCAGAACCGGGAACAGGCAGACAGGTCGGTTTCATTCTGAATTATAAGGAAATACCTACGGGAATACTTCCCTAAATTATGGATGATAAATTAGCCGCGCTATCAAGATAAGCATTCTATCCGCTCTCCGTTTCTTTCAGGAATGATCTTTACAGCGTACGTATCTCCTCCGGCAAATACCCGCTGCGGATACGCCACTCCTGCGGATAAAGATTATTGGCACGATTTCCGATATTCTTCACAAATCCGAGAGGAATATTCCGGTAAGTAAGCAAGATATAACCACGAGGGGCTGTTTCCGGCAAGGTAATAGCCTCTTTTCGTAAATAAGCGATAGCCTGTTCATAACTCACCTCTTCCGTATCAAAAGCATCCTGCCGCAAGAGCGTAGCGCTCATCGCCAGCGCATGAGTGGGAATCAAATCTTTCCCTTTCACTTCACCAGTCAGAACGCCTGCCTGTATCACTTTCAGATACTGTTTCATGGCAGCCAGTTCATCGGTATATCGTTGCAGAAATGCGACGATGCCCGCGCCTTCCGCAGACAAGGTGTATCTTTCGGCATTTTCCTGCTTCAGCCAGTTCAGTGCCATCCCCATGTGTTCTTTGGAAACGGGAGAAGCAGCCGCTCCGCCTTTCTTATCTTTTTTCTTGGACGACTTTGCTTTTGAGAATGAATAGGTTGCCGGTTCATCTTCCGCATCCGGTTTGCGAAGTGCCGCCAGAAAGAATCCTTCGCCTTTTGTCTTATGAGGAAGAAAATGACAGACAGACAAACTTCTCTGAGATTCATCCTCTCCGTCGAGTAAATTCCCCGTTATATTCCACTCGTCCTGCACCTCCAGCGGCAAGAGTTCCGCACCGAATTCCTGCTGAATCCAGCAGACGTTCTCTTCATCTTCTTTGCTATTATAGGTACACGTACTATATATTAATATGCCGCCCGGTTTCAGACAGGGCCAAATATCCGCAATAATCCGCCGCTGACGCTGCCAGCAGATCTCTACATTCTCCGGACTCCATTCCTCCACGGCTACGGGGTCTTTACGAAACATTCCCTCGCCCGAACAAGGCACATCGGTCAGAATGACATCGAAAAAAGACGGAAGTGCCGAGAAATCAGCCGGATCATTGTTGGTAACCACCACATCCGGATGCCCCCACTTCGTCAGATTCTCCGCCAGGATTTGCGAACGGTTGCGAATCACTTCGTTTGCTACCAGCAGGCTACCCACGGGCAGTACACTGCGGGCATGAGTAGATTTCCCGCCGGGAGCAGCGCAAAGGTCAAGCATTACGGAGGGTCTTTCGCCGATATATTGCTTTAATGCCTGCTCCACAAACATGGAAGATGCTTCCTGTACATAATAACATCCGGCATGAAACAACGGATCAAAGGTAAACGTCAATCGACGGTCGAGATAGTAACCTGTTGCCGACCAAGGCACACGGTCGGAAGAGGCATGAAAAAGACTGAATGAAGAACTGGATAGTTTTTCGTCATTCAGTCGGATGCTTACGGGCTGTTCGTCATTCAAGGCATCAGCCAGTTTGTTATATTCTTCATCTCCCAGGAGGGAACGGGTACGGTCTGCAAAAGATACGGGTAAGTCCATGTGCCAAATTATTTTATGTCCGCAAAGGTAATGCACTGTCTCTTATACACATCTGACGCTGCCGACGACTTAATAGGTGTAGATC
>ENA-OYYB01001626-OYYB01001626.1-human-gut-metagenome-genome-assembly--contig:-NODE-1626-length-9260-cov-5.176860_pt1 | contig 9260 bp, 4 predicted proteins | sample MGYA00244059_ERZ653440 | MGnify/ENA primary metagenome ERZ653440 (study PRJEB26926, sample SAMN06164994) | human gut metagenome | biome: ENVO:00009003; feature: ENVO:2100002; material: ENVO:00002003... | reverse complement strand
ACGAGATCCTGAGATGTCTCGTGGGCTCGGAGATGTGTATAAGAGACAGCACCCATCACTCTAACACAAACAAGTCTTCTGCTTAGAATAATACCGATTTATTTGGGATTAAATCCTATCAAAACATTCAATATACAAACATAAGACAAACTGGATAAGGGCGGGCAAACCCCGCCCCTACCATGCTACCAAGATAATTTTATAAACTTATTCTCCCACGGAGCGAAACTCAACGGATTCCCCGAAACTGGGTCTCCTACGACATCACAAACCGTAGTTTTCACAAAATTAATTTTATCTGAAGTTACGGAGAAAGTAGCTGGCTTCCCGCCTATCTCACGCAATTGAAGCATAACAGCATTCTCGCCTTCCACAGGCCTCATGTTTACCAACAACAAATTCTCCGGTACGATCTTGAAAATGGAAGCCGATTGGAGAGGCTCCACCTTTTTATCTCCGGCAGGCAAAACACGGGTCAAGAACGGAATCCGGTTTTCCCAAGCGAACTTAGTCGCATACTCAATAGAGTTGTCTTTCGAAGAGTTGATGAAGTAACTCCATTGCATCTCTCCCATTTGGTCCGCATTGAAATTGGTTACCCAGTAGTTGTTCATCGGCCATGAATACATATTCGTGGACTGAGGTACGGCTCCGGCTTTATACCGCCCCGTATTGATCGCCCCAAATTGCATTAATGGTATTTCTTGGCTACCCATCACGACCTGTGACTCTCCATTACGAGCCGTAGCGAAGTTTTGCACCGTGTACCAATCGTTAGAGGAGCCCGGGATTTGGTCTACACCCGCCTCAATCGATCCGCCGGGTACATCTAAATGGATCTTTCCTCCTTCAACCTCAAACGGGAAAGCGATATAAACCGCTTCCGGATCTGTTACCGCTTTTTTGCGCAGGCGATAAACTACCTCGATTTTCTTTGTTACGTTAAATACACGGAATTCCACCATCAAATTATTCGGCTCACGTCCCGCTACCGTCTCTCCCCGGAAACGATAGGTATCCCAGACATCGCCTTTCTCATATTTCTCGAAACGCATCTTCTCTGGGCGACGGCGGAGGAATTGGGGAGCACGATATTGTTCCATCGGATGACGGCTATCGATAATCTCATAAATAAACTCGCCCATCTCCCATTCCGCATCCGGCGTAACCAATTGTTTGTTCAAATCCTTATCATATAATTTACGAATCGTACCTTTACGGGTATTGAAGTCGATGGCATACCAAGGATTCTCCACATGTGTCTCTTTTAATTCCGTAGCGCCCTGTATTTCCGGACGTGGCGCATCCTTTACCTTTATATAATACTGCGCATATCCCAAAGCCGGGACATCTTTCACGTAAAAGTTCCAATAAGTACCATCGGAACGGCTTTCGCCGGCTTGTGCGGGAATTACGTTGCCAGCCGTATCCACGATCTCGAAAGCCTTGTCTTTCGGAAGAATCTGATGATCGACATAAGCTTTAGCGATACCGCTATAACTCCAGTTGAGCGTATTGAATACAGCGATAGACGGAACATCGCTTTTGGGCACGAACGATTGTAATATACCCATAGTGGCCTCTCCCAGCAAACCGGAATGGCGATAGGCTTCCCACGCATACGATTGTTTCAAGGAGCGTTGTTCCCAAGTTTCCAGTCCATAAGCATTACGTACGCTCTCACTATGCCCGAAAGTATGCTCATCATAGAACAAAAGAGCTTTGTTGATGTCCTGAATTCGATCATTGATGTCTGTCGGCAATTGAGCGCCTAGCATTTTGGCGAATGACAATCCGGCTTGGTTCGCGATAATATCCGAGTGAGTCACACGAGATATGGCGGCCTCGCGGGCACCGGAACCAAAACCATCCGTCCACCAATCCGGCCAAGCTCCACGAATGGTCTCGATACGATCCGCATATTGGCTCTCTACCGTCTTAAAGAACTCGCTGGCTACCGCCGTGCGTAATTTCGGCCATTCATACTTCTCATTCCATTTTTGTAGCATCTCACAACTTTTCGTGGATGGAGGCGCATTATCCGTAAAATAACCCGAATGCTGGGCGGCCAATATATCATACGGATAGTTTTTCGCTTCCATTTGATCCAGATACGCTAAGACCCGTTCCTCGAACTGCTCAAAATCATCGGTATGGATACCAAAGAAATTTCCTTGGTTATAATGCTCGGCACGATAGGTCAAGACCTTCTTCCCGGATGGAGATTCCCACCAGAATACGGTAGGTTTATCAAAACAGATCAACGCCCGGTGGCCATGGGTTCCCATATTCACATATTTCACGCCGGCATCCGCAAAATACTCGCTGAAGCACCAACCGATTCCATTCACGTCGTCTTGCATAGCTACCTCGGCACGCATCCCATTCTCACGGAATTGCTTGATCGGATAAAGGGAGGCGGCGAGCGTTTGCTCATCGGGTAATTCGTCAAAGTTCAAGTACATCGTAGCTAATTCGATACGACTCTCTTTTACCCGCTGCTTCAGGCGAGCGATCTGTTCCGCCGGACGGCATTTCAAATATTCGCTAACCGCCCAAGCGATCTCGCAAGTCCAACGGAATTTAGCGAAATCCGGATAATTATCCGTAGCGTCGCAATAATCCAATGCATAATCAATATATCGTAGATGTTCCGCTAGGATTTCCATTTGGGAACGGGTATAACCGATATCCGTATGCGTGTGTTGCACCATATTCATTTGCCAATGGCGAACCGGTTTTACCGTCACCATAGTCTCCTCTTTCTCTTTCCCACTTGTCAGCGTCAACGGTAATTGGCGAGTCGTGCTAACCTCGGGTATCTCGATTCGGAACACATTATCCCCGGACACCAGTTTCTCTTTACGGCTTTGCTCGCCTAAACGGATCGTTACTGTAGAAGGCTCTCCTTCATGTTTCACGGAGATCTCGACCTTTTGGGTCAGTCCGTTTTTCGATTTATAAACCGCCGGCAATACACGGCTCTTGACATCCGATAATCCCGGAGACGCATGGACCGACAATGTCCCAATCAACAAAGCCAATCCTGCTGATAAATAAGTTCTTTTTTTCATTTTATCGTGTTTTTATGGATATAAGTCCTATATACAACATACATATTAATAATAGCATCAAGCCGGCTACCTGCCCGAACATATCGGCTAAGCCTCCCATACAAGGCGTAATCAAGGCGCCTCCCGATACCCCCATAATCATCAAGGCCGATACCTCGTTGGATTGCTCCGGACGATGTTCCAACGCGAAAGAGAACAGGATCGAAAACACATTCGAGCAAGCCAAGCCAACCAGTACGATCATAACGCCCATGCTCCACAAGCTATCCGAGATAAGCAATCCCACGAAAGCAAGGATAACGATCAGCATGCTTCCCCTTAAGAAAGGTCGTGACGAGATCCTCGCCAACAATATAGCCCCCAGGAAAGAGCCTCCCGTACGAGCGGCGAAATAAAGGCTACTCCCTAATCCGGCCTCTTGCAACGGCATGGATAACTTTTCCATCAATAGCTTGGGGATCGTCGTATTCAGACCGACATCGATCCCGACAATACACAGAATCCCCAAGAAAAGCATCCGTATCCTAGCATCTTTACATAAAGCTAATGTAGAGGCGAACGAGGCTTCTTGCTCCTCTCCTTCCTCTTTACCCGGAATAGCCGTTATCAACCAAATGATAGACAACAAGGTAGTCACCGAATAGACAATGAATATCAACTTCCAATCCCCCCAAAAAGAGGAAGCGACCCCCGCAATAATCGGACCTAAGAAGGAAGATACCGCCTTAATAAACTGCCCTAACGTAAGCACGCTCGTTACCTTATCCGGATTTACCACCCGGGCTACCATCGGGTTCAAAGATACTTGCAAAATCGTATTTCCAATTCCCAGCAAAGCGAACGCAAACAAGATACAAGCAAAGTCATAGAAGAAAAGAGGTATCAGCATCGCCAAGGTCGTGATGGCCAAGGCAGCGACTACCGTATTCCTACGCCCGTGCCGTCCCATCCAGATACCGGTGGGGACAGAGAACAGGGCGAACCAAAGAAAGACCATCATGGGTAATAGGTTCGCCAAGGTGTCGGACAAACCAAAATCCATCTTCACATAATTCGTGGCAATTCCCACGACATCCACGAATCCCATCACAAAAAAGCCGAAAAGGATCGGGAATATAGCGGAGTTCGTACTTTTAGTTCTCATATCCATCTTTTGGTTGGCTACCCATTTCTAAAACCAAATGTCCACCTTGAATAATCTCCGAGAAAGGAATACGAGTATCCGTCAATGGTTTCCCGTTTAAGTTCATCGATTGCACGTAATCATTTTGCTTACTATTATTACGGGCCTCAATCACGAATTCCTTCCCTTTATAATAGCGGTCATTCAGCCGGATCGTAATCTTATCGAATAAAGGACTGCCCAAAGCGAAAGAAGGCGCTTGATCCGTCAAGCCTTTCATATCGAATAAGCCTAAGGAAGAGATCACGTACCAAGCCCCAAGCTGGCCTTGATCCTCATCTTGTCCGTAGCCATAACCGTGGATGCCATCCGTACCATAGAACTCATTCAAGATCGCCCGTACCCATTTTTGCGTAAGCGAGGGACGACCGGCCTCGTTGAACATCCAAGGGATGTGCAAGCACGGTTGGTTTCCTTGGTTATACAAGGTTTGCAAACCGGCGAAAGCCCCTACTTCCGTGCCTCCGCTAAAGATTAATTTACGAGACACCGTGAAGATGCTATCCAACCGATGGTTAAACACGTCTGCGCCTACTTTCGCGACCAAGCCTTTCGCGTCGTGCGGTACATAGAATGTATATTGCCAAGCGTTACCTTCTTGGAATCCGCGCCATACTTGCATCGGATTGAAGTCCTCGATAAACGTACCATCCTTCTTTTTAGGACGGACAAAATTACAGGAAGGGTCATAGATACGCTCCCAGCCTTTCGATAAGTCCATCAAACGGTTATAATCGTCCGTCTTACCCAGTTGCTTCGCCCATTGGGCCACGGCCCATGCGCTATAAGCATATTCCAAGGTATGGGAAGCGGAGAACATGAAAGCCTCGTCCGGCCCGTCCCCCTTATCCAAATGAGGCACATAACCATATTCCACGAAATAACGGGTATCGATCTTTCCTGCGCCCAATGGACGATTCTCCCCATCCAACTCATTCTTCAAGCAAGCCTCATAGGCCGTATTCACATCGAAATCCCGAATGCCACATTGATAAGCGCCAGCGATAATCGTACTTAATAAATTCGTACCAACCCCGGAGACATAACGGCTATTAGCGATTCCATCCGCCAGCCAGCCGGCGTCCTTGTACACCAACAAATGGCTACTTATATAATCCGAATAATATTCCGGATAGGCCAAAGCCCAAACCTGCGTCAGATTCCATTGCGCTCCCCAAGCGGCATCGGTATTATATAAGTTATGTATCGGTTTCCCGTCTTTCAAAGGGATTTGTCCTACCGAGCCATCATTTCTCGGATAAGCGCCATTCACGTCGCTAGCCAATCCGCGGCCCAATAAAGCATGATACAAACCGGTATAGAATTTCACCTTATCCTCTTGCGCCGGAGTCTCTACCCGGATACGTCCCAAATATTCTTCCCATGTTTGGCGAGAGATTTCCCTTGCTTCGTCAAACGTAAGGGTAGCGGCCTCCGTCTCCCTATTTAACCGGGCATTCTCCACGGATGTATAGGAAAGACCTACTTTAGCGGTTACCGACTCTTGATCTTGGGTACGGAATGTCAAATAAAGTCCGGCTCCCACACCCGTCGCTTTTCGTTCATCCGGACGGATATCCGCCCCGTTGAAAGCGCCATATCCAACGGGAGCCTTATCCAGCACCGCCGAGAAATACTCATGGGCCAAACCGCTTTGCCGCTCGTCCACAAACAGAACACCAAGGTTGTAGGTACGGTTGGTCTTCATCGCGCGGGCCGCCATATTGGGCACATAGCCCATCCGGCGGGCCGCCTCGCGGACACGGTCGCGGGTCGCAGCAGAGATGTCCGACTGGCCATTGAGCGCTTTGCTCACCGTTGCCACCGAGACACCGCATTCACGCGCCAGATCTTTTAAGGATGACATTTCGCCGCCCTCCCTCACAGGGACCCGCTCAGGGCTCCCGAACGAATCCTAAATCGTTTTCGCAATTTCAATATAGCGCACTTTGCACTAAAAATCAAGCAGAAGAAGAAAAGTTTTATCCTAAAAGTCTGCATTTCAGCAGGTTGCGAGATTTCATTTCCTCAGAATTATGCAGTCTGTATCGTTTTCGTTACATTTCGTTACCGTTCGATAATTTTTTCGTTCCCATACCGGTTTCCACCCTTGAACCAGCCCGCTGCACCCTTGTTGTATATTTCAGGTCCACTCTTGATTTTTCCCGCAGGATAGACTATTCTTAGGGTGACAAGTGCCTTTCCCACCCTTGGGCCGCAAATTCTAAATCGTTTTCGCCATCAAATGATTTCAGCATTTCCGGTTTACCCTATAAGGAGGAACAAGGCTATGAGATTCGGACATTTTGATGATGCGCGCCGGGAATATGTGATCGACACGCCCCGCACTCCCCTGCCCTGGATCAACTATCTGGGCAGCGAGGACTTTTTCAGTCTGGTGTCCAACACCGGCGGCGGTTACAGCTTTTACCGGGATGCCCGGCTGCGGCGGCTGACCCGCTACCGCTACAACAATTCCCCGCTGGACATGGACGGCCACCGCATCTACATCAACGATGGCGGCACCATCTGGAACCCGGGCTGGCAGCCTGCCAAGACGGAACTGGACAGTTACACCTGCCGCCACGGTCTGGGCTACACGATCCTGCAGGGCGAAAAAAGCGGCATTGCGGCCGCTCAGGAGTTGTTCGTGCCCCGGGGCGATGCCTGTGAGATCGACCGGCTGACGCTGGAAAACAAGACCGCTGCCCCCCGCACGCTGGACGTGTTCAGCTATGTGGAGTTCTGCCTGTGGGATGCCATGGACGACAGCTCCAATTTCCAGCGCAACTTTTCCACCGGCGAGGTGGAAGTGGTGGAAAGTGCCATCTATCATAAGACAGAGTACCGGGAGCGCCGGGATCACTACGCCGTGTTCTGGGCCAACGCCCCCGTTACCAGCTTCGACACCAGCCGGGATGCCTTCTGCGGCGTGTACGGCGGCCCCGCCGCACCGGAAGCGGTCAAAGCCGGTCACTGCTCGAACAGCATTGCCCACGGCTGGGCTCCGGTGGGTGCCCACCATTTCCATCTCACGCTGGCACCGGGTGAGAAAAAGAGCATCATCTTCGGGCTGGGCTACATTGAAAACCCGGTCGGGGAAAAATTCAGCGCTCCCGGCATCATCAACAAAGCCCGGGCCGAGGCCATGATGGCCCGCTATACCACCGACGCACAGGTGGATGCCGCCCGCAGGGCACTGGCCGACTACTGGCAGGAGCTGCTCTCGGGCTGGCAGCTGACCTCCGGCGAGGAAAAGCTGGACCGGATGGTGAGCCTGTGGAACCAGTATCAGTGCATGGTCACCTTCAACATGAGCCGCAGTGCCAGCTATTACGAGAGCGGCATCGGCCGCGGCATGGGGTTCCGGGATTCCTGTCAGGATCTGCTGGGCTTCGTTCACATGATCCCTTCCCGCGCACGGGAACGCATTCTGGACATTGCTGCCACCCAGTTTGAGGACGGCAGTGCCTACCACCAGTACCAGCCCCTGACCAAAAAGGGCAACAGCGACGTGGGCAGCGGCTTCAACGATGACCCGCTCTGGCTCATTGCGTGCACCGCCGCCTATCTGCGGGAGACCGGTGACTGGTCGATCCTGGACGAGCCGGTTGCCTTTGACAACGACGTGACCAGAGCACAGCCCCTGATGGAGCATCTGCGCCGGAGCTTCCGCTACACCCATACCCATCTGGGCCCCCACGGCCTGCCGCTGATCGGCCGGGCCGACTGGAACGACTGCCTGAACCTGAACTGCTTCTCGGAGCACCCGGGCGAGAGCTTCCAGATCACCGGCCCCAGCGAGGGCCCTGTGGCTGAGAGCGTGTTCATTGCGGGCATGTTCGTGAAATACGGCCGCGAGTACGCCGAACTCTGTGACCACCTGCACCTCACCGAGGAGGCCGTCAGTGCCCGCACTGCCATTGATGCAGTAGAACAGGCCACCCTGACCGCCGGCTGGGACGGCGCATGGTTCCGCCGTGCCTACGATGCCTTTGGTGCCCCCGTGGGCAGCAGGGAATGCGACGAGGGGCAGATCTTCATCGAACCCCAGGGCATGTGCGTGATGGCCGGGATCGGCCGAGAGACCGGTCAGGCCGAAGCCGCACTGAAGAGCGTGGAGGAGCGGCTGGACACCCCGTACGGCGTGGTACTGCTCCAGCCCGCCTACACCACCTACCGGCTCAATCTGGGCGAGATCTCCAGCTATCCCCCGGGCTACAAGGAGAACGCCGGTATCTTCTGCCACAACAACCCATGGATCAGCTGTGCTGAGACCGTGCTGGGCCACGGTGACCGGGCCTTTGCTGTCTACAAAAAGACCTGCCCGGCCTATATCGAGGACATCAGCGAGATCCACCGCACCGAGCCCTACGTTTACAGCCAGATGGTGGCAGGCCGCGATGCCCCCACCTTCGGCGAGGCCAAGAACAGCTGGCTGACCGGCACGGCGGCATGGACCTTCGTGAACGTGAGCCAGTACATTCTGGGCATCCAGCCCACTCTGGACGGCCTGCGCGTTGACCCCTGCATCCCCCACACGCTGGCAGGCTACACCGTCACCCGCCGTTACCGGGGTGCCGTGTACCACATCCGGGTGGAGAACCCCCATGCCGTGCAGAAGGGCGTGCAGAGCGTCACCGTGAACGGTGCTCCTATTGCGGGCACCCTCCTGCCGCTGGCAAAGGCCGGTGAAAGTGTAGCGGTCTCTGTCATTCTTGGATAACCTCCCTCACAGCAAAAAGACCGCCAAAGCAAGTAGAAACGCTTGCTCTGGCGGTCTTTTCAATACAGTTTTTTCAGTTCCAATTACAGCATCCTGGAAAGGAAAGCCTTCAGACGAGGATGCTTGGGATTCGAGAAGAGCTCCTGCGGGGGCTCATCTTCCTGGATCTTGCCCTCATCGATGAAGATGACGCGGTTGGACACCTCGCGGGCGAAGCCCATCTCGTGGGTGACCACCAGCATGGTGATGCCGGTGTGGGCCAGCTCCTTCATCAGCT
>ENA-OYYB01001620-OYYB01001620.1-human-gut-metagenome-genome-assembly--contig:-NODE-1620-length-9300-cov-6.751217_pt1 | contig 9300 bp, 10 predicted proteins | sample MGYA00244059_ERZ653440 | MGnify/ENA primary metagenome ERZ653440 (study PRJEB26926, sample SAMN06164994) | human gut metagenome | biome: ENVO:00009003; feature: ENVO:2100002; material: ENVO:00002003... | reverse complement strand
GGTCAGAAGTCTCGCTCCGGTGTTGCCGTACACGGATTTGAAGGCGGTCAGATGCCGATTTACCGCCGTTTGCCGAAACGCGGTTTTAAAAATCCGTTTGCGAAAGAATTTGCCGTTATTAATCTGGACACCATTCAGAAGGCTGTCGATGCAGGCAAGTTGTCTGCCGATGCCATTGATTTGGCTTCCCTGATGTCTGCCGGCATCGTTACCAAAGCTCTGGACGGTGTTCGTCTGTTGGCTCGCGGTGCGATTACCAGCAAAGTTACCGTTTCGGTTAACTCTGCTTCCAAAGCTGCGGTTGCCGCAGTTGAAAAAGCAGGCGGTAAAGTTAATTTTATCGAAGCTTAACAGCTTAGAATTAAGTAAGAAAAACCTCTCTGGGTGCAGAGAGGTTTTTTTATTGGCGTTCTTACAGAAAATCCCGAGTTTACCAGGGTTGAATGCCGAGGTGTTGGAACAACACCGTTCCACGCCAACGAGCGTGGTCAAACCGCAAGGTTTGTCGCTGAATCAGAACCCCGGTTTACTGAGGGATATCTGTTGGGAAAACATTTTCAAAAAAATGGACAAATAATGATTGATTGAAAATCCGGAATATGTTATTTTAACCGGCAATGAAGCAAGTATTATCCTTATTATTAATTCGAGGCATTGCTCTGTGAGCAGCCTCACAAAAAGAAACAATATGGAAAAGTTAGAAAAGATTTTTTGGACATTAGTGACAATCGCGGAAGTGGCAGCTGTCGGGTTTTGGATTGCCGGAGTGAAGGGAAATCTTGAGTTGTCGGCTGTTCTCTTGTTTATAGGCGGAGGACTTTGCTGGGCGGCTTTTGGGTGTCTCGGACTGCAAAAACTGCGGGAACGCCATTTGTGTTATTGACTATTTATTCAAGGATATGAAAGAGAAAATTAACGATATTGCCGAAGCGCTGACTTTGGCGGTTTCTCTGAAAACAGGGACAGTTTCCGAACTGAAGGAACTTGTCTGCCAGGATGTCTTGGATAAACTGGTTGAATGGAAATGGATACGTCTGGGAAAGGATGACTGGTGTTTGACCTCGACAGGTTTGAGGCAGAGCGCTTTTTATCGCAAACCTACGGAGAAAGAAAAAGAGCTCGGTAAACTATTTCGTGAGCTGGGAAGATGAAAAAATGCCTTGCCGGATGTTCCGGCAGGGCGTTTTTTTTGTAATGAAACTATGCAAACTTCCGATAAATTAGTTGAATTAAAATTTTTTTAGTGTATTAATATCTTAGCATAGTAGGGGAAGTGTATTCCCTGCAATTGTTTATTTTAAAACAGATAAGGAAGTAGAAATGGTATCATTGGCAGAGAAAATGGCTGCAAATATGGATGTGTCGGCCTTCAGCAAAGCTACCGAACTGAAAAAAAGGCTTTGGTTTACGGTTTTGGCCCTGATTGTTTTTCGCTTGGGCACTTTTATTCCGTTGCCGGGAATTGATCCGCATATTTTGTCGGATATTTTTGCGCGCAATGCAAACGGCATTTTGGGAATGTTTAATATGTTTGCCGGCGGTGCATTAGAGCGTATGACCATTTTTGCCCTGAACATTATGCCCTATATTTCGGCATCCATTATTCTGCAATTGGGACAGTCGGTGGTTCCTTCTCTGGCCGCTCTTAAAAAGGACGGCGAGGCCGGACACCGCAAGATTACCCATTATACCAAGATGCTGACGGTGCTGATTACGATTATTCAAGGATACGGTATTGCCGTCGGTTTGGAAGGGATGACCGGCAGTGCGGGCGTGTCTGCCGTCGTTAATCCGGGATTTGTCTTTAAGTTTACGACAATCGTTTCTCTGGTCGGCGGAACGATGTTTATTGTCTGGCTCGGCGATCAGATTACTTCCCGCGGGGTCGGCAACGGTTCGTCGCTGATTATTACGGTTGGTATTATTGCCAATATTCCGGGGGCTTTGGCGCAGACTTTTGAGCTGGGCCGCGTCGGTTCGATGCCGCTGAGTGTTATGGCTATGTTGCTGGTTATGGTTCTGGGGCTGATTTATGTAATTGTTTTGGTTGAAAGAGCCCAGCGCAAAATTACCATTCAATATCCGAAGCGTCAGATGGGAGCTCGGATGATGTCTTCCGAAAATTCGCATTTGCCGCTTAAGATTAATCCGACCGGTGTTATTCCGCCGATTTTTGCCAGCTCATTGTTGCTGCTGCCGATTACAATTGCCAATTTTTCGGCTGAAAACGGTCCGTCCTGGGTGCAGACGCTGAGTCAGCTGCTGGGGCACGGACAGCCTTTGTATCTGTCTTTGTATGCGGCTTTGATTATTTTCTTCGCTTTCTTCTATACCGCGATTGTTTTTAATCCGGAAGAAACGGCGGAGAATCTGAAAAAGCACGGCGGCTTTATTGCCGGTATTCGTCCGGGTAAAAATACTGCCGACTATCTGGATTATGTCATTACCCGTCTGACGGTTTTGGGTGCTGCTTATTTGACAGCTCTGTGCATCCTGCCGGAAGTCTTAATCAGCAAATTGTCGGTTCCGTTCGTTTTGGGCGGCACGACCCTGCTGATCGTGGTTCAGGTGACCATGGACTTTGTCGGCCAGCTGCAGTCTCATTTGATTGCTTATCAGTATGAAGGCCTGATTAAGAAGGCTGCTTTGGCAAACCGCGGGAAGAGAAGATAATGAATCAGAACGGTTTAGGTTTGCACTTGGTTTTCACCGGAGCGCCCGGGTGCGGTAAAGGCACCCAGGCCCGCCGGCTGAAAGAGAAAATTGCCATTCCGCATTTGTCAACTGGTGAAATGCTGAGGGCGGAAGCTGCCAAAGGTACACCGCTCGGGTTGGAAATCAAAGCTTTGATTGACGGCGGCAATTTGGTTCCCGATGAAATGATTATTAAAATGCTGTCGGCGCGAATCGATGAAGACGACTGCAAGAACGGGTTTATTCTGGACGGTTTCCCAAGAACACTGCCTCAGGCCGAAGTGCTGGAGGAAATGCTGGCGAAAAAAGGGATCAAGCTGGATGCGGTAATTGAAATTCAGGTTCCAGACGAAATTATCATGGAGCGTATTCTCGGGCGCTATTCCTGCATGACCTGCGGAGCAGGCTATCATGATAAATTCCAGAAGCCGAAGGTTTACGGGGTTTGTGATGTCTGCGGCGGAACGGATTTTTATCGCCGGGTTGACGATAACCGGGCGACGGTACAGAATCGACTCGTCAATTACCGGGCGCTGACTTATCCGACAATTCCTTATTTTGAGAAGAAAGGATTGCTGCGCTGCGTGGACGGAACCGGAACAATTGAGGCGACTTCCAAAAAGATTGATGATTTGTTGGCTGTCGCGTAAATAAAGTTTTGTATTTTTTGTAAAAAAATGCATTTTTTTGTAAAAGGGTGGTTGACACTAACGAATTATAGCCTATAATCCGGCTTAATTTTGGAAAGTGGTGATCAACTTTTTAAATGTTAGTATCAATTAAAAATATGGAGAGTTAATTTGGCTCGTATAGCTGGTGTAAATATTCCAACTGCCAAGAAAATTGAAGTAGCTTTAACTTATATTTTTGGTATCGGAAGAAAAACTGCCCAAGATATTTGTGCAAAATCGGGTGTTGACTGCAACCGCCGCGTTCAGGATCTGAGCGAAGAGGAAGTTGCCAAAGTCCGTGAAGTTATCGACAGTTCTTATGTCGTTGAGGGTGAACTGCGTCGCGAAGTCGGCGTTAATATCAAACGTTTGATGGATCTCGGCTGCTACAGAGGTCTGAGACATCGTAAAGGTCTGCCTGTACGCGGTCAGAGCACCAAACAAAATGCCCGTACCCGTAAAGGTAAACGTAAAACCATTGCGAATAAGAAGAAATAGGTAGGTATCCATGGCAAAAGCAGTAACACAACGTGTTAAGAAAAAAGAAAAGAAGAATATCACTGCGGGCGTCGCTCATGTGAATTCTACTTTCAACAATACTAGAGTAACAATTACCGACGCACAGGGTAATACCGTTGCTTGGTCTACTTCGGGCGCTCAGGGTTTTAAAGGTTCCCGTAAATCTACCCCTTATGCTGCTCAGGTTGCCGCTGAAGAAGCCGGCAAAAAAGCTCAAGAACATGGTATGAAGACTTTGGAAGTCGAAGTTAAGGGGCCGGGTTCAGGACGCGAATCCGCTATCAGAGCCTTGCAGGTTATCGGTTTTACCATCACTACCATTCGTGATGTTACCCCGATTCCTCACAATGGCTGCCGCTTAAGAAAAAGACGCCGCGTTTAGTTTTCAGTTAGAGACGGAGAGGCTGGTGATATCCCGGCCTCGCCCTCTTTTGATTTTTGTAAAATATGCATATGCAATAATAAAGAGGACATACCAGTGATTCAAAAGAATTGGCAAGAACTTATTAAACCTACGAACTTAGAAGTTGTGCCCAGCGAAGGCGGAAACAGAGCTAAGATTGTCGTAGAACCTTTGGAAAGAGGTTTCGGTTTAACTTTAGGCAATGCTTTGAGAAGAGTTTTATTATCTTCTTTGCAGGGCGGCGCCGTAACCGCAATCAAAATTAATGGTGTCCTGCATGAATTTTCAGTAATTCCGGGTGTCAGAGAAGATGTTACCGACATCGTTCTGAACATTAAGGGATTGGCTGTTGCCGTACACGGCGAAGGCCCTAAGACCATGACGCTGAAAGCTGAAGGTCCGGCTCAGGTTACCGCCGCTATGATTGACGCCGGTCATGACGTTGAAATTAAAAATCCGGATTTGGTTATCTGCAATCTGGATGCCGGTGCCAAAATTAATATGGAACTGACGGTTAATACCGGTAAGGGTTATGTTCCGGCCAGTCAGAACAAGGCTGCGGACGCTCCGATCGGTGTTATCGCGGTTGATGCGATTTATTCTCCGGTTAAGAAAGTTTCTTATAAGGTTGAGAATACCCGCGTCGGCCAGGTTACCGACTATGATAAACTGACGCTGGTAGTTGATACCAATGGTGTGGTTACGCCGGAAGATGCGGTTGCTTATGCTGCCCGTATTCTGCAAGACCAGTTGAAACCGTTCATCAACTTTGACGAACCTGAAGCCGAAGTTGAAGCAGAAAAAGAAGAACTGCCGTTCAACCGTAATCTGCTGAAGAAGGTAGAAGAACTTGAGCTGTCTGTTCGTTCGGCTAACTGCCTGAAAAATGACAATATCATTTATATCGGCGATCTGGTTCAGAAAACAGAAGCCGAGATGTTGCGGACTCCGAACTTCGGCCGTAAATCTCTGAATGAAATCAAAGAGGTTTTGGCAAAGATGGGTATTCATCTGGGGATGGATACACCGGGTTGGCCGCCTGAAAATATTGAAGATTTGATTCGCCGTTGTGACGAACATTTCTAAAGGTAATGAAAAAGGAAGTTTTGTAACTTCCTTTTTTTTATATGAGAAAACCCCCGAGGTTATCACGGGGCTGAATGTCAAGGTGTCGTTAGACACCGCTCCACGCCCACCAGTGTGGTTAAAAAGCTAGATTTGTAGCTGGGATATCCCCCTTGGTTTACCTGAGGATTCAATGGTTCAAACGTAACTTTCCTTGCGTGTGCAGGAAGATGTAAGCATTCCTGTCGAATTGTAAGGTTTGCGAAGTTTTGGGCTGGGCGAACGTAGTTCAGAATGGTTAATTCCACTTGCGTTAGCTAGTGGAAGTTTATATTCCTTACAGAAAACCCCTGATTTATTGGGGGAGTGCCAAGGTGTTGTTCCAACACTTTTCCACGCCAAAGAGTGTGGTCAAGGCGTAAGCTTTGTCGCTTTTTAGGATCAAAAGTTTACTGAGTGATATCTATTTAGCTTGCTGGTGTTGCCCAAGTGGGCGCTTTTTCAGGGAGGGAGAATAGGTAGGACTTAAGTCAAGAGAGATTTAGTTGGCAAAGGCTTAATAAGATAGTTTGATTATAAGCGGAAAAAATGTCTAACATTGCGTGTTATTCCAAAAAAGACTTGCTTATTTTGTCTAAAATATGTTAATGATTGTTTAATAAACATTATTATAACTTAAAAAAATTATCATTATGAAAATTCTAAATTTTATTCGAATGTGTCTAGCCCAAGTCAGAAACTATTTTAGGGATGGTAAAGGTGATATTACGGAAGAAGATGTTTCTTCAGATGAATTAACGGACAGTGTTATGCCTGTTTCTGAAATTAATTCTATTCCGATTACTCAAGACAATCTATCACGTATCATTCCCGGAATGATTTGGTATGAAGATGATACTGTTTCTGAAGAATTGATTGAAGACAAAATAGTCAAGTCTGTCGTCTTATTTATCAAAGAAGGTGTGGTTTATGGCGACACGTTTGTTGATACTGAAAGCTCTTGGCATGGGTCTTATAAGTTAATTGAAAAATTTACGAATAAATATGTTGCTGAAGGTGAGGCCTATTGGATGACTTGTAAAGATTTTGACGTACTTGCAGAAAACATAAATACCATAAATTCTACGCTGAGGATATTAGACAAACCCCTGTGGAGGTGTTACTGGAAAGATTTTTACTGGTCCTGTACCGAGTCCACAGGCAGCTATGCTTGGAAGATTTTATTGCCTAATGATGCTTATAACATGTATAAAGGCGAAATTGAGTACATTCGTCCGGTAATGGTATATAAAGTTGAAAAATAAAACCAACCGTCCTGAAATTTATTCAGGACGGTTGGTTTTTGTCTTCCAAAGGTATCTTATGGCTTGGTTGATAGGTTTATAAAAAGCGGCCGCTATATATCTTCTGTCATTTTTTACTATGAAACCAGGTTCTAATAATCTTTTTCTGTTGATTTAGTCGGTGCATTTGTGTCTTTGTTTAACAATTGAATTTTTTGTTTTCGAGCTTCTTTATGCTGGAGAATTCTTTAATCATCTTTCCTTCTTTCCAATTAAATCTTCCGGGTAAACAGAGGCGGATAAATTCTGAGAAAAACGCGGCATTGTAAGAAGTGATAGATCTATTATATTGTCTGTTATCTCTATTTTGGCCTTATTGAGTCTTTCTCTGACTTCCATGAGACACTAAGTCAGCAGTTCTTTCTTCCTGTTCAATGTTTGAAATATTTTCCAGAAGCGTTTGCCTTTTTGATTATAGTAAATCTATACTAAAAAATGCGGAAGATTCTGCTTGCTTTTCAAAATATTGTGTGCTAAAAGCAGTTTCGAATTAAGGTGTTTCCGTGCATGAGCGAGATTCGAAACCGTGGCGGAGACTTATGTTTTATCCGCTTTGCCTGGCAAAGCACAGAGAAAAGAAAGGAATATGTCATGAGACATGGTGTTAAACACAGAAAATTAAATATGCCGAGAAGCCAGAGAAGAGCTTTGTTCTCTAACCTGACCAATGCGTTGCTGACCCACGAGCAGATTAACATTACTCTGCCGCGTGCCAAAGAGTTAAGAACTTTTGCTGATAATATGATTACCTATGCCAAAAAAGGTGATTTGAACAGCCGCAGACTGGCTTTGGCTTTCTTGCGTGATGAAACTGTCGTTTCCAAGCTTTTCTCTACTCTGGCAGAACGCTATAAAAGCCGTAACGGCGGTTACACCCGCGTTTTGAAAGCCGGTATTCGTTACGGCGATGCTGCTCCGATGGCTATTGTCGAGTTGGTTGATCGTGACGTTAATGCCAAAGGCGCTACCGATAAGGCTCGCGTTGCCGCTGAAAAAGCTGCCGCCGAAGCCGCTGAGAAGGAAGCTGCCGCCAACTAAGAGTTGGGTTAAGGAAATTAAAAGGAGACTGTACAGTCTCCTTTTTTTTGTGGACGGGAGGGAATTTCCCGTAAAGAGGCGTTTTCCGCGTTCTGTTGAAAAATATGAAAGCATTGTACCGAAATTTGCCGGGGGTTAAACGGCTATGTGAGAAGAAAACGGCAAAATATCAGCGGATTTGTATTATAGGCAACAGCGATGGCGGAAGGTCGACTCTGACGCTTGAGCTCGGTGCTTTGTTTCAATTGCCGGTGCTGCATATTGACAGGCTTTATTGGCAACCGGGTCGGGTGAAAATGCCCAAGGATGTTTATCTGCCAGAGTTGCGCAAAGCGATTGCCGAAGAAAAGCGGATTATTGACGGCAATAATAAAGGTACACCGGCAAACCGTTTGGAGCTGTGTGATATATATGGATTAATACCCGTTTTTTTGCTGCCGGAGAGTAATCCGCAGGGCTTTGCTTTACTCACCGTTCTGATATGGCCGAGGGCAGCGGAGAGCGGATAAATTGCCGTTTTATTTTAAGTTTTCGGCGGACAACCGGACGGATAATAACGGACTTGATTCAGACAAGTCCGCGGAAATTTGATTTTTTATGGTGCATAATGATCGGGATACGGCAGAATTAGTGAGACGTTTACGACAAGAGGCCTGAACGCAGTGGTTCAGACCTCTTGTTTTTTAGTTTTGGAAAACCTTATCACCGGCTCGGAGTGACATATTATTTTCGTCAGCGGGAAGACGGTAAATTTTATTTTCCTTCGTTATGAGGTAGCGGCTTAACTGTTTGGCACCGTTCGGCAATATGACGGGGAACGGGTGTCCGACAGCCTTTACCTCGCAGTATTCGGGTAAGGCTCCGCCGGCATAACGAATTTGGGGAATCCGGGCGTTTTTTATTCTTCCGTTACTGATTTCAACCAAATCATTGTCTTGCAGAAACATTGATTCCGGTGAGGCTTTTAAGATTTTGAATGTTAAATCTTCCATCAGCACCAGTGTTTTCAGTCCGATAATTCCGTCGGCACCGGGCCATGTCATCGGGTGAGCCACGCGCTTAATTTGACCTTGCAGGCCGGCAGACTGGACGGCGGCAGGGGTGAATGCAAATCCCAAGCTTTGATTATGAAAGCGAATGGGACGGTGTTTCTCCAGGCAAAGTTCAATGCAGTCTCCGTCTCGCAGCAGAAGTGTGTTCCAATCGGCTTTGAGGGCAAACATCAGTTTGCCGGCGGCAACAATAACGCATAATTCCGGTTGGCCGTTGGGGGCTGACAGCCATAAAGGATGCGACACACGGTCAATTTCTCCTTCAAAGCCGAGCAGATGCTCGTTAAGCATGCCGGCGGTGAGATGATTGACTTTCCGGAGGTTTCCATCGGGTTCAAATGTCAGTGTGTCGCCGGTGCGGATGAGCATGCTCAGCGGCGAACTCGGCAGCGTGACACTTTCTTGATTGAAAAAGACCTGAACAGTAATTTCCGGAGCCAGGCCCGGAGTTGTCGGATGCGGCAACGGGTGTCCCACTCTGTCTCTTATACACATCTCCGAGCCCACGAGACATC
>ENA-OYYB01001607-OYYB01001607.1-human-gut-metagenome-genome-assembly--contig:-NODE-1607-length-9335-cov-4.258944_pt1 | contig 9335 bp, 9 predicted proteins | sample MGYA00244059_ERZ653440 | MGnify/ENA primary metagenome ERZ653440 (study PRJEB26926, sample SAMN06164994) | human gut metagenome | biome: ENVO:00009003; feature: ENVO:2100002; material: ENVO:00002003... | reverse complement strand
AGATCCTGAGATGTCTCGTGGGCTCGGAGATGTGTATAAGAGACAGCTGCCGTCTCACGCAAGCCCTCCGCGGTTTCCCTAACGGTCTCCGCCTCGGCACGTTCCCGTTCCGACTGTACGCGTTTCGACTCCTCCTCCTTTCGGGCGGCTTCCTCTTCAACACGTTTCCTCTCGTTCGTCATCCGTTCCTGTTCGGCGGAGTCACGTGATCCCTCGGCCTTTACTCTCGTCTCCTCCTGCCGGGTACGTTCCTGTTCCGACCGGTCACGCAGGGCCTCGGCCACGGATCGGAGTTTCTCGGTCTCAACCCTTTTGCTTTCTTCCGCCACCCGTCCGTCCTCTTGCCGCTGACGGATAGCCTCAGACTCCGTACGAGCGGTCTCAGACTCAATACGCTTGGCTTCCGCCGTATCCCGCCGGGTCTCCGCCTCCACACGTGATTGTTCGGCTGTCGCCCGTTCTTGCTCCGCAGTCTCACGCAAGTCCTCCGCCTCGCCCCGGAATGATTCAGCCTCCTTCCTCGCGTTCTCCGCCTCAACACGCCCCTGCTCGGCTTTAACACGCCCGGTTTCCGCCTTGGTAATAACCTGATTGGCCGCCAGGGCCGTTTCGGCGGCGGTCTCCGCACGGCCGGCGGCTGCATTAGCGGAAGCGGCCGCCGTATTAGCCGCCTTGGTAGCGGCACGGGCGTTGGAGATCTCCGTAAGCATGTCCTCGTAAGCCTTCTGGATCACCTCGAGGCTCACCTTCACGCTGGTTTGTATGCCGTCTATGATCTTACAACCGATCGTGTACAGACCGGTAAGGCTGTCGGCCAGCGTGAGTTCTGATATTTTCTTTTTCTTTTTAGGCATATGTGTTCAAGTCTATGTAATATTCCCCGTCCTCCGTGACCACCAGTTCCCCGGCCTCGGTAGCCAGCAGATAATCGATACCATCCATCCGAAACACCGTGAACTCCAACGCGAGGCTGAATGTCACCACCACACGCCCACGGAGGCTCTCAAGCTTCCATCCGGATGTCCTCTTGTAATAGCAGGGGTATTCCTCCACGTTGTAATCCACGTACAACGAACGCTCGCCCGGTTGGATCAAGGCGTGGAGCAGGGCGTCGTAACAGGTCCAGAACGCCGTCATTGAGCCGGCGATCAGGCAGCATTTAAGCGTGACTTCCTTACTATTATACACCACCTTGCCGGCATCGTAGATCCTACCGTCAACATTCAATACCGTACGGGACAGGTTCATCTTCACCGTAGGGGATCTCATGATCTCGTCACGACCCTCCGTCACCATCACGCCGTACCGGTCCAGGGGCACGCCGTCAAGCTCGTACTCGGAGAGTGGGACGTACCGGCCTCCACCCTCCGGGATCGCCACGGAAGAGGGTCTTACGGGCCGGTCCTCAGCGAAACGTAACGTGAAGGCCTCCAACATGTCCCAATCCTCATACGCCGGGCTCTGGATGAGCCGCAAGCTCCACTCCCTGCCCAGCGAGGGGACGCGGAAGGCATGATACCCGGGCTTCGATAGGTGCTCGACAAGATCGCCGGCGGATCTTACCTCCACGCTGCGGACGAACGTGATGTTGAGCTCCCGTGGTTTCAAGGTGGGCTTTTCCAAGTCCGGCTCTATGCCGTCCTCGTCCGGCCAGTCGTTCCTGTCCGGTTCCACCAGCTCGGGGAACGGGAGAAGGCCGTCGTAACCTCCCTCCGTGATCCATACGCCGAAATCGGTGTAGGCGTCCTTGCCGTCTATGTATAACTCACCCCTCATAAGATCACCACGGTATTATCCTTGTTTATCTCAACCTCTCCCCCGATATTCACCAGCAGGATCACGGCGTAGTCGCTCGCCACGACCCTAGCCTTGCCGCCGTGCATGAGGATCACCTTGTGAACACGCTCGTTATCGTCTATCGTTATCACCGCATCCGTATCACCTATCACGGCGATATTGCCGGGATTGGTTACGTCCACGTGGCCGGAGTCAACGTACACCCCGTAGGGCATCACGTGACCGGCCATGCCACGGAACATGTCTAGCGACGGGAAATCATTCTCCGCGCAAAACTCACGCCCCTGCGGGGAAAAAAACAGCCAACATAGGCTTCTCCAGTCCGTCACCCCGTTAGAACCACTGCACGCCCCGAGCGAGAGGGCCGATTTGATTATGTCGTTAACCGTCTCCATCATTATCTTGATCTCATTAATATCCCCTTGTCGTTAATAGTCTTTATACCGGAGGCCGCCGACTTGGTATTGGCCTCTATCTTCTCGGATAGGGCCTCTATACGTCCGGAGATCTCAGCTACCTTGGCCGTGTTCTCCGACACCTTCCCGGACAGGTCCTTGATCGCCTCCACGTTCTTCCAGCCCCTTGTCTGGAGGTCGTAGATGAAGCGCATCTGGTCGGCTATACCCGTCACTTGCACCAACGTCCTATCTAAAAATATAAGTTGGGTCGACATCTTACCGTCTATGACGTCCGCAGAGTCCTGAGAGATGGAACCAACGCCCTTGGACGAGGCCGTACGCCCGTCGTCGTCCTCTACCGCGTTACCGGTATTGAAATATTTGTCGGCCCAACCAAACTTACGGTCGAGGTCGTCGGCCAGCTCCTGCGCCTTCCGATCCAGATAATCCTGTTCCCAGTCGCTGATATAATCGTCGGACCAGAACTCGAGCAGCTTCTCCCGGATCTCTTTCATGGGATCGGAAGCGGCGGCCTTGATTGACTCCGTGACCATGTTCCTTATCATCTTCCTCACAAGATCCTTGGCCGATTGCGCCTTGTCCTCCCCGGCGGCCCACGCATCGGCGTAAGCGTTGGCGAAATCGTCGATCGCCGATTTTATGTCACTACCGAAAATGGCGTCCTTGCCGGCCTCCTTGTTATCCGCTATGGTGTTATTGATCTCGTCTATCTGGTCCCGCCACTCCTTGATACGGTCATTGTCGGTTTTCTTCTTGTCCTCCTCCTCCTTGATCTGGTTTTGGATAAGCACTTTTTGCTGTTCCAATAGCTTATTCTGCTGGTCGATAAGCATGGAGGCATCCTTGGAATAGGCTTTCTCGATGGACCTGCCCAGCTTATCGTACGACTTGTCCAACGTGTCGATCTGATCCTGCAAACGCTGGATACGACTCTCGTTCTTCTTGTCATGGATCTTGGCGATAGAGGAGGCAAGGGATGTGACCGCCCCGATAGCGGCACCGGCAGACGCACCGATCGGCCCGAACATCGCACCGGCTTTCGCCCCGTCCATGGCGGAATTGACCGCATCCATGGCCACATTCAAGCCTTCGGCTATCTCACCGAACGCACCACCGAACGAATCCCCGAGTTTCGAGAAAGTATCAGAGAGGAATTGCCCGGACCGCATGATTTCGCCAAGCCCTTCCTCTATATCGTCAATTGCCTGTCGCAGCTTTTTCGTATCGTTACCAGCCTCAAATACGCCTTTCAGACCTTTGGCGACCTTCTCGTATGCCGGGCGCAACTTGTCCGCGGCTTCCTTGTTCTCCTTGAGCGCATCCGAGATATCTTTTAGTTTATCGGGTGATTTACTCCACAGTTCAAACGTCTCTTTCGTGATACCGAAATCCTTGCCCTTGCTCTCATCCCAGACACCGCTTTTCAAGAACTCCAAGGCTTCACGCCCCTTCCGGTTGATGGCCTCCAACTCGGAGAGGGTCTTGTCTTTCATGTCACCGAACAACCGACTGATAGCGGAAGTCGTCTTGCTCGCCTCTATGTCGAGATCAGACAGTTCCCTTTTCATGGCCTCGGAAAGGGACTTACGCTCGCCTTCCGTCGTAGCCTTGGCTATCTTCTCGTTATAAAGAGCCGTGATAGCATCTCTCTTATCAAGATAAGAACCGTATTCTTTCAGATACTCGTTCATGGCACGTTTCTCTTCCTCCAGTTGTTCCTTATTCACATTAGAGGTCGATCGCTCCCGTTTGACGTATGAGTTCACCAAGGCTGTACGAATCTCCACGGTCTGTTCCTTAGTCAGTTTGCCGCCTTGAGCGTCTTTCCACTCTTTTTCCTTGGTAAGTATGGCGGCGATCTCATTGTCATAGTCTAGGTTTATCTGGGCGATCTTCTTTGCGGAGCCTTCTTTCATCAGATCGATCTCGGATTGCTGGTTCTGCCGGCGGAGGGATAGGAGTTCGTCTTGAAGCTTTTTTCGCTTTTCTAGTTCCTTTTTATCAATAGGTGTAGCTATTTTCGCCTTTTCCTCCTCTTGTTGGCTACTAGCTAACGCCTCCGCCTTCGTACGAGCCTTCAATCCTTGTACGACTATCTCAACCGCTTTATCATGCTCAATCTTCAACTGCTCGTTCCGTTTTCGTAAACGACGTAACTCAAATGCCTCCGAAAAGCTGGTATCAATCCAACTTTTCTTGTCTAGCTGGGAGATTCGATGGTTATTTTTTGCAATTTCATCCTCTATGGAGTTTACGGTAGCGCGCTGTTGGGCCATGGTTCGCTCATCTATCGATTTAGAAAGCATCTTATTAGCCTCCGTCATATCCATCAACATGAACTTTTGCAAGGATAGATTTTTCAGTTCATCCGGATAGAGGGCTTGTAATTTCTCGTATGCCTCCACTTTCTGTAACATGGACTTGTTATCGTCGCGCAAAGCATTCAATAGTTCATCCGTTTGAGATCTCATGCCTTCTATCCAGTCCTTCATCTCTGCGACCCTCTTGTTATGGGAATCCAACGCCTTCTCTGATGCCGTCGCCTGTGTCGCGAGCTTGAAGATCGCATACCCAAGGGCCGTAACACCCGCCACGGCCAAGACATACGGATTCGCAAGGGCAGCTTTTCCGGCGGCCAACATTGCGACAGCCTGTTTTTTCAAAGCACCTGTAAGCAGCGCGGTTGCGGTCGTATGCTGAATCGTCGCCAGTCTGCTCAAAGCTGATGTCTTGATATAAGATCGTTGCGCCACTTGAACCAACAAAATAGCTGTTTTATAAGAAAGAAACGCTCCCGCCGCATTTTTCACCAATGCCTCAACCCTCGATATCGTCCCCTCGATATCATTGTTCTCAAAAGCCTCATTAAACGCCTTGGCGATATCTGACACCTCTTTCAATATCCTCTCTCCCATTGGGCGCAAATAAGCCTGTACATTATTCGCCAACAACGTGAGCTGATTATCGGCGGCGTCAGCCATCTTCTCAAACGCAGCCTCTGTCGCACCCAAGGAGCCCTGCAACTCTCCCAAATCATTTGCTGCCGCCTTTGCATTCTTTCCAGTCAAAGCCAGTGTAGCGGCCAGGCCTTCATCCGTGCCAAGCATTTCCTTCATCTTGGAAGCGGAACCACCAGCCTTCTCATAAATCAATTGTAATGCCTCTTGGAAAGTACGACCTTGGAAAGCGGCGTCTCCAAGTTCTCCGGCGGTTCCTTGGATAGCGGCACGGATCTGTGTCATAGCCTGCGCCGTCGGCGTTCCTTGCTTGGTCAATGAAGCGACAGCACCCAACACTTGGTCGATACTAATCCCATACGCAGCCGCAATAGGAGCAACTTGGGCTATAGAGGCTCCCAATTCGCCAAATGTAGTCTTACCCAACCGGACGGTTGTAAAAAGCTGGTCCGAGACCGTACCGGCTTCCTCCGCAGACATCTTATAAGCATTCAGGATCGTTGTAATGGCATCGGCTGCCGTCTCGGTTTCCGTAAGTCCTCCCACGGCAGCTTTAGCCGAAACTTCTAGGATCTTCATACCATCCGCCCCGTCATGTCCGGCGGAGACAATGCTATATAACGCCTTGGCGGCCTCCGGAGCCTTGATCGGTATCTCTTGGGTTATGGACATGACCTGATTCATGAAACCGGTCATATCATCCGTTACCTGCGTGGAAATGGTCGCTACTTCCAGCATGTTTTTCCGGAACTCCTTCTCGAAGTCGTATGAGCTCTTCGCGGCCTTGGCAAACGCCGTCGCCGCACTGATACCGATACCACCGAATACGTCAAAAGACGTGATCTCACCGGCCAAGGTCTTGATAATTCCCATCGCTTCACGCTTTCCTTCATACAAGCCGGAGTTATCGATGCCGGTTACCATGTACAGACTACCATCCCTATTTCTAATTCCCATAATGCGTTTATGGTAAAATATAAGTTCGGAAAAATAATTCTTGTAAAATCTTCCACAATTGGGAATTTTATACTACTTTTGTGTTGTAGAATACAAAAGGGAAAATGAAAATCATCGATTCTGAAAAATTAGAAAAATTCATTCGCAAACATGCAGATGCAGACAAAGCTATTCAAAAATGGATTGAAATATGCGAAGCTGCAAATTGGAAAAATCATTCAGAGTTGAAAAATGATTTTCTTTCCGCAGACTATGTTGGCAATGGCCGGTATGTATTCAATATAAAAGGAAACAACTACCGAATCGTTGCTGTGGTTGTTTTCTTTGCGGGTCGGATAGTGATTCGTTTCATCGGCACACATCCGGAATATGATAAAATTGATGTAAAAACTATTTAAAGAAAGAGGGCATATTATGACAATTAAAAATGATGCTCAATACAGAGCGTACAAAAACGCAATGGAAGTAATTATCACAAAAGGCACAGAACTTGGCGATATGGAGCTTTTATCCCAGTCTGATAAAGATGATTTTATCAGACTTACTGATGCAATCTATGAATGGGAGGCCGCCTATCACCCATTACCGGGTAAAGTCTCCTCCTTAATAACGGACGAGATAAAAAAACAAATGGCAGATAAGAAGATTAAACAAAAAGATGCAGCAAAAATGCTCGGCATATCAGAATCTCGGATAAGTGAATTGTTAAATGGGAAACGTGCACTTAATTTAAATATCACTAAACGTTTACGAGATTGTTTCGGAATTCCAGCAGATTTTATACTTGATCATATCTAAGATAAATGACTCTGGTTATCAATCAAGCCTTCTCTCAGAATATCACATCAACAAAGAGAACAAAGCCCCGCTGACTTCACAGTCCGCAGGGCTTTCTTACTACCAAACAAATCAAAATTTATCACTATGGCAAAACCTTTTCTTTACTCTCAATGTAATATATAGTTATGCAGATGAAACTTTCTTTATCCGTTTTATACGACCAGTATCGAAGTCAACCATTTCAACCCATTCTCCCTCTTCCTCTTTAGAGGATGTATCTTCCGAATGAAAATCTTTGGCTCGCCGATTCATCAAATAACCACGTTCACGAAGCATGCCGACCAACAAGACAAAGCTGCTATCCAATATTTGTTCATGGGAATAACCGAAAGCCTCGTTACAAGTTACTAAGAACATGAAGCTGCTTTGAGGACCTTTTTCTTCCATGTCTCGCTGTTTTTCTGAAGGGCTATTATCTCCGCTTCGCTTAACGGGCTCACAGCTTCCAGCGCTATGATAGTACGAGAAAAAGGGTTGCAACCGATCCGGTATAAGATGGCATTCAGAAGGATGTAAATATCCTCCCATGTACAGTTGTCTTTCAGGACTTCCCGGAACCAGACCGGCATATCACCTTTCTTATTATGAATGCCAAGGCATACGATTTCAAAAATGAGCTCGTCATATTTGGCAATCAATTCGGCAACCCGGTCGGAAAATCCTTTATTCTTATCAACAATCAAAACCTCTCTATCTTCTTTGTCAATACAAAGCAATAGGGGCTTTATCCGGAACCAGGTACGAACGGTGATCGGGGTTATAACTATACTATTCCCTGCCGTCTTTCCTTCCGGAAATGATTCAAGCTGAGTAAATTCAAACGGAATGGCTACCGACTGGCAAGAAACGGATTCACTCTCCAGTTGAAGTACTTGCTTTACACTCATGGCTTTTCACTTGATTTTGTAATTTCTCAACTTCTCTCCATATGCACTATTAATATCCCTCCCAGATGAAATACATAGTACTTCTGAATTTGGTTTTGTCAATTTAATAAACAAATTCTGAAGAAAATACTCATAGCTATCAATTTTACATTGCATCTTAGCAATCGTTTCTACGGCTCCTGCATCCATAATCGTTTTCGATTAAAATATAAAAGCCCCGGATAGTTCCGAGGCTTTCGATAACCTTAACAACAGCCCTTTATTATCCTGCTGTTTGTACGGCTTCTGTTTCTGCGCTTGTCTTCTCTCCGGAATACAAACCGTTTGCCGTAAACTTAACAAGGATTTTATCGCCTTCATTTTCCGGCTGGATCATATAACTGTCGCCAATAGCCCCTTCAATATCTTGGGCTTCTCCCTGGCCATCCACTTTACGTTGCCATTGGAAATCACCAGTCGCTTCCGCTGGTGTCAAGGTGGCCGTAAGCGTTTCACCAACTTTGGGCGTACCAATGATTACAACAGTCTTTACTGGGGTAAGGGTTACATTCATCACCGCCCGACTGAACGAAGATCGTTGCTGCCCAGCAGAGGTAATTGCTGCCAAACGGGTACATTTAACCAATAACAGATCTGTCTGTTCTGAAGACGGAGCCTGACTCAAACGGGCACTGACTTTACAAATGGCAAATGTATATTCCGTATACTTACCTTTGTACGGTGTTGTCTGTATCTTGAACGATTTGCGGATATTGGGAATATCAATCGGGGCATTCCACTTACCCCCACTAATAGAACCACCACAAAACGCGAGCATTTCCTGAGCTGTCGGCGACGGGATCGCAAATTCAAAACTATCTGGGTCGCCAGCCTTGTCAAACGATTCCCAGGGATCTTTCATCCCTTCCGCACGGAAATCGACAGAGGTCGCTTCATTAAAATTAAAAGCAACCGAACCTTCGTGGATGATCGGGCACTGTGTATAAATAGAGGCCGGAACACCATCACCGGGATCACCATATCCTAAAAAGGATACGCCTACCGCTAAACTTCTTTCATTAGCCATATTCTTAATCTAATTCTGTTATTACTTCAAATCTAATATTCGTACAATCGAAGCCATCCTTGGCCTCGCCCATAGGCTCAGACCAAACGATCCGAGATTTCCAATACATCCCCAACGGCGGCTTGATATCCCGCAACACGAACCTCACGCCTCGTACGGTCTCTATCATCAACTGTCGATCCGATACACCTTTCGAGGGTCTCTTGACGAAGATATTGATATTTATCGATCCCTTGTTGACATAATCTTTCCCATTCAAGGCCAGAGAGCGGATCGTGATATGATTTCTTTTCTCGCCATCGCCGGATTGATCCTTATACAGGATAAAGCCCGTACTCGCCGGCTCAACCGCATTATATACGATCTGTCTCTTATACACATCTGACGCTGCCGACGACTTAATAGGTGTAGA
>ENA-OYYB01001593-OYYB01001593.1-human-gut-metagenome-genome-assembly--contig:-NODE-1593-length-9406-cov-4.338146_pt1 | contig 9406 bp, 9 predicted proteins | sample MGYA00244059_ERZ653440 | MGnify/ENA primary metagenome ERZ653440 (study PRJEB26926, sample SAMN06164994) | human gut metagenome | biome: ENVO:00009003; feature: ENVO:2100002; material: ENVO:00002003... | reverse complement strand
GAGATCCTGAGATGTCTCGTGGGCTCGGAGATGTGTATAAGAGACAGATACAGGACAGACTTCAAATCCGGCGGTCTCAAACTGACAGACCCAGGAATCCGGAGAATCACCGGCCATATCATTGTGTGCATGATCACCGGCAACGATCATAAATGGTGTAACATAGATTCTGGAAGGATGAAATGCAGTTACCTTCCGGACAAGATCCTGGATGGTAGGATCTGCCTCAACAGTGCCGATAAAAATATTCTTGTGTCCGGTGGATTTAAACTTCTCATCAAGTCCGGCATAGACAGAATTGATCTGATGAGTGGTTCCGTGTCCCATAAGCACCAGAGCTTCTGTCTCCTTAAGCTCCGGAAATTCGGAAACCACAGCCTCGATCGCCTGGACTTCATCTTCGGGACAGGCGAGGAGAGGAGTGCCAAAGTCGATCTTATCAAAATTTCCTTTATAAGACAGAACTTCTTCCTTCATAATATTATTCTCTATGCCATCCAGAATATGTGTCGGCTGGATGGTCACTTCCTGGATGCCGTCTGCGATCATCTGCTCCATGGCTTCTTTTACGGTCGGAATGTGAAGCTTATCTCGTTTCATAAGAAGAGAGATGATAAACTTACTGGTCCATGCCCGGTAGATCCGTCGATCCTTAAAAGCATCCGTGATGTCCTGCTCGATCTTTTCGATGGTGGCTTTCCGGGAGGATTCATAGCTGGTGCCGAAGCTCACGACCAGAACTGCCCTGTCTGTCTGCTGATTCATAAAAATGTTCTCCTATTTTATATTTTTCGCGTATGTTCAGATTATACTATAGCCCCCCAAAAAGTTCAATTTTTTTCCAGAAAGCTATTGACTTTTTTACGGAAAAGTAATAACATACTAAACATATCAAAGAGGTATGTTAATAAAACAGGAATACATCATATAAAGAAAGGCGGTAAACACCATGTCAAACATTTATAAAGGAACAGTGGGACTGATCGGAAATACTCCACTGGTAGAGATTACCAATGTAGAGAAGGAACTTGGACTGGAGGCGACGGTTCTTGTGAAACTGGAATACTTCAATCCGGCCGGAAGTGTCAAGGACAGAATTGCCAAAGCAATGATCGAGGATGCTGAGGCAAGGGGAATTCTCAAGGAAGGATCTGTCATCATTGAGCCGACCTCCGGAAATACAGGTATCGGCCTTGCCTCCATCGCAGCAGCGAAGGGATATCGAATCATCCTTACCATGCCGGAGACCATGAGTATTGAACGTAGAAACATTCTTAAGGCATACGGTGCAGAACTGGTTCTGACAGAAGGAGCCAAGGGAATGAAAGGTGCTATCGCCAAAGCAGATGAGCTTGCAAAGGAGATTCCGAACAGCTATATTCCGGGACAGTTTGTAAACCCTGCAAACCCGGCTGCACACAAAGCAACTACAGGTCCTGAGATCTGGAATGACACAGACGGAAAGGTAGATATCTTTGTAGCCGGTGTCGGCACAGGCGGAACTCTTACAGGAACCGGTGAGTATCTGAAAGAACAGAACCCGGATATTAAGATCGTGGCAGTAGAGCCGGCAACTTCCCCGGTACTTTCCGAGGGAAAAGGCGGTCCGCATAAGATCCAGGGTATCGGAGCAGGATTTGTTCCGGAAGTCTTAAATACACAGATTTATGACGAGATCATGCCGATCGATAATGATGTATGCTTTACAACAGCGAAGCTTCTTGCAAAGAAAGAAGGAGTTCTCGTAGGTATCTCCTCAGGAGCAGCCCTGTATGCGGCGATCGAACTTGCAAAGCGTCCTGAGAATAAGGGAAAGACCATCGTAGCACTGCTTCCTGATACTGCTGACAGATATTATTCCACCGCATTATTTACAGAATAAAGGAACACCAGGATTAAAAACTGCAAAAGACGTTCGTGCTTGCACGATAGGGCTTTTGAGTTTGGAACACTCCGTGGTACATAATATAGCAACAGAAAATCAAAAACACAGAAAAGAGGATCAGATTATGAGTGAAAAAATTACAAGAGAGAACAGAAAGTTTAAATTCGAAACACTTCAGCTTCATGTAGGACAGGAACAGCCGGATCCGGTTACTGATGCAAGAGCAGTTCCAATCTACCAGACATCTTCCTACGTATTCCGCAACTGTGATCATGCAGCAGCTCGTTTCGGACTGGCAGATGCAGGTAATATCTATGGCCGTCTGACCAATCCGACAGAGGATGTGTTTGAAAAGAGAATCGCAGCACTGGAGGGCGGTACAGCAGCTCTGGCAGTTGCTTCCGGTGCCGCAGCAATTACTTATACAATTGAGAATCTTGCACAGCAGGGAGATCACATTGTAGCAGCGAAGAACATTTACGGTGGAACAACAAACCTTCTGGAGCATACTCTTCCGGCATATGGAATCACAACAACATTTGTAGATATCTTTAATCTTGAAGAGGTAGAGAATGCGATCCAGGATAACACCAAGGCCCTTTACATTGAGACTCTTGGCAACCCGAATTCAGATGTTGTTGATGTTGAAGCGTGCGCTGAGATCGCTCACAGACATCAGATCCCGCTTGTTGTAGATAATACCTTTGCAACACCTTACCTTGTAAGACCGATCGAATATGGTGCAGATATCGTGGTTCATTCTGCGACAAAATTTATCGGCGGTCATGGAACTACGATCGGTGGTGTGATCATTGAAGGCGGTAAATTTGACTGGGAGGCTTCCGGTAAATTCCCGTCTCTGACAGAGCCAAACCCGAGCTATCATGGAATCAGCTTCACAAAAGCCTGCGGTTCGGCTGCTTTTGTTACAAAGATCCGTGCGATCCTTCTCCGTGATACCGGTGCAACAATCTCTCCGGTAAGTTCCTTTATTTTCCTTCAGGGACTGGAAACACTGTCTCTTCGTGTAGAACGTCATGTAGAAAACGCACTCAAGGTTGTTCAGTATCTGAATAATCATCCTCAGGTGGAGAAAGTACATCATCCGTCCGTGACAGACGATGAGAGCCAGAAAGCTCTGTACAAGAAATATTTCCCGAATGGCGGCGGCTCTATCTTTACCTTTGAGATCAAGGGAGATGCACAGACAGCCAAAGACTTCATTGATAATCTGGAACTGTTTTCTCTGCTTGCAAACGTAGCAGATGTTAAATCACTGGTTATCCATCCGGCAACCACCACCCACAGCCAGTGCACAGAAGAAGAGCTTCTGGATCAGGGTATCAAACCGAACACGATCCGTCTTTCTATTGGAACGGAAAATATCGATGATATCATTCAGGATCTGGATGAAGCTTTTAAGGCAATCCAGTAATTGAAATTTTGTAAAAAAACCAGATATGGTCTCACTGCACTGATGGATCTGGCTGCACAGCCGTCCGACACACCGATATCTCTGAAAAGCATAGCTGAAAGAAATGATATTTCTCTTCAGTTTCTGGAACACATATTTGCCTCGTTTCGAAGAACCGGCATTGTAAAGAGTGTCAAAGGCTCCCAGGGAGGCTATCATCTGGCGAAGACTGCTGACGAGATCACGGTTGCATCCGTGGTGGAGGCCCTGGAGGGAAACTACCATCTTGAAGATGAGGATGTCGTGGCGGAAAACAGCTATAAAGGAATCTCGGATACGATTCAGAAGCTGGTGGTGGATACCGTCAACCAGGAACTCGATCAGATTCTGTCAAATCTGACTTTGGAACAGATGAGCGGATATTATGCCGATCATTATGAAAAACAGGAAATGTACTATATCTGAAACAGAATTGTTCACAGAGCGAACAATAAGAAAGAAACCGGAGATTTCAGGCAATGTCCTGGTCTCCGGTTTCTGATTTCAGAAAGATGACTATGTCAGAAGGAATACCCATGTCTATTAAAAAAATTGCAGAACAGGCGGGAGTATCGATCTCTACTGTCTCCAGAATATTAAACCGACCGGATTATAAATGCTCCATTCCCGGTCTTCGAGAAAAGGTCTGGGCGATTGCCATGAAAATGGATTACGTCCCCAATGAGGCGGCGAGAAACTTAAAGAAAGGAAAACAGTCCAGAGACAGCCGGATCTGGTATATCAATGTACTGATGACAAGAACGGATGAGTCCAGGACGGATCCTTTCTTTACAGAACTTCTCCGCGTGGTGGAGAGTGAGATCCATGAACATAACTGTATTCTCTCAAAAGTGTGGTATATGCCGCTTTTTTCGGATGACCGAAAATGCCGCAGGGAAAATCTTGACCAGATCATCCAGGGAATGTATACTGAGACAGAAGGAAAACAGGATGGACTGATCGTGATCGGTCGGTGTAATCCTCTGGCTCTTAAAAAATTAAATCAGAAATATCGCAGCATAGTATCTGTCAACCGAAATTCTACCAATTATGAGGTGGATGAAGTGCTCTGCGATGGCAGAAAGATTGCCTCCATGGCACTGGAACATCTCATTTCGCTTGGTCACAAAAACATCGGATATGTCGGCAGCTGTCGAAATGAAGAACGATATATGGGGTATCTTGACACCCTTAAGAAATATGATCTGGATGTTGTCCCGGACTATGTTGTCGAGACAGATCAGACGGAGAAAGAAGGCTTTGAAGCCATGGAAAAGCTTCTCAGATCGGATGACTGTCCGACCGGTATCTACTGTGCCAATGATATTACGGCTGTCGGAATGCTGAAATATCTGGGACGCTGCCGGAACCTTTATTTCACACCATCGATCATAGCGAGTGATGATATTGAGGAGGCACAGTATACGAAACCGATGCTGACTACCGTAGGACTTCCAAGAGCAGAAATGGGCAAATTTGCACTTCATCTTCTGCTGGACCGTATGAAGGGCGGGCACAGTGGAGTTGTCCGTATGGAACTGTCAGGACATCTGATGATCCGGAACAGCTGCTCCCATGTTTCTGAGAGTACATGGAGTGATTACTGTATATAAGAGACCAGGAACAAGAAATTTTTGGTTAAGGAAGAACAGTATGTGTATTAGAACAATCGAAGAATTACAGGAAGATACAAGAGAAAAACAGATCATTGATATCCGTGACAGAGCGGATTTTGACAAGGAGACTTATCCGGGTGCCATCAATATCTACTGGGAAGAATTTGAAGAACATATGGATGAGATCCGTAAGGACTGTCCAGTATATCTGATCTGTTATACCGGTCAGAAGAGCGATGAGATCGCAGAAGAGCTGACAGAGCAGGGGTACGAGATTTACAGCATCAAAAACGGCTACCGTGCATGGCTTCGCATCAAACTCAGTAAACTGATGTCGGATCATGATGAGGCAGAACAACGTACCAGAGATATCGAGCGCAGCATCATCAAGAAATTCCGGAAGCCGATCTGGAGGAGATTTACCAAAGCAATCCGTGAATATGAACTGGTTAAGGACGGTGACAAGATCGCGGTCTGTATTTCAGGCGGTAAGGATTCCATGCTGATGGCGAAGCTGTTCCAGGAGCTTTCACGTCACGGAAAGAAAAACTTCGAAGTTGTCTTTCTGGTAATGAATCCTGGTTACAATGAGATCAACTATCAGACGATCAGGGATAATGCCAGAATCCTGAATGTGCCGATCACCGTCTTTGAATCGGATATTTTTAACATCGTTGCATCGGAAGAACAGTCACCATGCTATCTCTGTGCCCGTATGAGAAGAGGATACCTCTACAGTAAGGCGAAGGAGCTGGGCTGCAACAAGATCGCACTGGGTCATCATTACGATGATGTTATTGAAACAATCCTTATGGGAATGCTTTACGGTGCACAGGTTCAGACTATGATGCCGAAGCTTCACAGCACCAATTTTGAGGGGATGGAACTGATCCGTCCACTGTATCTGATCCGCGAGGCGGACATCATTCACTGGGCAAACTATAATGATCTTCACTTTATCCAGTGCGCGTGCCGTTTTACCGAGCACTGTGCATCCTGCGGCGGCACAGAGAAAGGTTCCAAGCGGGCAGAGATCAAGGAACTCATTCATGAACTTGCACAGAAAGATCCTGTGATCGAATATAACATTTTCCGGAGCGTGGAGAATGTCAATCTGAACACGGTCATTGGCTATAAACAGGATGGAGTGAGACATAATTTCCTGGATACCTATGATGAACAGAAATAAAAACTGAAACAGAAAGAGTCTCTGATATAGATTTTCCTGAAGAATTGTCGGGAGGGAGAACTATAGGAAGAGGCTCTTTTTGTATCTTTAAAAGTACGAGAAAACGTTTTCTAAAAAACATATTTAAAAAGTATGTTTGTTGGTATATAATGCCATTAACACAGAACACAACAGGGAGTGACAGAGATGACGAAAAAGAAATTTGGAAAAAGCTGTCTGGCAGCAGTACTTGGTATCGCAGCATTCGCAGGTGTCTGTTCCTATGATGCGGGAGCCAGATCAGATCTTCATATTGTGAATGTTTCCTATGATCCGACGAGGGAATTGTATGAATCCTACAACAAAATTTTTCAGGAACACTGGAAAGAAAAAACAGGACAGGATGTAGATGTGATCCAGTCCCATGGTGGTTCCGGCAAGCAGGCTCTGGAAGTGATCAACGGCCTGCAGGCAGATGTGGTGACACTGGCACTGGAATATGATGTTGATGCGATCGAGAATGCAGGAATGATCGATGAAGGCTGGAAAGAGGAACTGCCGGATGATAGTGCTCCTTATACCTCTACAATTGTATTTCTGGTACGAAAAGGAAATCCCAAAGATATTCAGGACTGGGATGATCTTGTCAGAGATGATGTCGATGTGATCACACCGAACCCAAAGACCTCCGGAGGTGCAAGATGGAACTATCTGGCAGCCTGGGCTTATGCGGATGAGAAATATAATGGCCAGGAAGACAGGATGGAAGAATTCATAAAGAAGTTATATCAGAATGTACTGGTTCTGGATTCCGGCGCAAGAAGTGCAACCACTTCCTTTGTAGAGAATGGACAGGGAGATGTATTGATTGCCTGGGAAAACGAAGCTTTTCTTTCAGTGCAGGATGATCCGGATAAGTTTGAAATCATTAATCCAAGTATCAGCGTGCTGGCACAGCCGTCTGTGACGGTGGTCGATGAGGTGGCAGAGAACCGCGGTACGGCAGATATCTCAAAGGAATATCTGAACTATCTGTATTCTGATGATGCGCAGAGGATCGCGGCAGATAACTATTATCGTCCGGTAGATCAGAAAATTCTGGAAGAATACAGTGATGTGTTTGATCTTACGATGGAGTTAAAAACAATCGATGATTTTGGCGGCTGGCAGGAAGTGCAGGAAAAACATTTTGCAGACGGTGGAATCTTTGATCAGATTTACGGAAACTAGAAGACGAGGTGAGAGATTATGAAAAAAGGTAAAAAAAGAGTGATCCCGGGATTTGGACTGACAATGGGTGTGACGATCACTATGCTCAGTATAGTGGTACTGATCCCACTGGCATCGCTTGTCGTGTATTCTTCACAGCTTGGTCTTGGGGAGTTTTTTGAAGTCATTACGAGAAAAAGAGTGCTTTCCAGCTTTTATGTCAGTTTTATTACCGCACTGGGTGCATCCCTTGTCAATGCCGTCATGGGACTGATCCTTGCCTGGGTGCTGGTGCGTTATGAATTTCCGGGCAAGCGGATCATGGATGGCATGATCGAACTTCCGTTTGCACTGCCGACGGCAGTTGCGGGTATTTCGCTGACTTCACTGACAGCAGATCAGGGGCTAATCGGAAGCTTTTTCGCGAAGTTCGGGATCAAAATTGCCTATACAAAACTGGGAATTACCTTTGCACTGATCTTTGTGGGAATTCCTTTTGTTGCAAGGGCAGTGCAGCCGGTTCTTGAAAAACTGGACGGTTCTTACGAGGAAGCTGCAAAAGTCATGGGAGCAAAACAGGGACTTATTTTTCGAAGAGTCATTCTTCCGGAACTCCTCCCGCCGCTTCTGACCGGTACAGGGCTGGCGTTCGGCCGATGCCTCGGAGAATATGGAAGCGTTGTATTTATTGCCGGAAACAGACCTTATGAGACAGAGATAACACCACTGATCATCATGTCAGAACTTCAGGAATTTGACTACAAAAGTGCAACCTCGATCGCGCTTGTCATGCTGCTTGTATCGTTTCTTATTCTGTTTCTGATGAATCTGATGCAGGCACGTAATTCAAAAAGACTGAGAGGAGGAAATGTCTGATGGAAAACAGGAGCGAATCACGAATCGTAAAATATCTTCTGATCGGAATCAGTGTCTTATTTCTTTTTGTGATGCTGGTACTTCCCTTATTTGTCGTTGTGACAGAAGCCTTAAAAAAAGGCTGGGAGGTCTATATAGAGGCAGTGACAGATTCCTACACGATCGCTGCACTGATGCTCACCTTAAAAGCAACGGTGATCGCAGTTCTGTGCAATACAATCCTCGGTCTGTGTGCCGCGTGGGTAGTCACAAGGTTTCAGTTCAAAGGGAAAAAACTGCTCACGACTCTGATCGATGTCCCGGTCACGGTGTCACCGATCATTGCAGGTCTTATTTATCTTCTGATCTTTGGAAAGCAGAGTATTCTCTATCCTTATCTGCAAAAAGCGGATATTCAGATTGTTTTTGCAGTTCCGGGAATTGTTCTTGCCACCATATTTGTTACTTTTCCGTTTGTTTTTCGGGAACTTCTTCCAGTACTGGAAGCAATCGGAACGGATGAGGAAGAGGCAGCTGCACTGATGGGTGCAAAAGGATGGACAATTTTTTCAAAAATCACTTTTCCACATATCAGATGGGCTCTTCTGTACGGGATCGTATTATGTACAGCCAGAGCCATGGGGGAATTCGGAGCAGTATCGGTTTTGTCAGGACATCTCCGGGGGCTGACCAATACACTGCCGCTTCATGTGGAGATTTTGTTTAATGAATTTCAGTATGTGCCGGCATTTGCGGTATCTTCGATCCTGGTGATCATGGCAGTGATTCTTCTGATCATTCGAAGCGTAATGGAGCACAGAGGCAAAAAAGAGGAGGGCAAAGCCTGATGTACGTTGAATTAAAGGATATTAACAAAACTTTTGGAGATTATAAAGCGTCTGACCATGTTTCCTTTGGAATCGAGAAGGGGAAACTGATCGGACTTCTGGGACCGAGCGGAAGTGGTAAGACAACAATCCTGCGCATGATCGCGGGACTGGAGCAGCCGGACAGCGGGGAGATCATTATTGACGGTAAGGTTGTCAACAATATTCCTGCCAGTGAGAGAGGTATTGGATTTGTATTTCAAAGCTATGCTCTGTTCCGCTATATGACAGTATATGATAACATTGCCTTTGGGCTGAAGGTGCAGAAAGCGGATAAAAAATATATCAAAAGCAGAGTCATGGAGCTGATCGAACTGATCGGGCTTAGAGCTG
>ENA-OYYB01001588-OYYB01001588.1-human-gut-metagenome-genome-assembly--contig:-NODE-1588-length-9414-cov-6.399295_pt1 | contig 9414 bp, 10 predicted proteins | sample MGYA00244059_ERZ653440 | MGnify/ENA primary metagenome ERZ653440 (study PRJEB26926, sample SAMN06164994) | human gut metagenome | biome: ENVO:00009003; feature: ENVO:2100002; material: ENVO:00002003... | reverse complement strand
TACTTTATCAGATTCGCTAAACTTTGTCAATACAATATGAGCAATGAGGTTTATTGAGACTAACGAAGCTAAATATTTGGATATAAAAAAAGCCCGCTGATGAAAAATATCAGCGGGCTTTTGTTTAAGCAAAGACTTGCAGCAGATTGAACACGTTAAGAATGTTTTTTTCTTCCGTGTATAAGCCGCGGGTCAATGACTTTTCAAAAAGCTCATTTACAATCCGCATCATATCGGCTTCATGAGCTTCATATTCCTTGCGGGGTGGGAGAATGCTCTCTTTGCGGCACAAGGTGTAGAACATGTTTTTGAGCAGGTGGGTGGCACGACCGTCAAGCTGCAGCATACGAATCAATTTGCGATGCTTGGTCAGCAACAGCCAGCTGGAAGAGGTGAAATTACCGCCCATAAAAATAAATTCGAGCGTCATTCCGTTGAAAAAGCCTCTTTGCTCGGCAGCCTGATCCAGAAAACGGTATCCGATAGCATGTTGGAAAACGGCAGTTTCGTTGTCTTTGCGCGTTACAAACAAATCGCAGAGATATTTAACCTGTTTTTCCCACACCTGAATGTCATAGGGAATCAGCATGGCTTGTTCCAGCAATTCCAGATTCAGGGGATCGTTTTTGGCAGCTTTAAGGTCAACCAGTATTTTCTCGTCATGTTCCTGATGTTGTTTTTCATCAAGTTCGGCCTGCCTTTTGGCGTTGAGGGCTTCGTTTAAGCGGTGCTTAAACTCTTCTTCCATATTTTCCAGACTTTCACCATTGTTGAGGCGCATAATATATTCTTTACGCAGAATGGGAATGGTCAGGATTTTTGAGAACTCTTTTTCAACGGTAGTGAGGCGTCTTGATTGAAATTTTTTTGTTTCCATGATTATTTGATTTTAATTGATTTGACATAATAACTAATTTGCTCAATTATCCATTATAGACAAAAATCATCTTTTTGGCAAGAACTAATTGGGGCAGGAGGTTATTTTTTTGAAAAAAATAAAAACCCCCAAACAGCGGAGCTGTTTGGGGGTTTTTATAAGGTTCGGAATTACTTGGCAGTAAATTCGGCCACAAAATCAAAATGTGTACCGAATTCATCGTCCAATTCTTTCCACTTTTTCCGGGTGAGGTCGTCCTTAGCCCAGAAATTAATGCTTTCAGTCAGCGCTACCCTGGCATAAACAGGGATCAGCGATGCGTTCAGACGGAGCAGTTTCCAACCGTACTTGGAGACATACTTCTTGTTGAGAAGTTTGCTCCACCAGCCGACATCAATGAAACCGTCGGAGATATGCTGGTGAGCATATTCAAAACAGTAACGTTTGATGTCTTTCTGCTGATATTTCAGTCCCTCGATAATAACATCTCCGAGCTGTTTGCGGTAGATGCTGAGCGGGCAGAATCTGAATATCATCAGAAAGGCAATCTGGCGTTCTTCATCCAGTGCGGTTCGTTCTTCGTTGCCGGTTTCGACGGCACTTTTGCGGGCTTCGCGTAACTCTGCCGCAAATTCACGAATAAACGTTTTTCTTGCCTCGTGGGAGGAAAAATGTTCGCTGAACAATTTTTCCGCAATTTCCCGTCTGCGTTTCAAATCCTCGGCAGTCATAGCCTCAAGGATTTCAGTAACTTCTTTCGCCATTTTTTATGTGTATTAAACGGTTAATAATAGGTCAAGCTTCTATCTTCGCAGATGTGAGCTCCTGAGGAAGTAACAGTGTCAGCTTGTTTGCCTTGGCAAAGGAGCGGGCTTTTCTGATCAGATCCTCATCAAATGCCTGCGGGTTTTTGATAACGGTTTCGCACAAAATGCGGTAGTTGCGTGTGCATTCAGGAACGCAAAACTTTTTATTTGCAAGCAGCAGGGCCGCTTTTTGAGCGTCGTCGTCAGTGAAAGACTCCGTGATGACGTTTTTCACAATGGAAGCAATCGTTTTGATGCGGAATTCTGCACTGCAGCCGATCATTTTTCTAACGGCTTCCAACTTCTGTACGTCTCTCTGGCTTAATTCATCGTTTTTCTTCATTTGAAAAAAGTTTTATGACAGGAAGTTTGAACATTTTTGCCTCCCGTCTCGTTAATAAATAATATGAATAAAAATCGCAATTTGACTTTTAATATAGACAAAAGTTGCTTGTTTGGCAAGTTTTAATTGGGGTTTTTTTAGATAATTTTAAATAAATGTGATTATATTACAGCAATATCTGGAAGTTTGTGCAGATGTCAGGGAGAAATTTGATGAACAGAAGTATGAAAATTATCATTGCGGCAGCACTGATCGGCGGAGCGGCCAGTTGGTATTTTAAAGCCGAGGAGCAGAGCGGCTCATACCTGACGCAGAAACTTGAAAAGGGTGATATTACCGAAAAGATTACCGCCTCGGGAACCATTAACCCGATATCGACGATTAATATCGGCACGCAGGTTTCGGGGACGATTTCTGAGATTTATGTGGATTACAACTCAAAAGTCAAAAAAGACCAGTTGCTGGCGCAGATTGATCCGGCGTTGTTTGAGGCGACCGTCGGCCAGCGCCGGGCAGCGTTGAATGTTTCCAAAGCTGAGGTTCAGGTGGCGGAGAATGAAGTGGATTATGCCAAGAAAAATCTGGCACGCATCAAAAAATTAAACGCGTCCCGTTATTCGGCGGACAAAGAGCTGGATTTGGCCGAGAAGGAATATAACAACTCGGTTGCCCAGCTGGCTTTGAAAAAGGCGCAGGTTGAGCAGGCGCAGGCGGCGCTTGATTCTGCCGAAACGGAACTGCGTTATACAAAAATTATTTCGCCGGTAGAGGGGATTGTGGTTTCAAAAGAAGTTGAAGTCGGACAGACCGTGGCTGCCAGTTTCCAGACGCCGACACTGTTTAACGTGGCGGAGGATTTGACCAAAATGCAGATTGAGGCTTCGGTGGTTGAGGCGGATATTGCCAAAGTTCATAACGGTCAGACGGTGGAGTTCAGTGTTGACAGCTTTCCCGATGAGGTTTTTTACGGTAAGGTGACGCAAGTACGCAATGAGGCGATTAACACGTCGAATGTGGTTACTTATGAAGTGATTATCGAAGTGGACAACAAAGATCTGAAGTTAAAGCCCGGCATGACGGCAAACGTGGAGATTATTACCGCCGAGAAGAAAGATATTCTGCTGGCTCCCAACAAAGCTCTGCGCTTTTATATTACGGATGAAAACGGCGAAACGAAACGTTATAAAGACAAGGGAATCTGGGTGCTGGAAAAAGGCGTGCCGCAGCGGGTTGTTATTAAAACCGGCGTTTCCGACGACGATTATACCGAAGTCAGCGGCGAGGAGCTGGAAGAAGGGATGAAAGTTATTATTAATGAGGCTGCCGGTCCGGGCAACAGCCGGACGATGAGAATGAGGATGCCCCGCTGATGGCGTTGATTGAGCTTAAAAACATTTGCAAAAGCTATCCGTTGGAAGGGTTGAATCTTAAGATTCTGAAAGGGATTAACCTGCAAATCGAGAGCGGTGAATTTGTCGCGATTATGGGGCCTTCCGGCTCCGGAAAATCGACGCTGATGAATATTCTCGGTTGTCTGGATAAGCCGACTTCGGGGCATTATCAGCTTGACGGAAAAAATGTGGAGAAACTTTCTCCCGATGAGCTGGCGGAAATCCGCAATCAGAAAATCGGTTTCGTGTTTCAGGGGTTTAATCTGTTGTCACGAACGACGGCTTTGGAGAATGTCGAACTGCCGATGGTTTATGCGCAGGTGCCGGCGGAAGAGCGCCGGGAACGGGCGATGAAAGCGCTGAAACAAGTCGGATTGGACAAGCGCATGTATCATCAGCCGAACCAGCTTTCGGGCGGTCAGCAGCAGCGCGTTGCAATTGCCCGGGCGATCGTCAATGACGCGCCGATTATTTTTGCCGATGAACCGACGGGAAACCTTGATACCAAAATGAGCGTGGAAATTATGGATCTGTTTACCAAGCTGAACCGGGATTTTAAGCGGACGATTATTTTGGTGACGCATGAGGAGGATATTGCCAAATATGCGGCCCGGATAATCCGTATCGTTGACGGCGAAATCCATTCCGATGAGAAAGCGACGGCTAAAAAAGGAGACGCTGATGATTGATTTGACGACAGTCTCCAGCATTGCCTTTCGTGCAATCAAAGCAAATAAAATGCGTTCGATTTTGACCAGCCTCGGCATTATTATCGGGGTGGGAGCGGTTATCGTGATGCTTTCAATCGGCCACGGGGCGCAGATTTCGATTCAGAACGAGATGAAAACCATGGGGTCTAACCTGTTGATTGTGCGTTCCGGGGTGGCAACTTCCAGCGGAGCCCGCGGCGGTCACGGTTCGCAGCCGACCATGAAGAAAAGCGACGGTGATGCCATTCAAACCAAGCTTGATAAAATCAGACTGGCGGCACCGGTGTTGGAAGAGACGGCGCAGATTGTGCACGGCAATGCCAACTGGTCAACCCAGATTACCGGAACCGACCGGCGTCATTTTCAGATTAAAGACTGGAATTTGGCCTATGGCCGGATGTTTAACAACAGTGACGTTAAAAATGCCGCCAAAGTGGCGATTTTGGGGCAGACTGTGGTTAATGAACTGTTCGGAGACGTGGATCCCCTGCGTAAAAATATCCGCATAAAGGGAATTCCTTTTGAAGTAATCGGCGTGCTGGATAAACGCGGCGAGAACGGCATGGGATTTGATCAGGATGACGTTGTGTTTATTCCGATTACCACTGCGCAGAAAAAAGTGATGGGCATTCAGTTTCCCGATCAGGTGAAGTTTATTATGCTGCAGGCCGTTGATGCGGAAAGCACTTATACGGTGGAAGACGAAATCAGACAACTGCTGCGGCAGCGGCATAATCTGGGCAGCAACAAAGAAGACGATTTTGTCATTCGGAATTTGACGCAGATGATGGAGATGATGGAAAATTCTACCAAAATCATGACAATTCTGCTGGGTTCCATTGCTTCCATTTCGTTGCTGGTGGGCGGTATCGGCATTATGAACATTATGCTGGTTTCGGTTACCGAGCGCACCCGGGAAATCGGCATCCGCATGGCCATCGGCGCCAAGTCATGGGATATTCGCTGGCAGTTTCTGATGGAATCGCTGGTGCTTTCGCTTATCGGCGGTTTGGCCGGGGTGATTCTCGGGGTCGGCGGTGCGTTTGCCGTTGGTTATTTCAGCACTCTGCCGGCGAAAGTCTCTCTGACTTATATCTTATTGCCGTTTTCGTTTTCCGGTATTGTCGGGTTGTTTTTCGGATTTTATCCGGCGTATAAGGCTTCGTTGTTGAATCCGATAAATGCCCTTCGTTACGAGTAAAACTTGTATAATGGTCGATTAGTACAGAAATTGCAGGTCGGAAGTGTCCTCACGTACGTTTATGTACGCTGCGGTACTTCCGCCTTTATTTCTTACTACTCGGCACATTCTTCAAGTTTTACTTTGTGCCTTTATTTAGCTGCATATATCGGGTTTTATTTAGGTTTATGATATTTCTTACTACGCGGCATATTCTTCAAGTTTTGCTTTGTGCCTTTATTTGGCCGCATATGTCGGTTTTTTATTTAGCTTTTCCGGAAATTGCTCTGTTTATGCGTTATCCGAGTTTTATGTTAAGGTGATTTGGGATATTAGTTGCAAATTAACTATTTTGCCTTACAATTATTTTCGCAAGCCAGAGATGGTTTGCGGAGTGTGGAAGCTCCTAGTAGAAAAAGAACGACTCCTTTTGAGGGGAGCCGGGGATATAAGGCTATGCACGAATAACTCGGACTGTTCTACTACAGTTTCCAACTCCCCCACCTTTAATTCCAAAGGTGGGTTTTGTTTTAACCAAGATAAATTTTCGTCTGAGTTTCGTTAACAACGGCGAGAGTTTTAAGACAAAAACGGAGTTGTAATATGTTGAAAAAAAGACAGCGTTTAACCAACCTTAACCACACCCGCGCAGAAATTGCCGGTCAGTTGCAACAACTGATGACCGAACATCAGCTGCAAACAGACAAGTTTGCCCGGCTGACCAGCTGGACGCCGTTTTATCTGCAGGCACTGTTGGAAGGCCGTGCCACACCGAATATCGGCGAGCTCAATTACCTCGCTTCGATTTTTGACCGCAAGCTCAAAATCGAATTCGAGGCTTAAAAAAATAAACCCCGCTCAAAAGCGGGGTTTTTGAAAGATTTTATTTCTTGGGTTCATCCGGATCGCGCAGAACATAACCGCGGCCCCAGACGGTTTCAATATAGTTTTTGCCGCCGGAAGCTTTTTCCAGTTTTTTACGTAGTTTGCAGATAAACACGTCGATAATTTTCAGTTCCGGTTCGTCAATGCCGCCGTAAAGGTGGTTCAGGAACTGGTCTTTGTTCAGGGTTGAGCCTTTGCGCAGCGAAAGCAGTTCCATAATGCCGTATTCTTTACCGGTGAGGTGGAGGGTTTTGGTGCCGACGGTGACCGTCTGGGTGTCCAGGTTGACTTCAACATCGCCGGTGCGAATAATGGAATTGGAGTGTCCTTTGGAGCGGCGGACGACAGCCTGAATACGGGCGAGAAGTTCGGCTTTGTCAAACGGTTTGGTGAGGTAATCATCAGCGCCGTAGCCCAGGCCTTTAACCTTTTTATCAGGCTCGGACAGGCCGGACAGAATGAGAACGGGGGTGTTGACCTTGGATGCGCGGAGGTTTTTAAGAACTTCATAGCCGTTCATGTCCGGCAGCATCAAGTCGAGAATAATGATGTCGTAATCATATAGTTTGCCGATTTCCAAACCGTCTTCGCCCAGATCGGTGGTGTCGACTATCATTCCTTCTTTTTTCAGCATCGTCTCAATACTTTGAGAGATGGCGTAATCATCTTCAACCAATAAAACCCGCATGACCGGCTCCTTCACAAAATTAAAATCTTCTTAGATGTTTAGATAATAGACTCTAAATTTTTATTTGTTAACTTTTTTAAGCTGCCTGTTAACAATTATTAACAAGATGCGGAATAAAGTTGAATAATAGGCAAGATAAACCTAAATTGAAAGAAGTTAAGGAGAGAGAATTGTCACTGCGTCTGGAAAATATTGTTAATGAAATCAACAAGCTGGAGCCGAGCGCTTATTACGGCCGGGTTACGGCGGTGCAGGGGCTGTTTATCGAAGTCAGCGGCATTCGTTCTCCCCTGACCATCGGTGACCGCTGCAATGTTCATACCACGCATAAAAAAATTGTTCCCTGCGAACTGGTCAGTTTTAAGGGGGACAAGCTTTTGCTTATGCCGTACGGTTCGCTGCAGGGTATCGGGCCGGGCTGCCGGGTGGATGTTGAAAACGCAGCGCCGGTGATTTATCCGCATGTTTCCTGGCTGGGGCGAATCGTTAACGCTTTCGGTGAGGCTATTGACGGCAAAGGCCCGCTGATTAAAGGCAACAAACCTTATTTTATTAAAACGTCGCCGCCGCTGGCCGCTTTTCGTGATCGTGTCTGCGGCAAAGTCGATCTCGGGGTTAAGGCGGTCAATACGTTTCTGACTATTTGCAAAGGGCAGCGTATGGGCATTTTTGCCGGTTCCGGTGTGGGTAAATCGACGCTGATGTCAATGATGGCCAAGCATACCAGTTCCGATGTGTCGGTTATCGGGCTTATCGGTGAGCGCGGGCGTGAGGCAAAGGAATTTGTGGAAGATGTGTTGGGAAAAGAAGGGCTGGAAAAATCGGTTCTGGTGCTGGCGACTTCAGATGAAAGTCCGCTGATGCGCCGACAGGCCGCTTATGTGACGATGGCGGTTGCCGAATATTTTCGCGATTTGAACAAAGACGTTTTGTGCATGATGGATTCCATTACCCGTTTTGCCATGGCGCAGCGTGAAATTTCTCTGTCCGTCGGGGAACCTCCGGCTTCCAAAGGCTATACGCCGAGCGTGTTTGCCGAGCTGCCGCGTTTGTTGGAACGGGCAGGACCGGGTGCCAGCAGCGGACCGGATGCCTGCGGCGGGACGATTACCGGTCTGTTTACGGTGCTGGTTGACGGTGATGATCATAACGAGCCGGTGGCCGATGCGGTGCGTTCGATTTTGGACGGGCATATTGTGCTTGACCGAGCGATTGCCGAACGCAACCGTTATCCGGCGATTAATATTCTGCGTTCGATTTCGCGTACCATGCCGGATTGCGACACGCCGGAGGAATTTGCCCTGGTTTCAAAGGCGCGCAAATATATTGCGGCTTATGAGGATATGGCGGAGCTTATTCGTCTGGGAGCCTATAAATCCGGTTCCAACCGCGGTGTGGACGAAGCAATTTTTTACTATCCGAAGATTGAGGAATTTCTTTCGCAGAAAAAAGGCGAAAAGTTTACTTTGGACGAGGGATACCGCCTGTTGAAAGAAATTCTTGATACGCCCTATACGCCGCCGAATGCTGCAAAGGGATGAGGAGGCGTAAATGAAAAGCGCACTGAAAACCCTGACCCGGATTCAAAAATTTCAGATTGACGAGCAGCGCAAGATTTTATCCGAATTGCAGGAGAAACAGGACATTTTGCAGGCACAGCTGGAGCAGTTGAACCGGGATTTTGAGCAGGAAAAAGAATTTGCCCGCAATAATGCCGGAGTGGGCGATTTCGGTGCCTATGTCAAACGCTATATGCAACAGCGCGAGAACTTGGAAATGCAGGTTGCCGTTTTGGAAAAGAAAATCGAACACGAGCGCGATGTGATGGCAGATATGTTTAAAGAGCAAAAGACATACGAGATTGTCGATGACCAGCGGACTAAACGCGCAGCCAAGGAAGAAGAACAAAAAATGCAGAAAGTTCTTGATGAAATCGGAACCAACAGTTTCCTGAAAAATCACAAAAAATAGTTCAGGCAACTCTCTTGCGAATATGCCGAGCGCTGCCTGATGTTTTGTTATGACAGAGGAACAAATTTATAGTAATATTCGCCATAATTACCGTCTCGGCAATTTGCGCAAGAAACAAAATAAGAATAGCCCTTTTTGACAGGGTATATCCAGTTGTTGATATAGTTGCCATGTATTCGTTCAGTCAGTCTGACATTTGTACCTCTGATTTTTATGTAATATCCACTCATTTGTTTACAGGTGCTCCAGTTATCCCAATATGCTTCCGAACCAAAGATGTAACCGTCTTTATCTGCAGTGTAGGTTGTCCCACAGTTGCGACTGAGAGCTTGATTATAGTCAGGCATAACAACCGTGGTTACTTCACTTTTCTGAGTGCAGTAATATTTAGTTTTGTCAAAGGGACATTTAAGCACGTTGCCGACGCAAGAGCTGGTAGAAGTCAGCGTATATCCCAAATCGGCACATGAGGGCTGAGCGCCGCAGGTCTGGGCATAAACATTGCCGGCAATCGCCGAGGTTAAAATGCTCCCCGCCAGTAAAATTGATAGTTTCATCTTCTT
>ENA-OYYB01001584-OYYB01001584.1-human-gut-metagenome-genome-assembly--contig:-NODE-1584-length-9437-cov-7.350565_pt1 | contig 9437 bp, 4 predicted proteins | sample MGYA00244059_ERZ653440 | MGnify/ENA primary metagenome ERZ653440 (study PRJEB26926, sample SAMN06164994) | human gut metagenome | biome: ENVO:00009003; feature: ENVO:2100002; material: ENVO:00002003... | reverse complement strand
CCTTGTCAATCAGCGCATACGTTCCATGTCTGCCCTCGATTTTGGAAAAGGAAAGTGTCTTATAGGGCAACATGGAAAACAGACGGTCGGTGTCCTTAGAGGACGCAAGCTGCATAAATGTCGGGGACAGCTCCACCATGAAATGTGTCCTATTAGGGCTATTGGGCGTGTCCCTGCGCTTCATTTCCTGCACAATGCGCCGCGCTTCGGCTTCAATCAGCCCAGCACGCAGGGCGGCGGTATGTTCCTTGAAGTCGCCCGGTGTCAGTTTATCCCGTTTTTGCTTTTCTTCCCGTAAAAGGAATTGTAGCGCGTCCGGGTCGTTGGGTACTGCTTCAAAGTGTTCAAACTTCCCTAAAGAAGTATCGGGATTTCCGTTAAAATGCTGTCCGGCGGGTATCTCCCTTGTCCCATGCTCATAAATCAACTTGACTGTGTCGGCGGCAAGCGCATTGTCCTTAACGCGCTCATACTGCCTTGCATAGTCAAGCTCATAAAGATTGCCTTTGATTTTCCCGCGCTCCCTGCCCGTCAGCTCGACGGCATAGGCAAGAACGCAGTCGCAGGTCTGCTCTTTGTAAAAACACCATGTATTGTGGGCGGCGGTATCCTTTAGGAACACGTCGCGCTCCTTAAAACAATGCGTCCCGGACGGGCGGCAAAACCATAGCAGCGTCTTATCCTCTCTGTTAGGGCTTGCCGCTGCTTTTGCGATAATCTCCTTGTCAATGTCAAAATCACTTTGGAAAAATCCTGTATTCTGCCGCATGATAGCGTCAAGAGAAGCGAAAATATCCACGTTTTCAAACTTATTCATGCGTCAGCTCCTTTCCAAATCCTGTGTTTTCTGTTTTGCCTGTTTCTTCGGTGTCTGTTCTTTCGCTGCTTTAAGCTGCGCCCGGATAGAGGGCTTCTTTTCCGTTTTTGCTGCCTTGCCACGTTCCTTGTCAGCCTTGACAGTTTCCGCAAGGTCAACAAGGGAAATGGTTTCTCCTGTCTTTACCTTTGCTTCCAATTCTGCGACGGTCGGGGTGTTGTTTATCTGCCCGTCAATCATGTTGTAGTTTTGCTCGGTGGTCTGCTCGGCAGTTTTCAGATAGTTTTCCGGCTGCAAAAATTCCGGCACTTTCTTATAACCGAAGCTGTCTACATAGTGGGCGGTGTCCTGCCCGTTCTGATGAAGCACCACCACGTCGGAAACGGAAAGGCTGTGTCCCTTAAAATCTTTCGGGTGGTCGATATTAAAGCGGGTGTAAATATCTTCAAGGGAAGTCCCCGGCGTAAGCTCTGCGGAATAGACAAGGGCATAGTTTTTTTGGTCTACCCGGTGTCCGGCGGCAGTCAGACGGTCGTAAGGTTCAAAGCGCAAGTCCCTTGTTTCGTCCCCGCCTTTTATCTGATAAATGGAAAAGGTGTCTTTGTCCTGTGGGGCTTCCTGCTCCGGCTGCTCCTGTGCGGGTTGTTCCTGTGCAGCTACCTTTTGCTGCCGGATATGCGCCCGCTGTAACTCGGTAGGCTTTTCCCCGGTAAGGGGAGCAATCGCTTTCACATAATCAGCCGCATAGTAGGCGTTACTGGTAAGCTGCCGCTGCCATGCCCCGGCTTTTGGCGACCAACGGAAGCCATTACTTTTTAAGGCTTCCCGCGTGGCTTCGTCCGGCTTATCCTCAAAGAAGATTTGCAGTCGGTTCGCTTCGGTGTTTGCTTCCACCTTGCCGCCGTCAAATTCCCAACCTACAAAACCGATTTCTTTTTGCTGTGAAAGGGATTTGATACGGTCTTTCACGCGCCGGATTTCTGCGCTGTTGTTGGATAACGCCCAAGTCGCAAAGGGCTTGTCCTCCAAATGCCAACTGCTCGCCATGTCTGCTTTCAGTTTTTCCAGTTCCTCCGGCGGTAAATGCGGGCAGCCGTCAAGGGTCTTGTGCTTACGGTAATAGGCGTTTACGGCTTTCATGGTTTCCTGTGATTTTTCAAGGCTTTCCAGTTTCTTTTCTAACTTCTGTACTGCCTGCGGGTCGTCTGCGCTGATACCGCCCATGCCGGTACTGCGGATTTTATCAAGAAGCCCTTGTATGTCCTGCCATTCCCGGTAATTGCTGTCGCGGGCTGCGTTCTGCTTTTCTTTCTTCCTTGTGGGGAAGTTAGAGCCGCCCGCAATCAGGATAGAGGGAACACGCGCGTCAATCTCATAGCCTTTATTCATGTTCGCCGCCAGTTTCCGGGCATAGGTGTCAAGCAGGCTGTCGATTTTCTCATGGTACATCGGGTCTACCCGCTGTTTCTGCCTTTCTGCAAGTTGTACGGCTTCATCTACATAGTGCCTGTATTCAGCCGTCGCGCTGCCTTGCTTATAATCGGAAAAACTGTTCATATCCTTTGCACGTTTGGCGGCAGCTTCATTGATAGTATAATAAGGGGCGGCGGGTGCAGCCTGTTCCAGCTGTGCTTCTTTTTCCTGTACCGGGGCTGTTTCTTCGGGAAGCTCCGGCGCGGCTGCTTTTGTTTCGGGCTGTTTGGCGGCTTCCTGTGCGGGCTGTGCCTGTTCGGTGGTCTGTTCCTTATCCTGTGCCTTTTGGATTTCTGCAAAATGTCCGTCTATGGTATCAATCAGATTTGCGGCGGTGCTGCGGATTGTTTCAAGAGAGCCTTTCAGTTCTGCAAGTTCTTTTCCGCTGCTCCACCCGGCGATATATCCAAAGGAATAGTCCGACGTATCAAGCCCGTAGTGTTGGCAAACGGCATAGGCGACGCTTTCTGCCTGTACCTCGCGGGTGCGGCGGTCGGGACGTTCCGGCGCGTCTTTGTCTATGTCATGGAGTGTCGCATGGGCAATTTCATGGATAGCGGTCTTGATATTCTGCAATTCGTCCATGCCCTCGTTGATGAAGATACGCTTTTCCTCATAATTGCAGCGTCCTTTTACGCCGCCGCTTAGTGCTTCAAATCCCATAGCAAACGGGGAAGTCTTTTCAAGGGCAGCGAAAAAATCCTTGTATTGTTCCACGTTGCCCGTAAGCTCATAGGTAAGGGCAGGAAGTTCTTTTCCCTCGGTCTGTGAAATATCAAAGACAGATACTACACGAAAAGCGGGTATCTTGATTTCTTTTTCTTCGGTAACAGGTTTTCCGTCCTTATCGAAAACAGGCTTTTGGGTGTCCGGGTCGATTTTTTCCACCTGCTTCTTGACGGTAAACGGGGACGGTGCAAGTATCTTGATAGCTTTTTCTCCGGGCTTTACATGGCGGTCAAATTCCTTTTCCCATTGTTTATAGCCTTTCACAAGATTGCCGCCCTGCATGGCGATAAGGATTGTATTGTTAAGGCTGTAATCATGGAATTTTGACATGGTACGCAGATAATCGGCGTAACGGTCGCTTTCATACAGTCCTAAAATTCCCTGTTCCAGTCGGTCGGTAATCTCTTTCATTTTGTTGGCGGGCTTTTCGGAAGATAGGATAATCGGGAGAACCGGGGGCTGCTCTGTGGCGGCGGTTTGTATGGCTGCGGAAGCGTCAAGGTCTGCCTGTTCCTTTTCCTGTACTGGCGGCTGCGGCGTTACCCGGTATTCCTCCGGCACGTCGCGCCCGTCGTACCACTGTGTAAAGGTGTTGCGGTTATTGTAGATATAGCCCTGCTCGGTAAAGCTGCCCCCGTCATTGATAGCAGCGTCCCGCCCGTATTCCTCATACATGAAATATTTTTTTGCTTCTTCGGGCAGCTCCAACTCGTCCAGTTCTTCAATCAGATAATGCCCGTAATCTTCCTCACTCTGTACGGACGGGTAAAGCCAGTAACAATCAAGGTTTTGTGCAAGGTTGATAATATCCTGCAAGTCCCTTGTATGGTCGCCGTATTCCATAGCTGCAACAAATTTTTCCCGGTCGTCGTCAAACTGCATTTTCAAAAGTTCGCTCAAATAGTTCAGTTCGTCAAGGCTTTCAAGCTCGGTCAATTTTCCTGCCAGTCCTGCAATAGAGGACTGGTATTCTGTGATATGCAGCTCCCCGTAGTTTTTGCCGTCTATCCCGATACGGTCAAAGACTTCTTTCAAATGCTCGGCAGTCGTGGGGAATGATACCCATTCGCCCGCAGGTCTGCCCTCGGTGTACTTTCCAAGATTAGAAAGATACCCGCTTAAAATCGTTTCTACCATGCGTTCGCTCCTTTCGTTTTCAATCATACGGTGCATAAGTTCGTAGTCCTCCATGCTCATGCTCCCGTCAAAAATATAGGGGTCGGGTTCTTCGCCGTCCCGGTAGGCTTTTTCAGAGAAAGGAAGCCCCGCAGCGTGGGCGGCGGCTCTTGCTTCCTCGATAAGCTCCGGCGGCAGCCTGTCGTCGTGGGCTTCGATAAATTCCCCGATATTGCTATATCCGTTTTCGTAGTGGCGGCGCACCCCGGCGGTCAGCTCGTCAAGGTTCCTATCCTCGCCAAGATAGCCGGAATAATAGCCGTTTACCACAACGGCGGCAGGGTCAGCCTGCTTGATTTCTTCCATGCGGCTTCTGTCCTCCGGGTAGAGGTAGTCGCCCATTTCAAGGTGGAAATATTCGGCGTTCCAAGAACGTCCCGTTTTCCAAAACGCCACCCAAGCGATACCGTCCCTTAATTCTTCTTGATAGTCCTTTACGGTGTCCCGTAAACTTGCCATGTGTAACCTCCTTTCTTCGGTTTCAGAGGGTAAAACCCTCCATAAAACAGAGGGTTTGGGAAACTTCCCAACAAGCAAAAATCCCCGCCGTTCTCGGTAGAGAAAGCAGGGATTTTACGGAAAAGGGTACTCTTTTCCTATGCTTGCTATTCAGTTATTTCTTCTTCGACAGTTCAATGCGGTAGTTGACATATTTCCCGCCCGTATCAGCCAATACGATAGTTCCTTCGTAGGTTTTGCCCGTCTTTGGGGAATAGAGCTTTTTCACATTTACTTTGCCGGATTGTAAGAGTGCAGCGGCAATTTTGGGGGTAAAGGTTACTTTTCGTTCTTCAAAGAAACGGTCATTTTTCCACATGGTAAAGCTACATTCCTTATTGCTGCAATAGTAGTTTTTCTTTCCCTCATAGACAGGAGAACCGCAGCGGGGGCAGCTTCCCAACGCTTCCCGTTCCGGCTTGAACATCTGCGCTTTATCATCAGAAAGAAACGGATAGGTCTTTACCAGTTCCCGCGCCATATCCTCGATACCCTCCATAAATGCGGCGGGGTCTGCCTTGCCTTTGGCAATCTGCGTCAGATTGTTTTCCCATTCTGCGGTAAGCTGCGGGCTTGTCAAGGTGTCCGGCAGGACACACACAAGATTGATACCGTCCTTTGTGGGAAGTAGCTGCTTGCCTTTTCGCTCCACAAAGCCGCCCTTTACCAGTTTTTCAATGACGGCGGCGCGGGTGGCGGGAGTTCCAAGCCCTTTGCGTTCTGCGTCCGGGTCGGTGTCCTCACTTCCGGCGCGCTCCATAGCAGAGAGCAGCGACGCTTCGTTGTGAGGTTTTGGCGGTGTTGTGTCATGCTCCGTTACCTTTGCCGTCGGATTTTCAAAGGTCTGTCCCTCGGTAAATGGCGGCAGGGTCTTTTCTGTGTCACTGTCTGCGTCGTCCGTTTCGGGCTTGTTCTTTAAGGCTGCCCTGTATCTTCGGTCAATCTCTTTCCACCCGTCGGACAGCACCGTTTTTCCCCTTGCGATAAAAGACTGTCCGGCACATTCAAAAACTGCTGTAACCGCTTCAAAGGTATGCGGTGCAGCGGTCGCCATGAGCAGACGCGCCCCGGCAAGGGTAAGGATATTCCTTTCGCTTTCCGGCAGCGTGGCAAGGTCGGTCTTTGCAAGCTCCATAGTCGGGATAATGGCATGGTGGTCTGATACCTTTTTACTGTTCAGCACCTTTCCAAGCTCCGGCGTGAAGTCTTTTCCCGCCATAAAAGAAAATTTCCCACAAAGCAGCTTGATAATGCCCGCCGCTGTGTCGCTCATGTCGTCGGTCAGAAATGCGCTGTCTGTTCTCGGATAAGTAAGAAGTCTTTTTTCATACAGGGATTGTGCAAGGTCAAGGGTCTGCTTTGCGGTATAACCGAACAGGCGGTTTGCTTCCCTCTGTAAAGAAGTAAGGTCAAAGAGCTTCGGCGGGGCTGCGGTCTTTTTCTCTTTCACAAGGGAAGCACAGACTGCTTTTGACACTTCGCAAGCAGCTTTCAGCTTGTCAGCTTCGGAACGGTCAGATAGTTTTTCGCTTGCAGCTTCCGCGCCGGATAAGACAAGGCGCACATGGTAGTATTTTTCTTTCTTAAATGTGGTAATCGCTGCGTCCCGGTCAACAAGCATTTTTAAGGTCGGGGTCTGTACGCGTCCCACGTTCAAGGTATGATTGTAAAGGACAGAGAAAAGGCGGGTGGCATTGATACCGATTAACCAGTCAGCCTTTGCCCTGCACAATGCGGAAGCAAAGAGCGCGTCGTATTCCTCGCCGTTCTTCAGACGGGAAAAGCCCTCTTTGATTGCGCTGTCCTCCATAGAAGAAATCCAAAGGCGGCGCATAGGTTTCTTGCAGCCCGCCATTTCATAGACAAAGCGGAAAATGAGTTCGCCCTCGCGCCCCGCGTCGCAGGCATTGACGACTTCGGAAACGTCTGCCCGGTGCATAAGCTCTTTTAGGGTTTTGAATTGCTTTTCCTTGTCAGAAGCAACGGTGTACTTCCATTCCTGCGGCAAAATCGGTAAGCTGTCATAGCTCCACTTTTTATATTGTTCCCCGTAGGTGGCAGCTTCCGCAAGCCCTACCAAATGTCCCACGCACCAAGAAACGATATAGCCGCTTCCTGTGAGAAATCCGTCTTTCTTTTCCTTTGCCCCAAGTACGGCAGCGATTGTCTGTGCCACACTGGGCTTTTCTGCGATAACTAAAATCAAATATAAGTTCCTCCTTTCAGCGTTCCGGCTCGGTTTTCTTTTTCTCCTGTACCTGTTTCAGACAGTACCCCACACAAGGGGACTGTCCCTTGTAAGGGCAGGAAGCACAAGCAGGGGGATAAGGAACAGGCGGCGCATTATCACGCCGCCCGTTCGGTTTCTGTATCATCATCTTTTCAAAGGGATTGTTGGTAAACAGGGTCATAGGGTTTCTTCCTCCGTTTCTTCATCTTCGGGAGTTTCCCCGGTATCTGCTTCCGGCTCGTCCTCGTCGTAGTCCTCAAATTCAAAATCTTCAAGGTCGGTATCGCCCTTTACATTCTGCTTCGGCTTTAGAAACTTAAAGTAGTAGAACGCTGCGCCGCCACCAAGCAGGGCAAAGAGGACTAAGGCAAGCACCACACCGGGATTGCCGCCTTTTTCTTTCAGTTCTTCCGGCTGCTCCGTTGGTGTTGGGGTAGGTTCTTTGCCTGTGCAGCCTGTCATACTGGTAACACATACCGGGCAGGACGTGTTTACCTTTCCGGCTTCGCATTTTTCCGTACAGTTACAGATTTCCGGCTTTTTGGCAGCTTCGCCGTTTTCGGTCAGTGCCATAAGGTCGGCTTCGTCCACTTGATTTAGGAAATGTACGGTCTGTTCGCCCTCGGCGGCGCGGTCAATGAGGATATAGAAATAGTTGCCGCCTTTGGTGGTAACAGTGATAAGTTGCTTATTGCCGCCGTAATCGTCAACCAGTGTAGCGTTTCCCTTTGGGGTAAGGGGCGGCGTTTCCTCTTTTTCCTCCACAACTACATTACTGTCGTTGGTCGCGTCCCCGGCGGGCGGCTCTGTGGCTGCGCCCTGTGCATAGGCAGGGACAGAAAAACCGCCCATAAGGATAAGGGCGGCACAAAGGGCAGTCATGGTCTTTTTCAGTTTATTCTTCATCTGCATTTTCCTCCTGTTCATTTTCTTCTGCGGGTGCGGCGTTCATGCCGGGAATACCGCCGCCGGACAGCATAGCATTAAGTTCCTGCGGGGTCAGACGCATAGCTCGTACAAGCTGCACGATTTCAAGGTTTTCCGCTTCGGTTTTCTGCGCTTCCAGTCCTTTTAACTTGTTCTGATACTCTGTGATTTTCTCGCGGGTCTTTGCGATTTCCTTATTGATACGGTCGATTTTATTGTTTGCCATAGGTCATTTCTCCTTTCTTTTTGGGGCTGCTTTACCAGTTCATCAGCCCGTAGCCTTTGATACATTGATAGTTAAGGTCATAGCTCTTTATCTTGCAGGCGTCGCCGGAATTGCCCTCAACGGTATAGACGCGGCTGCCGTCCCTGCCAAGCACAAGCCCCACATGGTCGGCAACACCGTCTAAATCCCAATCGAAAAAGATTGCGTCGCCCGGTGCGATATTCTCATAGCCGCGTGCGCCCCATTGTCCCCTTGACTGAAACCAAGGGACACCCTGCCATTCGCAGCCCGCAAATCGGGGTTCGCTTTTTCCGGCTTGATTGTAGCACCATGATACAAAACAGGCGCACCATTCCACGCGGCTGTTAAAGCCGTACCAAGACCAGTAAGGGTAGCCGCCCACGTTTCCGACTTGCTGTTTTGCAAGTTCCATAAGCTCTTGATTTCCGGGGCGCGTACCGTTTACAAACTCCACGCCGCTTAAATCCTCGGACGGGCTTCCGTCGGGAGAACCGCCGCCAAAAATCAGCGGTTTGTTACCCTGTGTCTGTAAGTACACTTTGAACATTTCAAACTGCTGTGGGTTCAGCAGTTCTTCCGCAAGGGAAGCAATCGGCTTGTTTATCAGCTTCACGTTCAAGATACGGTATTCGTATTCTTCCTCGTTGCCCTCATCGTCGGTGGTGGTGCGTATCTCGATTTCTTCCGTCAGCGTCAAGGTGTACTGTAAGCCGAACAGCCGCTTTAGCTCTGCCTGTGCACTCTGCGGGGTGTAGCTCTGTAAGAGGGCGGTCAAGTAAGACGCAAGTTCGTGGGGGTTATGCCCGATACTGTCAAGGTCGTAGCGGTATTCATCATAGCCGGGGTGGGTGCTTTCGATATTGTCAATCTCACTTTGCAGCCCGTTTTCCAATGCGGCATAGTTGTTTTCAACTGCCACAAGGTCGCTGTCCTCGGATGTGTAGGAAGTGCCAAGCACCCCGTTTGTCAAGCCCGAAAACATAGCCCCGCAAGAGGACAGCCCTGCGGAAATCATAATAAAGAGAAGCAGCGCGGCAACTGCAATCAAAATGCCCGCCGGGTGTCTTGCCGCAAATGCGGCGGCTTTCCTCGTTTCCTCGGCGGTTTTCTTCGCCGTCTTTCTTGTGGCTTCCGCTGCGGCTTTTGCCCCTCCTTTCTTTGCCGCCTTTGCATACTGGCGTTTTATCTGCTGTTTCTGCATGAAACGGGAAAGCGGGTTAGAAGTAAGCTGCGGGTTGTCGTGCAGGGTTTTGTGATACTGGAAGTTGACGTTTGCCTTAAATGCTGCCTTTTCTGCCTTTGCTGCTTCCCGGTAAGGTTTCAGCTTATGGCTGCGGTAG
>ENA-OYYB01001577-OYYB01001577.1-human-gut-metagenome-genome-assembly--contig:-NODE-1577-length-9468-cov-4.926591_pt1 | contig 9468 bp, 9 predicted proteins | sample MGYA00244059_ERZ653440 | MGnify/ENA primary metagenome ERZ653440 (study PRJEB26926, sample SAMN06164994) | human gut metagenome | biome: ENVO:00009003; feature: ENVO:2100002; material: ENVO:00002003... | reverse complement strand
AGATCCTGAGATGTCTCGTGGGCTCGGAGATGTGTATAAGAGACAGGTGTAGAAGCGGTCGGTGACATATCCCCAGATTTCTCCCATTTTCATACCCTTGCGGTAAATCTTGTCGCCTAGCAGGTTGGTCTCATTATTGTATTTCGTGATTTCACTTTGTGAGTCGTACAGGTTGAATCCGATCCGGTAGCTCCAGTCCTTGTTGATGCGGTCTCTCCAGTTCAGTTCCAGTTCCCAGCCGTACGTTTTCAGGTCGGCGGCGTTCTGTTTGGCGGCGGTGGCTCCCACTACCCATGGTAGGTCCATACCGGGCGCCAGCATGCCTTTGGTGTCGCGGCGATACCAGTCGAAAGTTCCGTTAAAGCGGTTGTCGAAGAATCCGAAATCGACTCCGAAGTCTAGTGTATATACCTTTTCCCACGAGAAACTGCTGCTGACCATTGCCGGTGCATTCAGTGTAGTCGTCTTTTGTCCGTCCACCAGCCATTCCGTCAAGTAAGGTGACATGGAAGGGATGTAGGGATAGTTTTCCGGAGTGTTGTCCGGCTTCAGTATGATCTGGTTGCCGATAGAGCCCCATGAGGCACGTAGTTTCAAGTTAGACAGGAAGCTTTTGGTATTCTTCATGAATGCTTCTTCCGAAATGCGCCATCCGGCGGAGAAGGAAGGGAAGAAACCGAAACGGCTGTCTTTGGGGAAACGGGAAGTACCGTCGTAGCGTCCGTTGGCTTCGAACATATATTTACCGTCGTAAGTGTAATTGACACGGTAGAACAACCCTCTGATGGCATATTCATCGAAACTGTCGGTGACGGATGCCGTTCCGGTAGAACCGGAGAGCGACGGCAGATTTTCCAGTAATACATCCGTGCGCTGCGACCATTGCGATTCCTTATGGCTCTCTTCCTGATTGTAACCACCCATAATAGCGATATCATGTTTACCTATTGAAAAGTCATAATTGGCGAATGCGTTAATAGCGTTGTAATTGGTGAATCCTTGCGTCAGGGCATAACGTGAGTTCTCTACATTGTTGAGCAGCCCTGTAAAGTTGAATCCTATATACTTGTATTTGTTAACGTACATCCGGTTGTACTCGGTGATCCGGTTGTAAGTATATTCACCTGTTATTTTCAGTCCTTTCAGCGGAGAGATGATAACACGTCCTAAAGTACGCAGATTGGTCTTCTTGATCACCCTCGGTTCTCCGTAGCGTACGAAAGTAGCGGACGTTTCGGCAGGATATTCGATGCCGTCTTGTTCGTATGGCAGGATGTTGTGGTAGGACGGAAGGTACATGGCACTTCCCCAGACACCGTTTCGTCCGCCTTGTTCCACTTTGTTCTGGGTAGAGTTCGCGTATCTGATATCCAGTTGGGTGGTCAGCCACTTGTTTACGTCGACACTCAGGAAGCTGGACATATTGATACGGTCGAATTTGTCTTTGTCCGTTACCAGAATGCCGTCCTCACCGGTATATCCCAGGCTCAGTCGGTAGCTGGTCCGCTGGCTGCCTCCCGATACGGAGAAACTGTGGTTCTGCATGAATCCGAAGTTATCCATCATATCGGCAAACATATCATTCTCCCGCATCAGGAACAGGTTGCCTTGATCATCGAAAATATATCCGTTCGGATAATTGGAAGGATTCGCCTGATAGTCTCGTATGTAACCTTCCCATTGGGTGATGTTTTTCCCGTCTACATAGGTATCGTTTGCCCATCCCATTTCCTTGTACGCCAGTACCGATTCCAACGGACTTGCTTTCTGCGGAAGCTCCGATGCTTTCGAGAAAGAGAAGTTGTTGTTGTAATTGAATCTGGGAGCCATGTCCTTTTTACCCTGCTTCGTAGTAATCAGAATCACACCGAAAGCTGCGCGGGCACCGTAGATAGCTGCGGAAGCGGCATCCTTCAAAATAGAGACAGATTCAATATCCTGCGGATCAATCATGTTGATATCCATCGGTACGTTGTTGACCAATACGAGAGGCTCACCACCATTGATGGAGGTTGTTCCACGGATATTGTACGTCATGTCGTCTCCCGGAGTTCCCGTTGTCGATTCAATTTTTAGTCCCGGCACGACTCCTTGTAGGGCAGCCGAAACGTTGGTAATCGGGCGGTCGCCCAACGACTCTTTGATATTTACAGAGGCTACAGCGCCGGTCATATTCACTTTTTTCTGTGTACCGAATCCGATGACTACCACTTCATCCATAGTCTGGGTATCTTCCTGTAGCTGTATGTTGAAAAGTGTCTTGTTTTTGACTGTTACTTCTTGTGTGACGTAACCGATATAAGTAACCCGTAACTTGCTGTTGGCAGGCACTTCCAGTGAGAATTCCCCGTTCATGTCGGTAATGGTCGCCTGTTTGCTGCCGTCGACCAGAACGTTTGCTCCAATTAGAGGTTCACCTTGCGCATCTGTTACGGTTCCCCGTATTTTTATGGACTGCTGGGTAGAAGTAGTATTGTTGGGGGCTGCTTCTGCCTTTGCCGGGACAGGAATGATAATAATATGCTTACCTTCTTGCCTGTAAGTGAATCCTGTTCCTTTGAGTACGGAGTTCAGAACGGAAGAGACTGCTTCCCTAACAAAATTGGCGCTGACCTTTTGTTTCACGTCCAGTTTCGTCTGATTATAAGCGATACTAAATTCGGTCTGATCTTCAATGATTTCGAATACTTTTAATAGAGGTTGGTTTTTCATAGATACCGTTATTGGCTGATTTTGCCCATAGGCTATGTTATAAAAACATAAAGCGAATAACAATATATAAAATTTATGAATTTTTACGGGATAACCTATGCCCGACAATTTATAAAATTTCATACTTTTGTGAGTTAATCATTAATACTAATTTAAGTGTACACAACTAATTTAAATGAAGTAATTTTGATTTGGGGGAGTTGGTATCCGCGAAATATCGACTCCCTTTTTTCTGTCTATCGGCCTCCTTTCTTATTTAGGGGTGAATAAATTAAGAGAATGTTCTCGTCTTCGACTTTATAGTCTATGTTTCCTATGGTTTTGGTCACGATATTCATGATCTCCTTGATAGGGGCTTTTTGTTTGAACTTGATGGTATATACATCGGTGGTAGCCAGATGCGGAGGGACGATGATGTGTATGTCGTATATTCTCTCTATCGTAATGAAAATATCGCTGAGAGTCATTGCCGCAAAGTTCAGCTCGCCTCTGGTCCAGCCGGAGTAGACAGAGGCGTCGATAATCTTTTTATTAAATTCTCCGGACGGGTTGTCATATTCCAGTTGTTCGTTGGGTGTGAGGGTGATGATATCCTCATTGTTTGCTTTCTGAACGACTACAGAGCCCGATTCCAGAGTAGTGGTTGTCTTCTCATCTTCCGCATAAGCGTGTACGTTGAATTTAGTTCCCAATACTTTCACTTTCAGATGGTTGGTCTTGACGATGAATGGATGTTGCTTGTCTTTCTTTACGTCAAAATTGGCTTCTCCTATCAGATATACCGAACGGATATCTCCTGTGAACTTTTGCGGATAGACCAGTAAGGTTCCTGAGTTGAGGTATGCTGTGGTGCCGTCGGGCAAGGTAATCTGCTTTTGTTCGCCTCTGGGCACATAGTACTCGACAAGTTCTGTATGCTCTTCATTCGATTGTATATATAGGTAGGATGCCACTATAGAGAGTAGGGGAATCAATAATACAGCCGCCACTTGCGCCCATCTGCGTAAGGTATACCTTGCGGTTGCCTTCCGCTGTCGGGGGGCAATCTTCCTGCGGAAATTCTGATAAGAACGTTCGGTACCTGCATCGGCCTTGAAATTCTGGTCTTCCCATAATTCCATCAATGCTTCTTCTTTCTCTGCCTGTTCACTGGAGTCGACAAGCCATTTCCATAACTTCTCTTTAAGTTCAGGACTGAACTTATCGGAAGTAAAGTTTTTAATTATTTTATGAGCGTTCGACATATTAGCGCATTTTAGGTGTGGTTACATATATAAGATACGTAACTGATTAATTACGCACAGTCTCTATGCTACTTTTTTTTAGAAAAATAGAATAAAGGTTATGAATAATATTTTTCGGATGTCGGTAAGTGCTTGTGAAAGGTGGTTCTCTACTGTTCGTTTGTTGATGCCTAGTTCGCGGGCTATTTCTTCGTTGTTCATTCCTGATTCCCGGCTCATCTTATATATTTTCTGTCGTTGCGGAGGCATTTTTTCTACAACCATTGTCACCAATAGTTCGAGTTCTTTGAGATGGATGGTGTCATCTGTTTCGTTGCTTTCCTGTGGCGGGCTATACTTTTCAGTTTCTTTCTGCTGATAGTTCCTGAACAGTAGTGCGCGTTCGATGTGCCGGTATACCGCATTTTTGGAAATGCGGAAAAGATAAGGTTTAAGGTTATTGATGGTATGGAGAGATGAGCGGTTGTTCCATAACGTAAGAAAGATGTCCTGCGATAAATCTTCGGCCTCTTCCTGCGATTGCAGTAGTCCGTTGATAAACCCTTTGATGCGGGGATAGTAGTATAGGAAGAAAGTTTTAAAGGCTTTCTCATCTCCTTCGCTAATAGCCTTCAGAAGTTGTTTTTCGTCAAAGGTTTCCATTGGGGGTATTTTTTTGTAAATGCTGTAAACCCTGCAAAAATAAGTAAATTTTGTATCGAACCCCGTTTATTAACATAAAAAACTCTTTCGGCTAGTATATAATTAGTTCAAAATCTGCGTAAATAGGAAGATGATCACTGATTCCTCCCTGATATTTCATTCCTTTATAGGTACGGAAAGGTTCGTCGTCACCGTATTTCTTGTCTTCAGTTAATAGAAAGGGGAGACGGGCAACATTTGCCTTGTCTTCACCGGTGAAGAATTTAGAGGAAGCATCGAGTAAATTGCCGGATACAATCAAATGGTCGAGCAATCCCCATTCTCCGTGATATTTATAGGAGCCAAAATGGCGGGATGTTGCTTTTCGGGCAAGCAGATGGTAGAGTTTTCGGGGATTGGGGAAGGTGACTGAGTGTTTGGGGGCAGTAGCTTCTAATATCTCTTTGATGGATTTATTGGTTGGGTAGTCATTGAAATCTCCCATGATGACCAGTTGCGGATGAAGGCGGATGTTCAGCAGACTGTCGGCTTCTGTGCGTAGTATTCGGGCGGCGTGTAGCCGGTAAGGTTCTGATTCCTTGGCTCCACCGGACCGGGAAGGCAGATGGCAGACGATTACATCAAGTGTATCTCCGGTTAATAATAGTCCGCTGACGTGCAGTAAATCTCTTGTGGGGCGATGATGCTTGAATGAGGGAATGGGGATAGACCGGAAAGATAATAATTTGAATAGGTCACGTTGATATAATAAAGCGACATCAATCCCTCTCAGATCGGGAGAACTTGTCATAACATACCGATACCCCAGTTCCTTTAAAGGAGAACGTTGTGTGAGGTCACGTAGTACGCTGTCGTTTTCTACTTCACAAAGACCTACAAGGGCGGGTGGATTCCATTCACCGACGGCAGTGATGACACGGGCCATATCAGCCAGTTTCTTCTTGTACTTGGTGTAGTTCCAGTGACGGATAGCGTCGGGGAGAAATTCGTTATCGTTCTTTAGTGTGTCGTGGTGAGTATCAAAGAGGTTTTCAACATTCCAGCTCATGACACGAAAGGGGATTCGTTCTTCAGCGGAAGACTTCTTTTGGGAAACAGATTGTTTATTGCTGAACGATTCTTTTTCGATAAGGGAAGTTTGCCTTGTAAAGGATGTTTGCCCTATGATATAAGAGGGCACAAAAAAGAGCATTATAAAAAAGATGACGGTCATAACAAATATTTTTCTGCTATCACCATCATCTTTTCTATGATGTCTTACCTGACTGTTATTTCTTGGCAGGAACATGTGCCAGAATATCCAACAGGTGCTTCCAGAACTTCTCAACGGAAGGGATGTGCATCCGTTCGTCTGGAGAGTGTACTCCGGTGAGGGTAGGTCCGAAAGAAATCATGTCTAATGTCGGATACTTGTCGAGGAACAGACCGCATTCCAGTCCTGCGTGAATTGCTTTCACTTTCGCCTCTACACCGAAAAGTCGTTTGTAAGATTCTGCTGCCACTTCGAGGATAGCCGAATGAGGATTCGGCTTCCATCCCGGATAACCTTCACCGAAGGTCACATCGGCGCCTGCCAGCTGGAAGACGGCACGAACCGTATTCGCCATGTCATTGCGTGCAGATAAGATAGAGCTGCGTTGGCTGGTTTCGATGCGGATAATATGGTTCGGTTTCATTTTGACAGAAGCAAGGTTGGTTGAAGTCTCTACCAGTCCGGGGATATCCTGACTCATGGCATATACACCGTGAGGAGCAGCATACAATGCTTTCAGCAAGCGGGTAGTAGTATCCTGATCGATAGCCATCTTACGGGGAGTTTCCGATTCAAGAACCAGTTTCAGGTCCGGTTCGGTAACGGCCAGTTCGTTTTCTACTTCACTGGTGAAGATATTCAGTTCCGTGCGGACGTCATGTTTGGCATCTTCGGGAACTGCACAGATAGCGTATGCTTCGCGGGGGATGGCATTGCGCAGGTTACCTCCGTTTATTTCGCAGAGATACAGATCCTGACGGTTAGCCATTCGGGACAGGAATCGGTTCAGTATCTTGTTTGCATTGCCCCGTCCCAAGTGAATATCACCACCGGAGTGTCCGCCTTTCAGTCCTTTTACTTCTACTTTGAAGAAGAAATATCCTGCGGGGACTTCTACTTCTTTATAACTAAACTCTGCAACGGAGTCGATACCTCCGGCGCATCCGATAAAGATTTCTCCTTCATCTTCGGAGTCGAGGTTCAGCAGAATATCACCGCTCATGAAACCTTCTTTCAGCTCGAAAGCTCCGGTCAGACCGGTTTCTTCATCTACGGTGAACAGGCATTCCAGCGGGCCGTGCTCGATGCTGTCATCCGCCAGGATAGCCAGTTCGGTAGCTACACCGATACCGTTATCAGCTCCGAGGGTAGTTCCTTTGGCTTTCAGCCATTCTCCGTCTATTTCTGTTTCGATGGGATCGGTGAGGAAGTCGTGCTGTACATCATTGTTCTTTTCACACACCATGTCGATGTGCGATTGCAATATGACAGTCTGAAAGTTTTCTTTGCCCGGAGTGGCAGGCTTTTTGATCAGTACGTTTCCTGCTTCATCTACATTGGTCTCCAGGTTATGTTTTGCTCCGAATGCCTTTAGGTAGGCAATTATTTTCTCTTCCTTCTTGGAAGGACGCGGCACTTGGCAGATTTCCTCAAAATACTTGAATACGCCAGCCGGCTTAAGGTCTTTTTTTTCCATGCTTTTTTCTTTTATAATAGGAATAGGAGGTTCATTTTGCTTCCTCTTATTGCTAAATATGGTTAATTTGCTTGACTTATCTGAACTCATTTCTCATTAAAGCCTATCTTTGCACTCACAAAATTAATAGAAATGGTTGAGACTATACTGATAACTTTGTTAATAGTTGCTATTTCCCTGCTATTATTGGGGGTGAAAGTATTCTTTACGAAGGGGGGGAAGTTCCCTAATGGTCATGTGAGCGGTAATAAAGAGTTGCGTAAGAAAGGAATCGGTTGTGCGCAGTCGCAGGATCGTGAAGCACAAAAGAAATCACGTTTTTCTATTGATGAGTTGGAAAAAGCCTTGAACGATAGTATGAACTAATTAATTAAAAACAATATTTTAGAGTTATGAATAGAATAAACTACCTCATGAACGGTTTAGCTGCACTTGCGTTTATCGTTTTATTCTCACAATGCGCCGGCAAAGCTGATAATCAAGTTGCAACTACTCCGGCTTCGGCTAATGCAGAATTGTCTGGAATGAAAATAGCTTATGTTGAAATAGATACCTTGTTGGCTAAATACAATTTCTGTATTGACTTGAATGAGGCTATGGTAAAGAAGAGCGAAAATGTTCGCATGACGCTGAACCAGAAGATGACAGCTTTGAACAAAGAAAAACAGGAATTCCAAAAGAAATATGAAAGCAATGCTTTCCTTTCACCCGAAAGAGCTCAGCAGGAATACAATCGTTTGGCTAAAATGGAACAGGATTTGCAGGAATTGAGCAATAAACTTCAAAATGGCCTGATGGAAGACAATAATGCTAACAGTCTGCTTTTCCGTGATTCTATCAACGCTTTCCTGAAAGAATATAATAAAACTCGTGGATATAGCCTGATCTTCAGCAACACAGGTTTCGATAATCTGCTTTATGCTGATAGTGCATATAATATCACAAAAGAAATTGTAGATGGATTGAATGCCAGATATTCATCTGCTAAGAAATAAAAATGTTTTTTTAGGCCCTTGGGTTTCCTAAGGGCATTCATGATTTTAATAAATTGATGCCTGTTCAAGACTGAGAAGCTTTGAACAGGTTTTTTTTATTTCTCTTCTTTTGCTTCTTCCTGTGGAATGCGGAAAGCGGTGTAAAGTTCAAGTACGGCAGCGATAGTCAGGCAGGCAATCCATTCATTTCCGCGAGTGGTAAACATGAAAGCCCCCGTAAGTATCAGCGCAAGTGCTCCGAATATCTGCTGGATACGCAGACGTTTTAATATTTTGCTTTTTCCTTTAACCGGTGTGTTTACTTGTGCCAGAGCAATGAATCCGGCTCCGATGGTATAGATATAAGGAGCATAGTTCCATCCGGTGATGTATACGGCAGCCCCTGTGAGAGCCATGATTGCGCCTACGGCGAAAAGTGCGGGTACTAATTGTTTCATTTATTATCTTCAAAAACGTAAATATCTTCGTTGGGCTTCTTCATCAGATACTTTTCACGTGCCACCTGTTCGATAGCATCCGGATTGCTGTTCAGCTCGTTGAGACGTTTGGTGTTCTCTTCGTAGTCCGCCCGGTATTTTTCTATCTCTTCTTTCAGCTGGCTGATTTCGCGTTCGTATCCCAGACGGCGGAACAGGCTGTTCTCGTCCAGAAAACCAATGATAACAGCAAATGCAACGACGGTGATAAGATACTTGCGCCGGCATATGAAACTCCAGATAGTGATCAGTTTATCCATAATTTCTCTTTTTTATATCCGCAAAGATAAAACTAATAACTTAAAAACTTACCGCTTTAGGTTCAAAACTTCTTTCTCTATCCTTTATTACTTATCACTTTTTTGTGTACATTTGCACTGAAAGCGAAAAATCAAAAAAAACAGAGAGAATCCCGGATATGGAGAACTATATTGTATCAGCTCGTAAGTACCGTCCGTCCACATTCGAATCGGTGGTGGGACAACGAGCGTTGACTACTACATTAAAGAATGCAATCGCTACCCAGAAATTGGCTCATGCTTATTTGTTTTGCGGACCGCGCGGGGTGGGAAAGACTACTTGTGCGCGTATCTTCGCCAAAACCATCAACTGTATGACGCCTGTCTCTTATACACATCTGACGCTGCCGACGACTTAATAGGTGTAGATC
>ENA-OYYB01001576-OYYB01001576.1-human-gut-metagenome-genome-assembly--contig:-NODE-1576-length-9468-cov-5.187932_pt1 | contig 9468 bp, 10 predicted proteins | sample MGYA00244059_ERZ653440 | MGnify/ENA primary metagenome ERZ653440 (study PRJEB26926, sample SAMN06164994) | human gut metagenome | biome: ENVO:00009003; feature: ENVO:2100002; material: ENVO:00002003... | reverse complement strand
GATAAAGACTGGGATAAAATAGATCTAATTAGGTTATATTTAAAAGAGAAACAGATAGAAAGCTGTCTTTTTCAAAGGGCGATATGTAGTTGCGAATTTTATTTTCATTATCTTTGTCTCAATGTATTTACTAAAGCAACAATGATATGGATATTAAAGTAAAAGACAAGGTGAATCAAAGGCATGTCGGTCGCAATCTGCAAAGAATCCGTGTGTATCTGGGTATGAAACAGGAAGCGTTGGCTTCTGATCTGGGTGTTAGTCAGCAGGAGATCTCGAAAATAGAGAAACAAGATGAAATAGAGGACGGACTGTTGACAAAAATAGCTGAAGTCTTGGGAATATCTACTGATGTCATCAAGGATTTTGATGTTGAAAAAGCCATTTGTAATATTAATAACTATAAAGATGCCACGATTTCTCCGGGAGCAGTCGCTACTGTTTATGCTCATAACCAGCAGATTAATCCTCTTGAAAAGGTAGTTGAACTGTATGAACGCTTGTTGAAAAGTGAACAGGAGAAAATAGAGATTCTAAGAGAGTGCATAAAGCAGGGCAAATAATCAACAGACTGGAATATGGAAACGGAAAAGTACACAAATACGATTCATCTGGGAAGAAAAATTGAACGGGTGCGTCGGCTTCGGGGAATGACTCAAGCGGAACTCGGTGATCTGTTAGGTATAACGAAACAGGCTGTTTCAAAAATAGAACAAACAGAGAAGTTTGACGATGAACGATTAGGCGAGATTGCTTCAGCATTAGGCGTTACTGTAGATGGCCTGAAGAATTTTAATGAAGAGACAATCTTGTATAATACGAATAACTTTTACGAGAATTGCGGTGTTAAAAGTGCTGTCAGTAATACAGGTAATAATCAGACCTTTAATAGTTTTCCTGTTGAACAGGTAATTGAGATTTTCGAAAAGCTGTTGGATAAACAGAAGGAGCAATTTGAAACTTTAAAAAAAGAGAAGAAATAAATATCTCCAAGATATTGAATTTCATAAGTAGTAATTATACTCCTGATGCAATGATAGCTGAACTGATTTCTTCAAAAAACAAGGAAATAGATTGGTTGAAAGAAGAAATTAAGTTTTTAAGAGGAGAAAATGAAAAACTGTTGCTGATTGTGGGTGAAAAGATATGAGATGATGTTATCATAATTATGTGATACACTTCTGTCTGTTGTTTATATGGGTAGTTATCATCTTTATGTTGTAAGCATAACTAAGATCTGATTGAAACTTTATAAATAATATTTTTTACTGTAAATGTTGAGGTATCCAAACTCTTTTTAATTCAAGGAGTTTGGATACTATTTTTAAGTTTACTGCATCATGGTGTAGTGTTCACAACACAAAGGCAACCATTTCGGGTGACAAGATGATATCTTTTTCTTTGAAAAAAATATCACAAAATTTTATTTGAGGGCTAATTTAGTTATTCTGCGTCCTTATTACTTTTTGTATCATTAGTATGATCCATACAGATATAACAAAGGGAGCGGTTAAGGTAGTGATACCTAAACTCATTCCTAGAATCTGTAATACGGTGGACAGTAAGACAGAGCATCCTGCCCATACGCCACTTTTCCAGCTCGTTCCTCCTAAAGCTATGGCACATAATACGCCATTATAGTCCATTATAACTACACGCTTCGCTCTCGTAGTTGTGGGCTCTCCCGAGGGGCTGGGCTTTGCCCCGTCCCGCTCAGGACGCTGCCCTGAGAACCCGGCAAGGGCTGTCTGCCCTATGCAACCCGACCAAAGAGTGCCCCTCTCCCTGCATCCTCCGATTAAGGCTATGTCCTAATACCCCTTTGCGGTTATGAGCGAACAGCGGAAAAATAATTTTATCAACAACTCAAATTCTAAGAAAATGATAACAAGATCAAGCATACATATCAAGCCTTGCAACACCAAATCAAGCGAGGCTCATAACCGGAGGACTGCCGAATACATGCGCAATATCAGTGAGTCCAAAATCTACATCGTGCCCGAACTCTCCGCCGACAACGAGCAGTGGATAACCCCGGACTTCTGCAATCCTAATTTGCAGACGCACTACGACAACATTAAACGGATGGTAAAGGAGAATACGGGTCGTGCCATGCAGGAAAAGGAGCGTGAACGCAAAGGCAAGAACGGTAAGATTATCAAAGTGACAGGATGTTCATCCATCCATGAGGGTGTGCTGCTCATCAAACCGGACACCACACTGGCAGACGTGAGGAGATTTGGCGAGGAATGCCAAAGACGCTGGGGCATCACTCCGCTTCAAATCTTCCTGCACAAGGATGAGGGGCATTGGTTGAGCGGACAGCCTGATGTGGAGGACAAGGAGAGCTTCCAAGTGGGTGAAAAGTGGTTCAAGCCGAATTACCATGCGCACATCGTATTCGACTGGATGAACCACGACACGGGCAAGAGCCAAAAGCTCAACGATGACGATATGATGGAGATGCAGACATTGGCATTCGACATCCTCTTGATGAAACGTGGACAGTCCAAAGCCGAGACAGGTAAGGAACATCTGAAGCGTAACGATTTCATCATAGAGAAACAGAAAGAGGAGATGAGCCGCCTCGATGCCACAAGGCAGTATCGGGAGTATCAGTTGGAAACGGCAAACCAAAAGATGCAGGAGGTTGAAAGCAGAACCAACTCCCTTATCGAAGCAGCTAATCAAAAGGAGCGGCAGAGTGAATACCTTGACAGGGCTATCAAAGAAAAACGCTTCAAGCTGAACAAGGAGAAAGGCAGTGAACTTCTTGATGCCGCTGTCGGCTGGGTTACGGGCAAGTCGAAGTCCCTGAAAAGCGAAATAGAGGACTTGCGCCTTGAGATTTCCACGCATGAGGAAACCATCGAACTATTGCAAGGCAGAATATCCAAACCATGCAGAACGACCACCACCGTGAACTGATGAGGCTGGAGGCAAAGCACCAGTTCGAGTTTAACCGCAAGGAAGCTGTGCATACGGAGGAAACAGCGGGGCTCAAAAAAATGCATTTTGTGGCAAGACCGGATTATCGACAGTCTCAGTTTCCTGTTGCTCAAAACAAACGACATTTTCCGTAAGGCGGTAAGCAGCATTATCTATTTGTTAAGGGATTATTACAAGCCACGTTTTGATGTAGAGCAGGTGTCGGACATCAAGAATGCCCTAAACCTATTCTGTGACGACAAGCAGTCTCACCAAGTAGCCGGAGATTTCCTGTATATCACAGCCACGCAAAAAGGCAAGCTGGATAACCGGGAGCAAATCAAAGCCAAGCAAGAAGTCAATAACGTGGTGGAGGGGCATTATAAGCAACAGCAGAAGAGAGGTCTTTCGATGAGAAGATAATTCACATAAAGCCATATTCATTACCACCAAGAATTACGCCTCATATGTTCATATAAAGGATTATAACTGTCTCCTTCTATATAGAGATTTGCGCGTTTCAAACGAACAACAACCGCTTCTTGGGATACATTGAATTTGGCAGATAACGCACCTGTTACAATATTGCAATCATGTATATTACATGGCTGATAATCGTGATAAAGTCGCCCTGTTCTGATTCTATACTCATCGAATAGTTTAGCTACTTCTGCATAGAATGGAATATTAGGCATAAGAAGAAATGAGGCAAATATATTGGCTTGATACTCCATTCTACCATATGTGGATTTTCCTATAATTGTATTTTTGTCGCTTTCTCTATCTTCAATTGAAAGTAAATTTTCCACAATAGACGAATGCTGGGCAATATGTCCCAATTCATGAGCAATAGTGAAATTTTGACGATGTTCGTTCAACGCAGAGTTAATCGTTATTATGTGTTCCTTGAAATCACATTTGCCCAAACAATCTTCTTGCATTTCAACGAAATTAAATTTATAATTTGGTGCAATTAGCGAAAAACAACGATTTGTAAATTTTTCTTTTATTAAGTGTCTAGTATCTTGTAAGATTCCATCCACTCTTTTGCAGATTTCATCATCCTCCATAAATGGAACATACAATGCTTTTGACATCGGAATGCCACATTCTTGTAGTAAATCCGAAATTGTAATAAAGGAACTTCCCCAATATACTATTGGATAGTTGGTTGAAGATTCACCTACTAATACTTTATGTTTAAATTGACTCTGGTCAAAATTATTTATTTGTCTCCAAATGATAGTTTCCCAATTACTTTCTTCTGACAAAACAGCAAGTGCAATATTATCACTTTGAGCCAATCTAATTACTTGCTGCGTAAAGCCTGCTGATGAAATCATCATACCACGAACCCCTGAACGTGGATAATCTGAAAGATTTCCTACAAACTTGCGATACATCGAGTTGTTAATTTTCCTGTGGTGGTTTTTACATTCGACTACAAGTAAATTGCTCCATATTTTTTATCGGGATTGGAATACACTTCTATGGTTATATCAGGATTCAGCATGACATCTGGTGCAGTTTTGCTGGCATATTATTTGTGCAAAAAATATCATTATATCTTGATACACCAGATACGTTTTGGTTTTTAATAAGCTCGTTTAATTTCTTAAACACCAAATTCTCGAAAGAGTCTCCTTTATGTTGATTGTTTGCTTTTTTTTGCCATCGGTTGTTCCTTGAAATGTCGTTGTAAGCTGCATCGAGTATTATACCATTATTTCTCCTCCACACAAGGTCTTGATACGAGAAATATACTCTGCAGTGTTTTCTGTCAATGGATTATGAAACAACTCATCCATTGAAAAATCGTAATTTTCAAGAGATAAATACAGTTTTCTTAATACATCAAAAGTGCTAAAATAAATACATACCTCACCAGTAGTAGGAAATGTTTTTAGTTTTTTCAACATGTCAAATACATCATGTGTTCCTCTTTTAGGAAGGTTTTGAAGTACAACAATGCCAGTGTTTATATTTGCATTGGATGGATTTGTCAAGAAATCACCTAGTAATCTTCTTGCACATTCAAGGGAATCATTATTCCAGTCTACTTCTACAAACATTCGTAACCCCATGCGATGAACGGCATATCCATCAAACATCATAGCTTTATTTCTGTTTGTATTAGCTGCAAAACCAATAATACGGTTTAAGTATGTGTCAGCAATGGCATTAAGTTGTGGTTCTGTCAGTTTGGAATAGTCGCATTCCTCTCCTTCTGAGATTGAACCACTGATATTTTGTTGACAGCATGACCTTACGCAAATTCCGCAATGTACACAATTTTCATTTCCTGAAATGCTATCTGCATCTAAATCTGGGCCATCAATTAGAACACCCGTAGGACAGACTGTTGTTTCCGTCCTTATGTCAAAGAAGTCATGCTTGACTACGGCATCAACGAAAGAGCATGTTTTATTGAGACAGTTCTCACAAATATTTTTATCTTTTATAGTGATAATCATATGTCATTCATTTAGTAATCCATATCCAGTTAATAACTTTTGTAAGTCAATTGTTTTTTTGTCCCAAATTTTACTCACGCAAATACTTACGAGGCTTCTAATATCTGTCGCAATCACTTTGATTTGATAATGTTCGTGAGCAGCGTCTATCATTGCGCGAATATCGTTGTCTAATGCGGGATGGCTAAAGCCTACGACTAAAGTTGCATAATCAACATCATTTACTAAGTGTGGATTGTAGCTGCATATTTTGTTTTCTATACTTTGTCTAATACCTTTTATGTTGTATGATGTAGTTTCGGTGTATGACTTAATTTCAACAGGAATTACATGCTCATTAAATGAGGCATACGCATCATATCTACCGACTTCGCCTACACATTCTAGTCCAATAATTCGCAAAAGAGAGTGAACAAATGGATAGAATGTTGTTTTATCATCTGTTTTGTGTTGTTCGCATAACTCACTGATAAATTCATTTCGTTCATAACCATTCTGATATGCATTAATAAAAAGGTTAATCAATAATTCGTCATCACTTTTAATAGTGACTAAAGAGGCTACATTAGCATTGTAGATTGCCGTTAGTCGTAGGTCTCTTAAACTGATTTCGCTGTTTATGGCTGTAATTTGCGTGTCTTTCTTTTCAGGATGCTTTCTAACAGGTGAATCCATTAACCAACTGATATTTGTTTCTGGTATCATTTGGTATGGAGAAAATACTATATTCGTGTCACGTAAGGAAATATCATAACCAGCCCTTGCGAGAATATTGTCTATACCAGTTTGACAGTATCGTTTCTGTTGTCCAATCGATGACTTTCTAAATTCGTATGGCGATAGGAACTTTATTTCTTTACGGTCTATAGATCGTTTTATTTTGTCACAATATTCTTTGCCAAACTCCGTACATACATAGAAATTTTTTCCATTAGCACGAATCTGTTTACGTTCAATTACACCACAGAATCTTAATATCTGATTACTTGTTCTTGTTAGATTAGACGGTTGCTTGATAGCTGTGCCTCTTTGCGTTTTTGGATAATGAGGATGTTCTTTACTAAACGAAACACCCTTCTCACGATAATCTTTAGCATCTTGTACAAATTGTTGTATGTCGTGTATGCCATATGTCATCAATACTGGCATCTCTGTACTTGAAATTTTGTAGTCAAGTGCAGCAAAAGCATAGCATATCTGATAACCAGGATAACAAAAGAATTTCAAATCGCAATTGTGCTCATAAACTTCTGTACATGAGCAGATATTCATAAATAATTCTAAGAGTAATTTCCGATTTGGATTTTCTGGTGTAATTAGTTGCCCAAATTTTGTTATTGCGTATATCTCAGAATCATAGTCAGTTGAAATAAGTCCTAACAAGCGAAGTATCTGCATTCTCATTTTCGCATTTTGGAGAGCAGAATTCATCTCTTCATCTATTTCTGTTGAAAGTGTATCAACCACTTTATCTCCAACCTTGGCTCCTGTAGTAATGAGCAAAGCATTTGCTCCGATTTCCGCCACATCCCTTTTTGTGAAATATCCTGAGGTATCAGCGTATCCAAAAGAAATTTCCATTTCATACAACAGTCGGAGATTGGATGTTATACTACCTTGATTTGGTAATTTTACATAATCGTTTTGTGCCATATTCTACAATGAATCAATGCGCTGTTTAGCGATTTCACACCATTTCTTTTCTATTTCTATACCAGTCCACGAAATATTGTGACCTTGTTTATTTAAGATCTCGCAGCAAACTCCAAGTGTACCTGAACCATGAAACGGATCCAATATATTTGCTTGAAACCGACCTTCCTCATTCATAGGACAGAATGCTCTTATAAGTTCTGTAATAAGTGAAGTTGGTTTTTGAGAAGGGTGCTCTGTTCTTTCATCATTAAACGCCCTACCCGCCAATGTCGGAAAATCCCAAATATCACCACGCATAGCTCCTTTAGGAGAAGGCTGCCAAATCTTCTTGTTACCATTTTTGTCTTTGTAGGTAATTACATTTTTTAATCTTTCGGTACTTTTATATGGCACACGTACTTCATCGACATTATACGTCCATTTCTTTGGGTCATTGGAAAACCACAAAAATGGTTCGTAATGAGTTGCAGGCTCTTTCTTTGAGCGGGAGAATCCATTCTCATAACGCCATATGTTCATCCTTCTATAAGAAAGCCCCATCTCGTACATGATGACTTGGATAAAACCAATGTAGTCATGTATACCAAACCAAATGATGCTTCCGTTAGGGGTAAGTAGCCGTTTAAGCTTTCTTATGCGTGTCTTTGTTAATTCCAAGAATACGGGAAGAGGAAGTTTGTCTGAATTATTGCCAAAATCTTTTCCTACGTTATACGGAGGATCTGTGAGTATAAGGTCATACCTCATACCGCAATTAAATAATTCATCTAAAATTTTATCAGAATCACCATTTATTATCCCATTATTATATACAGCAGGCATCATTTTTTTCTAAAGATTAGTACATATTGATGATGTATATTCTCAACATAAGAAAATGGGTAACCGTATGGCAACAACGATTTGTGGTTTTGAATCAAAATTTTTGTTCCTTGCAAGACCAAACGACCGCCTCCTGCTACAGGATGATTCTTCATTCTATAAATCAAATCCGAATGGAAACTGACATATTCGCCTTTGTCTCTGAAATCAGATACGATTATTGTCATATATTTATTGTGCTTCAAGACACGAGCGCATTCCATGAACACCTTGTCAACCAGCACGTCTAAAAAAAACTCATAATCTGACATGTTACCAAGGTCTTTATCATCGTCAGAATAACGGGTGTCAAGATTGTTGGCTACTCTGCTTTTCACAACTTTCTGATCCTGCTTATGCAAGATGCCCCAGTATGGAGGACTCGTCACAACAAAGTCGTATGTCCCTGTCGGGTATGTTGGAAGTAATTGGCACGAATCTCCATTTATAAAATCGTGATGAGCACTCGCCCCTTTTCCTACTTCTTTTTCCAATCGTTCAATAGAAAGAGTGTGATATTTGGGCGATAGCTCTATACTTGTACAATGCCTACCTGATACGGCACACGCTTTTGCCGTTGACCCCACCCCTCCAAATGGGTCTAATACATTCATTCCTTTTTTTGTAAAAAACAAAATAAGTTTCTCTATGTCTTGAAAAGAGAATGGCGCAGGATGTTGCTTTTCTATTTGTGCATCAGGATGATTTGCTCCAAGTCCTTTTTGATAAAAATAACTTTTTGTTTCGGGCAGCCAATCTTTACCTGTGAGGTCGTTTAGCTGATTGCGTGCATCCAATATTCCGTTTTGAATTCTAATGTATTCGGGATGTTGTTTGAACGCTTCAACAACATTTATATCATAAGCAACGTGCCCATTTATATTTGATTGGACAATAAGTCCTTCCTGCACCATTTTCTCAAAGGTGTGACGAGACAGTTCAAGAATCCCCATTGCATGGGTTCCTGTAATATACTGATTTTCTCTGAATATTTTTGTCTGACTATATTTCATTGTCATTATTGTTTCTTTTGTATGCCACAACAAAACAAGCACATATAAAATTGCATATTATTCTGTATCAACATCATATTTTTCTAATAAAGCCGTCAGTTCTACTTTTAACAGTTTTGATATTTTAATAAATTGTGCCATTGACGGCTGATTTTTATTAGTCACCCAACGAGAAACAGTTATTTCAGTTACGCCCAATTTGTCAGCAAGCCAGCGATTAGTCAATTGCTGTTCTGCCAAAACTACTCTAATTCTATTAGGGTATACACTTCGTTCAATCATCATACCGATAGACTCTGTTAAAGATTATAACTTTCGAGTACAAAGTTAATCATTCTATGTTAAACATCCAAGTCATCCTATGAAATATTTTCTTCATTTATCTCTTATTTCACTCAGCACTTCCTTTTGCTTTATTTTAAAGCCTCAGATATAGTGTTGATAAATAATAGTGCGAACAAAAGACAAGAAATATCGAACAATATCAAACAAAATATAGTCTGTCTCTTATACACATCTGACGCTGCCGACGACTT
>ENA-OYYB01001570-OYYB01001570.1-human-gut-metagenome-genome-assembly--contig:-NODE-1570-length-9500-cov-4.467020_pt1 | contig 9500 bp, 8 predicted proteins | sample MGYA00244059_ERZ653440 | MGnify/ENA primary metagenome ERZ653440 (study PRJEB26926, sample SAMN06164994) | human gut metagenome | biome: ENVO:00009003; feature: ENVO:2100002; material: ENVO:00002003... | reverse complement strand
CGAGATCCTGAGATGTCTCGTGGGCTCGGAGATGTGTATAAGAGACAGAGATCGCAGAGCGTATCTATGGCCGTCACCGTCTGCTGACCCACTTCTTTATGCAGCTGGGCGTGGACGAAAAGACCGCCGCCGAGGACGCCTGTAAGGCAGAGCATATCCTGAGCGAGCAGACGCTGGAAAAGATCCGCGAGCGCGCCCTTGAGACCGACTCCGAGCTGACCAAGCCTGCCGAGTGACCGTAAAACCGGAAAACGATCCCGCTTCTTTAAAAGGAGCGGGATTTTTTGTACCCCAAAGGAGCCGCAACTTCCACTTGCATCCGGGAGCGGGGTGCGGTATTCTTATAAGATAAGAAGGTTTTACAGCCAAACCGGGAGGAAACAGCCATGGATGCAGACGAGATCCGCACGCTTTTGGGCGATAACATTTTTGAGCGGGCCAAGAAATACCGCAAGCGCATCCAGCAGAGCACCTGCACCGTCAACGCCGATGGCGTGCGGCATATTTCGGCCATGGTACAGGGCAGCGGCGGCAGCTATTACTATACGCAGGCATGGCTGCGGGAGAACGGCAGCTTTGTCAGTGCGTCCTGCAGCTGCCCGTATAACCAGAACGGCGAGGGCACCTACTGCAAGCATATCGGCGCATTGCTGCTGGACGATGCCGAAAAGAATGCGCCCGCCCCCGCTGCAAAGCCGGATGCCATTCCGGGCGTGGTGCGGGGCACTGCCGGGCTGGGAACAGAGCCCTCCCGCCGCGACAGCTACGCTTCCGGTCTGGAGATGCTGTTTGGCAAAAAGTGGCACGGCGAAACGCCGGTGTCGGATCACGAGGCCCGCAGGCTGCTGGATACCTATAAAGAAGCCGCGCTGGAGGACCTTGGCGGCGGCGAGGTGCCCCAGCGCACCGGTTTTGTCCGGCTGGAACCGGAGCTGACCCTGCTGCCCGGCGCGCAGCCATGGCTGCGGCTGCGCATTTCGGACGGCGGGCGGCAGTATGTGGTCAAGAGCATCCCGGATCTTTTGGAGAACATCGAACACGGCCGCAGCGTCAGCTACGGAAAGGCGCTGGCCTTTGTGCACCGGTGGGATGCCTTTGATGAGGAGTCCCGCGCCCTTTTGCAGCTGCTGCGCCGTCAGGTGAGCGCAAGGCAGAGTCTGGATAAGGCTGCAGTGCGGGTGTATGGCGGGGCCGAGCAGGGCCCGGCAGGCGGCATGATTCTGACCGGAGAAAACTTTGACGCCCTTGTTCAGATGTACGCACACACCGGCTTTCTGGGCGGCTACGAGCTGCGGGAGGGTCTGCCCGCAGTCACCCTGACCGTGGCACGCAGCCGCGGCGGCGTGCAGGTGGAAGGCGAACCCGCACTTTCCGCTGTGCAGGGGCTGGATTATGATTATCTGTTCAGCGAGGACACTCTCTGGCGGCTGCAGCGGCCCGGCTGTACCCGCATCCTGCCTGCGCTGCAGGCGCTGGGCGGCAAGAGCCTGTTTTTTACAAACGCAGATGCCACTGCCTTTTGCAGCTATGTGCTGCCGGAGCTGGGCAGCAGGCTGAACATCGTGGACCCGGAACGCCTGCTGCTGAACCAGATCCCGCTGGAGCCGGTAGTGCAGTTCTATCTGGATGCGCCGGACAGCTTCCGCATTGAGGCCCACGCGGAATTTCTGTACGGAGAGGATAAGGTCACGCCGTTTGCCCCGGCCCCGGCGGGCCTCTTGCGGGATGTGCGTGCCGAGAGCCGTGCAAAGCGGCTGCTGGCTTCCTATCTGCAGCCCGGCGTCGGCGGCAATGAGGAAGTGTACGGCACCGCCGACGAGGAAGAAATCTGCCGTCTGCTGGAAGAGGGCATCCCGGCCCTGCTGGCAGAGGGCGAAGTCTATCTAAGTGATGCATTCCGCAGCCTGCAGGCCGCGCCGCCGCGCATCACGGTGGGCGTTTCGGTGCACGGCAGCGTGCTGGATCTGGAAGTGGACACCGGTGAGTTCCCGGTGGCCGAGCTGAAAGAGCTGCTGCGCTCCCTGCATCAGAAAAAGCGCTACCACCGCCTGCGGGACGGGAGCCTGCTGCGGCTGGACGACAGTCTGGAAGGGCTGGATGAGCTGAACGATACACTGGAGCTTTCCGGCGTCAGGCTCCGGAACGGCCACGCCGAACTGCCGCTTTACCGGGCACCCAGTCTGGACTGGGCGCTCTCGGGCCAGAACGGCCTGCGCTTCAACCGCGACGATGCCTTCCGCCGCATCAGCCGCAGCTTCCATGCCGTGAAGGACAGCGAGTATACCCCGCCGGAAAGCCTGCACAACGTGCTGCGCAAGTACCAGCGGGACGGCTACCGCTGGCTGCGCACGCTGGACGGCTACGGTATGGGCGGCATTCTGGCCGATGATATGGGCCTTGGCAAGACGGTGCAGGTGCTCAGCTACCTGCTGGCCATGAAGGAAAGCGGCCAGCGCCTGCCCAGCCTCATCGTCTGCCCGGCATCGCTGGTGCTCAACTGGCAGGAGGAATGCAAAAAGTTCACCCCGCAGCTCATCTGTGTGGCGGTGGACGGCGACGCTGCCCACCGTGCCGAGCTGGCAAAGCAGTGGGCAAACGCCGACCTTGTGGTGACCAGCTATGACCTGCTGCGCCGGGACGAAGAGCGGTATGCGGAACAGGCGTTCTATGCCTGCATTCTGGACGAAGCCCAGGCCATCAAGAACCACACCACCCAGAAATACAAGGCGGTGTGCGGGGTGAACAGCAAAGTGCGGTTCGCCCTTACCGGCACCCCGGTGGAAAACCGTCTGGGCGAATTGTGGAGCATCTTCTCCTTCCTGATGCCGGGCTATCTGCCGCCCTACAAGACCTTCTGCGCCCGGTTTGAAAAGCCCATCGTGCAGGAGGAGGACAAGGAAGCCCTGCGGCGGCTGAACCAGCTGACCGGGCCGTTCATCCTGCGGCGCATGAAGTCCGAGGTGCTGAAAGAGCTGCCGCCCAAGACCGAGAATCTCCACCGCATCGAGCTGGACGAGCAGCAGCGCAAGCTCTACCTTGCCGCTGTGGTGGACGCGCGGGAAAAGCTGCGCGCCGCCAAGCCCGAGGATAAAATGGCGGTGTTCGCGGTGCTCATGCGCCTGCGGGAGATCTGCTGCGACCCCCGCCTTGTGGCGGACAACTGGGACGGCGGCAGCGCCAAGCTGGACGCCTGCATGGAGCTGGTGACGGCTGCTGTGGAGGGCGGACACCGCATCCTGCTGTTCAGCCAGTTCACCTCCATGCTGGAGCTGCTGGCAAAACGGCTGGACGAAGCAGGCGTGAGCCACTTTACCCTGCAGGGTTCCACCCCAAAGCCGGTGCGTGCGGAGCTTGTGCGCCGGTTCAACAGCGGCGAAGCGGATGTGTTCCTTATCTCGCTGCGGGCGGGCGGCACCGGCCTGAACCTGACGGCGGCAGACATCGTCATCCATTACGACCCGTGGTGGAACGTGGCCGCGCAGAATCAGGCTACCGACCGCGCCTACCGCATCGGCCAGCGCAATCCGGTGCAGGTGTACAAGCTCATTGCACAGGACACCATTGAAGAAAAGATCGTGGAGCTGCAGCAGGCAAAGCAGGACCTTGCCGAGACGGTCACCGGCTCGGCAGACGGAGCGATCCTGTCCATGAAGCCGGAAGAGCTGCTGCAGCTGCTGCAGGAAGAATAAGGAGAGACTGCCATGAAAGTCTGGGATCTGCACTGTGACACCCTTAGTGAGCTGCGCCGCGCCGAAAAGGCGGGACGGCCCAAGAGTTTTGCGCAGAACGATCTGCACATCGACCTTGAAAAATTACAGAAAGGCGACTATCTGCTGCAGTGCTTTGCAGCCTTCGTCAATCTGGACGACCCCGCCCCGGGGGCGGACCCGCTGGTGACGGCACTGGAGGAGATCGACCAGTTCAAGCGGATCATGGCGGCATACCCGGACGCCATTGCCCCGGTGTACACGGCGGCAGACATCCGCCGGAATGCTGCGGCGGGAAAGATCAGCGGGATGCTCACCATCGAGGAAGGCGCCTGCTGCAAGGGCAGCGTGGGGGTGCTGCGCCGGATGTATGAGCTGGGCGCGCGCATGATGACCCTGACATGGAACCACGAAAACGAGCTGGCAAGCCCGCAGCGGAACCCCGGCGGCGTGCTGGTGCCCCAGACCGAAAAGGGTCTGACCGGAACAGGCTTTGCATTTCTGGCCGAAATGGAGCGGCTGCATATGATCGTGGATGTGAGCCATCTTTCGGACAAGGGCTTCTGGGATATCGTGGAGCACGGTACCCGGCCTTTTGCGGCCAGCCACTCCAACTGCCGTGCACTGGCACCCCACACCCGCAACCTGACCGATGAGATGATCCGCGCCCTTTCGGAGCGCGGCGGCATTGCGGGCCTGAACTGCTATGCGCCCTTTCTGGACGCCGACCCCACCCATCCGGAACGCTGCCGCAGCACGGCGGCGCTCATTGCGAAGCATGCGGCTCACTACAAACAGGTGGGCGGTGCCCAGATGATCGCCCTTGGCAGCGATTTTGATGGCATCGACGGCCCCCACCAGCTGAAAAATGCTGCCTTCCTGCCGCTGCTGGCGGATGCCCTGCGCAAAGAGGGCTTCACCGAGGACGAGGTGGAGGGGGTCTATTTCCGCAACGCCATGCGCTTTTTTGAGGAAAATCTGTAATAACAACGGAGAATATGCCGATATGGATAAAAATATGACGTTGGAAAAGCGCATTGCTGCGGAACTGTACTGCTATCAGGGCAGAATGAGCGTGTTCGTGGACGACCTGCAGGGCCATACCGTGGAGGTGGGCGCGGACGAGGAATTTGAGACCGCATCCACCATCAAGGCGTTCCTTCTGGCGGCACTGTATTTGCAGGTGCAGCGGGGCAGGGCCAGTCTTACGGACGAACTTGCCTACGAGCAGAGCCAGTTTGTGGACGGCAGCGGCATGCTGCGGGCGCTGGGTGTGGGCGCACGCCTCAGAGTAAAAGATACCGCTACCATGATGATCATTTGTTCGGACAACATCGCCACCAACATGCTCATCGACTATCTGGGGCTGGACACCATCAACGCCTGCATCCGGGAGCTGGGCTTTGCCCACACGGTGCTGCACAATCCGCTGCACTTTGACCGCTACCGCCAGCTTGGCACCACCACGCCCCGGGACTATGCGGCGCTGTTCGCCCGCATTGCAAAAGGGGAGCTGGTCAGCCGGGAAGCCAGCGCCGAAATGCTTGCCATCCTGCGCCAGCAGCACTACAATACCATGCTGACCCACGATTTTCCTCAGTATTATCTGGACTGCGAGGAGACCGGTGCGCCGGAGCTCATCTGGGTGGCCAGCAAGAGCGGCAGCATGAACGCCTGCCGCAACGATGGCGGCATCGTCCATACCCCCTACGGCGAGTATGTCATCGTGCTGATGAACAAGGACTTTCATGATATCATCGAGTACAATGAACACCCCGCCATGGTGTACGGTGCAAGGGTGTCCCGCATGATCCTGGATCAGGTGCTGGCCTGTGAGGGACGGCTGTCCCTGTCCTGAAATGCACGTGCAAAAACTGGAAAAATAGAGGGAATTATAACAATGGGGATCATGCTCTCGCCATGGATGATGGCGTTTCTCATTCTGATGACGGGCTTTGCAGGCTTTGTGGATTCGGCAGCCGGAGGCGGCGGCCTTATCAGCCTGCCGGCCTATCTGTTTGCCGGACTGCCGCCCCACTACACCTATGCTACCAACAAATTCAGCGCCGCCTGCGGCACCACCTTTGCCACAGCCAACTTTTTCAAAAACGGTGCCATGAACCTGAAGGTGGGCATCCTTGCAGCCATTGGCAGCTTTGCGGGCAGTGCGCTGGGGGCGCATATCGTGCTGCTGCTCAGTGATGAACTGCTGCGTACCATGATGTTCCTCATCCTGCCGGTGGCGGCGGTGGTCATTTTGTGGCAGCGCGACCTGCCGGACCAGAACCGGGACGACGGCACCCTGAACCTGAAAAAGATCCTGCTGGCGCTGGGCATCGGCTTGGGCATCGGCCTGTACGACGGCATCGTGGGCCCGGGCACCGGCACCTTTGCCATCATTGCCTTTACCACCCTGATGGGCTTTGACCTGCGCACCGCCAACGGCAACGGCAAGGTGCTGAATCTTGCCAGCAACTACGCCAGCCTGTTCACCTATCTGATGAACGGTCTGGTGGTGTTCCACATCGGCATCCCCTGTGCCGTCAGCAACATTCTGGGCAACCTGCTGGGTTCCCATTTCGCCCTGAAAAAAGGTGCACGCTTCATCCGCCCCATGATGCTGGTGGTGCTGGTGCTGCTGCTGGGCAAGCTCATCTCGGACGCAGTGCTGTGAGCGCCGGGCGCGCCAGAGGCTCCCTCTCCGAGGAAGCTGGCAAAACCGTCAGGTTTTGACTGAGGGAGTTTGCGCCCGTTTCCCGTTGCAAAAAACAAGCCGGGCAGCCCGCAGGCTGCCCGACTTTGGTCGGATGATCTTTTTTCGGTGGTCGCTTATTCCAGCACCAGCCCTTTGTCGAAGAATGCCAGACCGAACGCGCCCGGGCCCGCGTGGGTGCCAATGACGCAGCCGATCTGCCGCACCAGCGGTTCGGGCAGATCCAGAGTATCCCGGAAGTAGTTCTGGATGGGCTGCACCTCGCGCAGGCTGGCAGAGTAGCCTGCAACCGTGGCAAAATCCGGACTGATGCCGCCCAGTTCGTCGATCTTCTTGAACAGAGCCACATAGGCACCGGGCAGGCCGCGGGCCTTGCCGGCCATGGCTACCTTGCCCTCCTTGATGGTGATGAGGGGCTTGATGCCCAGCATCCCGCCCGCGACGGCCACGGCGGCAGGCAGACGGCCGCCCTTGCGCAGATACTTCAGATCGTCGATGGCGGCAACCAGATGCAGATGCTCCTTGGCATGCTCCAGATCGGTGGCGATCTGCACCAGCGTCTTGCCTGCGTCCCGCAGCTGTACGGCCAGGCGCACCAGCAGCGCTTCGCCCAGACACACGTTGGCACTGTCCACAAACAGCACGTTGTCCACATTGGCAAGGTCTGCAGCCAGCTTTGCGCACTGCCATGTGCCGGACAGCTCGTGGGACAGGAAGATGCCCAGCACTTCGTCCCCGGCAGCAGCGGCTTCCAGATAGAACTTCTCGAACAGTTCCGGGCTGGGCTGGCTGGTGGTGGGCAGCTTGCGGCAGGAAGCCAGATGGTCATAGTAGGCGCTGGGGGTCATGTCGATGCCGTCCCGCAGGACGACGCCGTCCTCCAGCGTCACGTTCAAAGGAATCACGGTCACGTCCAGCTGCTCTGCCTCGGCAGGCAGGATGTCGGACGCAGAATCGGTAAGAATGCGGATCATAAAAAATACCTCCGGATCTCCGGTGAGTGAGAGCTTAAATCATGTTAGTCAACGATTTTTAATAAAAGGTCGGAAAACATTATACCAGAACCGGCAGGGAAAAGTCAATCGTTTTCCAGTACACTCTGGTCCAAATTGCTTCGTCACAGCGCAAAATACTTGCGCAGCGGCCAATGGATGTGATAAGATAGACGCTGATTGATGCGGCAGGGAGGGCAGTGCCATGGAACGGAATGAAAAAACAAGGGCCCTGCTGGCTGCATTCGGCTGTGCGCTGGCTTACCTGCTGGCGGGCAAGGCTCTGGGGGCAGTTTTGCCGCAGGTGCCGGAGGAAGCCGCCCGGATGTGGGCCTTTGTGCACCGCTGTGCCGCTGCGCCCATCGTGGAAGAACTGGTGTTCCGCGGCATCATCCAGCAGCTGGCCCGGCCGCTGGGTGAGAGGCAGGCTGTGGCTTTGCAGGCGGTGCTGTTCGCCGTGCAGCATAGGGGCCCGGCAGGCATGGCCTATGCGCTGGTATGCGGCCTTGTGCTGGGTACCCTCCGCAGCCGCACCGGAAGCGTATGGCCGGGGATGCTTTTGCATACATTGAATAATCTGCTGGTTTTTGCAGCAGGATAAAGAGGAGTCTATGACCGATTTTGAATTGATGGGCCTTGCGCTGGAGGAAGCCCGCAAGGCGGCGGCGCTGGGCGAGGTGCCGGTGGGGGCGGTAGTGGCCCGCAGGGGCGAGGTGGTCGCTGCGGCCCACAACACCCGCGAGACCGAAAAAAACGCGCTGCACCATGCAGAGCTGCTGGCCATCGATGCGGCGTGCAAAAAGCTGGGCGGCTGGCGGCTGTGGGAGTGTGAGCTGTTCGTTACACTGGAGCCCTGCCCCATGTGCGCCGGGGCGATCCTCAACAGCCGGGTGCGGCGGGTGGTATACGGTGCGGCAGACGCCAAGGCGGGCTGCTGCGGCAGCGTGACCGACCTGTTCGCTATGCCCTTCAACCACCATCCGGTGGTGGAAAGCGGTCTGCGTGCCGAGGAGGCACAGGCGCTTTTGCAGGCGTTTTTCAAAGACCTGCGGGCACGGCTTGCGGCAAAGCCGAAGTGGAAACCGCCGGTACAGCCGGGGCAGAATATGAAAAAACCGTAAAAAAGTGGAAGCTGCGTGAAAAAGCAGGCGGCTTCCACTTTCTTTTTTCGGCAAATTGTGCTATATTATTTAATGGTGTTTTGTCGAAACCCATCTTGCGCACCTGCCTGTCACGCCAAGCGCCGGACTTTGACCGGAAAAGAAATGGACGTTGACCGGGGGCGATGGGCAGCAGAACATCTCCTGCACGGCGCACAGCTGCTGTGCAGAGAACACGACAGGAGGGCAGTACTCTTGTACGAAGACGAGTTTGAACTGACCTTTGACACACCGGAGGAAGAGCCGGTGTATGAACCGGAAAAAGCGTCGGCTGCTCCGGCCCCGGTGCCGGAAACCACACCGGCAGAGATCGTTCCGGACGAACCCACCCGGGTTCTGGAACCCCACAGAGCAGCTCCGGCAGAACCGGCAGAGCCGACCCCGGTTTCGGAACCGGCAGAAGAGCCGCAGCCCCAGAGCGCGGCGGTGCCCGCAAACGGGCGCACGGTGCTGATCTCCGGCGGCGACCGGGGCATCGGTGCGGCTGCGGCCCGGGCGTTTTATGAGGCCGGTTTCCGCGTGGCGGTGCTGTACCACAGCAACGCCGAAGCCGCTGCGGCACTGGAAAAGCAGCTGCCCGGCATTACCGCCGTGCAGTGCGATGTGGCGTCCCGCGCCAGCTGCGAGCTTGCATTCCGCACCGCAGAGCAGGCGCTGGGCCATGTGGATGTGCTGGTGAGCAATGCGGGCATTGCCCAGCAAAAGCTGTTCACCGACATCACCCCGGAGGAATGGCAGCACATGCTGGATGTGAACCTGACCGGTGCATTCCACCTGTGTCAGCTGGCGCTGCCGGGCATGATCCGCCGCAAGGCCGGACGCATCCTGACGGTGAGCAGCATGTGGGGCCAGACCGGCGGCAGCTGCGAAGTGCACTACCTGTCTCTTATACACATCTCCGAGCCCACGAGACATCTCAGGATCTCGT
>ENA-OYYB01001566-OYYB01001566.1-human-gut-metagenome-genome-assembly--contig:-NODE-1566-length-9528-cov-5.885464_pt1 | contig 9528 bp, 8 predicted proteins | sample MGYA00244059_ERZ653440 | MGnify/ENA primary metagenome ERZ653440 (study PRJEB26926, sample SAMN06164994) | human gut metagenome | biome: ENVO:00009003; feature: ENVO:2100002; material: ENVO:00002003... | reverse complement strand
TGTCTCGTGGGCTCGGAGATGTGTATAAGAGACAGTCATTGTTCTTACCTGCTATGCAGTGCTTTCCCGCCAGATGCATCAGCGCACTCTCTATCTCTTGATAGGTTCTGTCCTTTGCCTGTGGGCGTGCAACTACTACAATGTCCAAACTGTTTTCAAATTCCGCTTCATTCAACCGATAACTCTCTCTTATCAATCTGGTGAGTCTGTGGCGAACCACACTATTCCCTACTTTTTTACTTACTGATATTCCCAGACGATTCTTCATGTACTGATTATCCAGTACGTACATCACCAGATACCGATTTGCTTTTGATGTTCCATGTCTGTATACCTGCTGAAAATCTTTGTTTTTCTTTAAGGACTCTGAATATTTCATCGAATCCCCCTTCTTTTATTATAGAAGAAAAGACCACATAACTGCGGTCTTATATCTTAGGCTGATAACTGCTTTCTTCCTTTTAATCTTCTGGCTGCTAATACTTTACGGCCGCCTTTTGTGCTCATACGAGCTCTGAAACCATGAACTTTCGCTCTAGATCTTTTCTTTGGCTGAAATGTCATTTTCATAGGTAAAGCACCTCCTTTATCTATTATCCCTATTCATACTATTATCATAGAACATCGTTTTAATTATATGCATTATCACGCTGTTCGTCAAGCAAAAATTCACAAAAAATCCAATAAAATTACGTATTTCCGCCACTTTCAAAATAACCCACATTGCATTGTGTAAATATCTGGTTTACGTAAAGTTATCCACTTTTTGTGGATAACTTGTGGATAACTCACATTTTTATCACCTTTTTATCCTCATGAATGTCTTGATTTTACATATTTTATCAAAAAAATCCTTTATTCCACTCTATTCTGCCTGTGGATAAACTTATACACATATCCGGAGCATAATTTTCATCTTTATCAGATGTTATGTAAACCCTTAGGAGTTTATCCACACTTTCCCATTTATGCACATGTGGATAAAGTGGATAACCTGTGGACAAACTCCACTTTTACCTCTGTTGTAAAGGATAATTTTCCACAAATAATGATTGATTAACCACAAAATTTATTATAATATATAAACGGATATTTATGTCCACTTAACATTTTATATACATTCAAAGGAACCAGGAGATTGAAACATGGATAAAGTTATAGAAAAATGGGATGAAATTCTTCAGACAGTCAAACGTGACTACAACATAAGTGATGTTGCCTTCAATACATGGCTCAAGCCACTTGAAGTCTATGATGTAACTGACAATATCATCACGATTCTTGTCCCATCTGAACAGGTAGTATTAATAAATCTTCTCAATAAAAAATATAAGCTTCTTCTCCAGGTTACCATCTGTGAACTGACAGGTATAAGTGAATGCGATGTCAAATTTATCTCTCCTGATGAGGCACCACAGAAGGATATTCCTTCTTATGATAATGCAGCACCTGCAATGTCAGATATTGAGCGCCGCTGCGAAGATGCGCATTTAAATCCAAAATATATTTTTGACACTTTTATTGTCGGAAATAATAACAAATTTGCTCAGGCCGCAGCTCTGGCAGTTGCCGAATCTCCGGGAGATACCTACAACCCGCTCTTTATCTATGGCGGTGCCGGACTTGGAAAAACACATTTGATGCATTCCATCGCTCATTATATTATTGAACACAATGAAAACAGCAAAGTTTTGTATGTAACCAGCGAAGAATTCACCAATGAACTGATCGAAACCATCCGAAACGGAAATAACTCTGCTATGTCCAAATTCCGTGAAAAATACAGAAATATTGATGTTCTTCTGGTCGATGACATTCAGTTTATTATAGGAAAAGAATCTACACAGGAAGAATTTTTCCATACATTTAACAGTCTTCACAGTGCCAAAAAACAGATCATCATTTCTTCTGATAAGCCACCGAAAGATATGGAAATCCTGGAAGAACGCTTCCGTTCACGATTTGAATGGGGGCTGATTGCAGATATTACTCTGCCTGATTACGAGACACGAATGGCAATTCTTCACAAAAAAGAAGAACTTGAGGGCTATAATATCAGCGAAGAAGTCATTAATTATATTGCAACCAACATAAAATCCAACATCCGTGAGCTGGAGGGTGCCTTCAACAAAGTAATGGCAAGCTCCAAACTGGAGAAAAAAGAAGTAACTCTTGAACTTGCTGAACAGGCACTGAAAGATATCATTTCTCCTAATGAACAGAAAGTGATCACTCCGGATTATATTATTTCCGTTGTTGCAGAACATTATCATGTAACGGTTGCAGAACTCTGCGGTAATAAGCGAAGCTCCAAAATCGTTATGCCAAGACAGATCGCCATGTACCTTTGTCGCGAGATTCTTGATACTTCACTGAAGACCATCGGCAAAAATCTTGGAAACAGAGATCATACAACTGTTATGCACGGAATCGAAAAAATTGAAAACGAATTAAAGACAAATGAGAACCTCAAAAATTCCATTGACATCTTAAAGAAAAAAATTAATCCACAGGGTTAAGAGACTTATCCACACCTACTTTCAAAGTTGTACAGTGGTTTTACACGAAGTTATACAGTCGATAAATCCTTTATTTTCAAGGTTTCAAAGACTTTTTCACACAATCAACATCCCCTAAGGCGGCTACGGCGGATATCTATATATTTATATATTTATAAAGCCAATTTTCAAACATGAAGGGAGTTATACACACTATGAAAATTATCTGCTCAAAAAACAATCTATTAAAAAGCGTAAATATATCTTTGAAAGCTGTTCCTTCCAAAACAACAATGCCAATTCTGGAATGTATCCTTATGGACGCAACCACAAATCAGATCAAGTTTACAACTAATGATATGGAACTTGGCATTGAAACTATTGTTGATGGACAGATTGAAGAAAAAGGCATGGTTGCACTGGATGCCAAAATCTTTTATGAAATCATCAGAAGACTTCCGGACAGTAATATAACTATCAAAACCGACAGCAATTATGTAGCTACCATCACCTGTGAGAAAGCAAAATTTACGATTCCTGGAAAAGCAGGTGAAGATTTTGCTTATCTTCCTGTTATTGAAAAGGATGAAGCGCTCTCTCTTTCTCAGTTTACTTTGAAAGAAATGATTCGCCAGACAATTTTTTCTATTGCAGTCAATGAAAATAACCGTTTAATGACAGGAGAATTGTTTGAAATTAAAGATAATTGTCTGAAAGTTGTTTCCCTGGACGGACACCGTATTTCTATCAGAAAAATGCCGCTCAAGAAAGATTATGCAGATCGCAAGATTGTCGTTCCAGGAAAGACACTGAGCGAAATCAGCAAAATCCTCTCCGGAGAAATTGATGATCAAGTTAGTCTTTATTTCACAAAAAACCATATTTTATTTGAATTTGATCAGACAATTGTGGTATCAAGACTGATTGAGGGAGAATATTTCCGTATTGATCAGATGCTTTCCAGTGATTATGATACGAAGATAAGCGTTAACAAAAAAGAATTTCTAAACTGTATTGACAGAGCAACTCTTCTTGTAAGAGAAGGAGATAAAAAACCAATCGTGATTGAGATCAGTGATCATAAGATGGAACTGAAGATAGATTCTTCCATGGGATCTATGAATGAAGAAATTGATATTGACAAAGAAGGTAAAGATATTCTTATCGGATTTAACCCTAAGTTTCTGATAGATGCTTTGAAAGTTATTGATGATGAGACAATCCATCTTTATCTGATGAATCCAAAAGCACCATGCTTCATCAGAGATGACGATGAAACCTATACCTATCTGATCTTACCGGTTAATATCAGTCAGAATCAGACCCGATAACAGAAGTATGTCAGAATAAGAGGAGGATTATTTTGGAAATTACAATAAAAGATGAATTTATTAAACTTGGACAGGCACTGAAGCTTGCAGGAGTTGTGGAAGATGGTGTCCAGGCAAAATATGAAATTCAGGATGGAAATGTAAAAGTAAATGGTGAGGTAGATCAGCGACGTGGACGTAAAGTATACGTAGGTGATGTGATCACTTTTGACGGTCAGGAAATTAAAGTTATAAAATAATTATGTATATTGAATCTGTACAACTTCAAAATTTTAGAAATTATCGGGAACTTCACCTGAACTTTGATAAGGGTACGAATATTTTTTATGGAGATAATGCACAGGGTAAAACCAATATTCTGGAGTCTGTCTATATCTGTGGGACGACAAAGTCCCACAAAGGCAGCAAAGATAAGGATTTGATCCGGTTTGGAAAGGAAGAATCCCATATTCGGATGCTTATAAAAAAAGATGGACTTTCCTACAAGATTGATATGCACCTCCGTAAAAATAAGGCAAAAGGAGTTGCGATCAATGGTCTTCCGATAAAAAAGGCAAGAGAACTGTTTGGAATTGTAAATCTTGTCTTTTTTTCTCCGGAAGATCTGAATATTATAAAAAATGGCCCGGGAGAAAGACGCAGGTTCATGGATCTGGAGCTTTGTCAGCTGGATCAGATATATCTTACGGATCTGGCAGGATATAATCATATTGTAAATCAGAGAAACAAACTCCTCAAAGATATGTATCATAATCCGGCACTTCGCGATACTCTTGAAATCTGGGACATGCAGATGCTCCAGTACGGGCAGAAAGTTATAAGCAAAAGAAAAGAGTTTGTAAAAGATCTGAATACAGTCATTCAGGAGATACACAGCAACCTGACTGGAGGAGAGGAAAAGCTTGAAGTCCTTTATGAGCCCAGTACGGAGGCTGAATTTTTTGAAGAAACTCTGAAAAAAAACAGAGACAGAGATATCCGGATGAAGATGACTTCTTCCGGGCCTCACAGAGATGACCTCTGTTTTATGGTAAACGGAGTGGATATTCGAAAGTTTGGCTCGCAGGGGCAGCAGAGAACAGCAGCATTGTCTTTGAAACTTTCAGAAATTTATCTTGTAAAAGAAAAAATTAAAGATACGCCGGTGCTTTTGCTGGATGATGTACTTTCAGAGTTGGACAGCAACCGCCAGACCTATCTTCTGGATTGTATTCATGACATACAGACACTGATAACCTGTACGGGACTGGATGATTTTGTGAGTCATCAGTTTCATCTGAATAAAGTTTTCAAAGTTGTAAAAGGTGAGGTTTTTGAACCTTCCTAAACAGTAACAAAGAGTTTTGACAAGCATATTAGTGTATGTTACACTGTTCATAATCTGGGAAAGTTGGTGAATATATTGGACAAAGAGGAATTTCGGATCAAACTTGAAGAAATTAATCGCCTTGTAGAACAGAAAAACTACAAGGATGCCATGGAAGTTGTAGACAGTATTGACTGGCGTCGTGTAAAGAATGTTCATACTCTGTGTGTTGTAGGTGAGATATATGCGGCAAACAAGCGGTATGATGACAGCCGGGAGATTTTCCTTCTGGCTTATCACAGAGCTCCTATCGGCAGAAATATTTTGTATCGGTTGATTGAAGTATCCCTCAAAATGAAGGATATTGATGAGGCAATGGAATACTATGATGAATTTCTGGAAGTTGCCCCTAATGACAGTACACAGTACGTTTTAAAATATAAAATACGTAAGGCAGAGCAGGCTCCGCTCGAAGAGCAGATCAGAATTCTTGAGGACTACAAAGAAAAGGAATTCACGGAAAGATGGTCATATGAGCTGGCAAAATTATATTATCAGAATGGAGATACCAAGAAGTGTCTGGATCTCTGTGATGAGATGGTTCTCTGGTTCAGTGACGGTAAATATGTCATGAAAGCTCTGGATCTGAAGAGTCGTATGGGAATGCTGACTGGCAGCGAGAAAGAGAAATATGACAGGCAGTTTATTCCGAAACTCAAGACTGTAGAGGAATCAGAAGAACTTAAATCAGAGTCTCCGTCTGAAGAAAACACGGAATCTGCTGCAGTATCGGAGGATGATGCACCTGTTATTGAAAGCGTAGATATTGATGAACGTGATGTCAATGGAGCGGAGAGTCTTCAGGAAAAAATATCCAAGGGCATTCGTGATATTTTTACAGGAAAGAAAAAAGAAGCTGATAATGATTTAACGAAGGAAGAAGAGGAGACTCCGGCAGAGGCTGTACAGGAAGAGATGATAAAGGATATTTCTTCAGAAGCGGAGCCGACAAATGTGCCGGAGCTTGAACCGGAAGATGCAATCATTCCGCCTCCAAAAACTTCGGGAACTTCTGTTTTCAGTACCATCGAAGAGAAAATTGAAAATGTTACAGAACAGGAGATTCAAAAAGAAGAGCAGGGAAATCCTGAAGAAGCTGCAGAAGACGAGCTTCCGGATGTAGTGATCGAAAACGTTGAGGAAGAAGAGGGCGTTCCGGCAGTCGAGGAAGAGACAGCCGAGGCTGAAGAAATTCCGGCCGTTGAGGAGGTCTCAGAGCCGGAAGAAATCGAAGAAACTGTACAGGAAAAAGAAACCAAGCTTCCTGAACTTGAGATTCCGGAGGCAATGAAGAACGTTGGAATGGAGAATCCATTACATACGGAAATTCCGAAGGCTCCGAATATCTGTCTGCCTGGAGCAGAGGACGATGATACACAGGATTTTGAATTTAATCTGGAAGATATGATTCTTGAAGCGGCCACTGCACAGGGAATTGAAATTCCAAAAGAGCCGATCGTCGAGGAAAAAACTCCGGTACAGGAAGTAACTGAAGAAGAGTCTGAGGATTATATGACAGAAGAAGATCTTCGCAGCGCAGAGGAAGAATTTCTGAATGGGCCGGTTAAGAAAGAAGAACCGGAAGAAGAAATTTATGATGATCTGGATTCTTATGAGATGGAAGATGATTCTTATGAGGATTTCGGCGAAGAAGACGGTTATGAAGATGAAGATATCACAGAACTGGAGGATGAAGATTTCTTTACGGATCAGTATGAAGAAACCATAAAACCTTCCAGAAGCTCTGTAAAGAAATCTGAATCCAGGAAAGAAAGAAAAGCTGAGCTGGAAGAGGAGGATATGGAGCAGCTGCTCTATACAGTGGAACCGAAACGCAAAGAAAGAGATATCATTCCGAGAGAGAAAAAGATGACTTCAGAAGAAGAGAAGCTTTTTACTTATTTTGCGAAGGTACCCGGACTGAGAGAACAGATCGTAGATGCACTTTATGATGCACAGATCTGTGCTTCTGATAAGACTTCCAGAACCGGAAACATTATTGTTATGGGTGGACGTGAAACTGGAAAAACAAGACTGATCTCAGGTCTGATTCCTGCAATCTGTAAACAGCTGAATCTGGAGGCTTCAAAGGTCGCATATGTGTTTGCTGATCAGATCAACGGAAAAAATATCGCAGACATTGTCCGCAAGATGTCAGGTGGATTCCTGGTTATCGAGAATGCAAATCAGCTGACGAAAGAAACGGTGAACCAGCTGAATAAAGCTATGGAATTCAGAACAGATGGACTGATCGTGATCATTGAGGATGAGAAGATCGGAATGCGTAAACTGATCGCAAGATTCCCGAAATTTACCTCTAAATTTACATCTATGATCAATATTCCGGTATTTACGAATGATGAGCTTGTTAATTTTGCAAAGATTTATACAAGAGAAAACGGCTATACGATCGATCAGATGGCAATGTTATCTCTGTACAATCTGATAAGCACAAATCAGAAAGAAGACCAGCCGATGAATATCGGTGCAGTTAAGGACATCATTGATGGAGCAATTTCCAAGTCCAGAGGCGGTCTTCGTAAACTGATCTCCAAGAAAAAAGTAAATCAGGATGGATATCTGGTACTTTACGAGAAAGATTTTAATTAGTGAGAGGAGAAAATATGACCACACCTTATCTTGGAAATCCTAAATATACCATTGAAGTCCTTCAAAAGTACGGTTTTGTATTCCAGAAAAGGTTTGGTCAGAATTTTCTGATCGATACACACGTTCTGGATCGTATTATTTCTGCTTCTGAAATTACAAAAGATGATTTTGTATTGGAAATTGGTCCGGGAATCGGAACCATGACCCAGTATCTTGCAGAGGCAGCGAGAGAAGTCACAGCAGTTGAGATTGATGATGCGCTGATTCCAATTCTGAAGGATACGCTGAAGGAGTGGGATAATGTAACCGTTCTTCATGGGGATATCCTTAAGACTGATATCTGCAAAATTGCAGAGGAGAAGAATCAGGGACGTCCGATCAAGGTCGTTGCCAATCTGCCGTATTATATTACAACACCGATTATCATGGGATTATTTGAGAGCCATGTTCCGGTAAGTTCTATTACTGTAATGGTACAGAAAGAAGTTGCAGACAGAATGCAGACGGGCCCGGGCTCTAAGGAATACGGAGCACTTTCTCTGGCAGTTCAGTATTATGCGGAGCCAAAGATTGTTGCAAATGTACCGCCGAATTGTTTTATGCCAAGACCAAAGGTGGGAAGTGCAGTGATCTGTCTGACAAGACATCAGAATCCGCCGGTAACGACGCTGGATGAAAAGCTGATGTTCCGTCTGATCCGAGCATCCTTTAATCAGAGAAGAAAGACATTATCAAACAGTCTTAAGAATTCACAGGAGCTGCCGTATTCCAGGGAAGAGGTAGAGGCTGCAATTACAGAATGTGGACTTCCGTTGAATATCAGAGGAGAAGCACTGACATTGGAACAGTTTGCCAGATTGTCAGACTGCTTTGTAAAATTAAATAAATAAACAATAAAAAGCATCCGGTGGCTGGTCGGATGCTTTTTACTATTTATTAAATTTAAAAGGAAGGAGAGTTGATAGCCATTTCAGGTTATCAACATATGAAAAAGAAAATTATAAAAATAATGTTGGCTGTATTATTTTTATGGCATTAGTATATCCAGAAAATATGATGGAATCGTGTTGAAGTTATGAAAAAACAGTGAACAAAGGTCAAAAGTTTTATGAATAGAACAAGGATAAAAAAGTTTACAACACAGCCTGAAAAGTATGCTATAATAGGCTCGCCTGAATGGAAAATGTTTGGGTGGTTACATGGAAATAATAGATTCAGGAGGTAATTACAATGAAAATAAACAAAAAATTCAGCGCACTGGTACTGGCAGCAACTCTGGCATGTACAACACCGGTAATGGTATATGCACAGGACAGCAGTTCAGAGATGGTTGATCAGGCAGTAGAGATTCTTAAGGATAATGGAGTAGATGATCTGCTCTCCAATCCAGACAAAGTGGTTGACCTGATCATGCAGACAAAAGAGATTCTGGGACAGGTAGATGTGACAGACGAGGAGATCGGATCTGCACTTGATGTAGCTGCGGAGAGTGTGGGCGTTACTCTGACGGACTCTGATAAAACAACTTTGATCCAGTTATATAATAAATTCAAAAATACAGATCTGGACGAGGAGCAGTTAAGAAGCCAGGTGAATAAGGTATATAATAAGCTGGAGGAGCTTGGAATTACAAAAGAGGATGTTAAGGGAATTCTCGGTAAATTAGTGGATTTGGCCAGAAGTATTTTAAACTGACCTTGTGTGACAGACCTGTCTCTTATAC
>ENA-OYYB01001497-OYYB01001497.1-human-gut-metagenome-genome-assembly--contig:-NODE-1497-length-9815-cov-5.218545_pt1 | contig 9815 bp, 9 predicted proteins | sample MGYA00244059_ERZ653440 | MGnify/ENA primary metagenome ERZ653440 (study PRJEB26926, sample SAMN06164994) | human gut metagenome | biome: ENVO:00009003; feature: ENVO:2100002; material: ENVO:00002003... | reverse complement strand
GTCCTGTCCAAAACCACGATACTCGATTCCGTCAAACATTCTTCCAAGCACTCTTGCCGTATCAGCAATACTCTCTTTTTTTCCGATCTGGGAACCGGACGGGTCTAAGTATGTAACGTGCATACCTAAGTCATGTGCTGCTACCTCAAAGGAGCAGCGGGTTCTGGTACTGGTTTTTTCAAAAATCAGCGCAACGTTTTTACCTCTTAAAGTATCTACCGGAATCCCTTTTTTCTTCTTGTCTTTCAGCTCTGCAGCCAGATCCAGAAGATAAGTCATCTCCTCCGGTGTATAATCAAGCAGTTTCAAAAAACTTCTTCCTTTTAAATCCATGGTGGTGTCTCCTTTTGTATGTATGTGTTTTCATGCAAACAGGCTGGCGCAACATGCTGCGTCAGCCCGAAATGTGTTTCTGCAATGCGAATTACTTCTCTTTCGCTACTTCCGTAACGGAACTTACCAGTCCGGCAAGCTTCTGAATCTCGGACGGAATAATGATCTTGGTTGCCTGTCCGTCGGCTGCCTTTGCAAATGCCTCCAGGCTCTTCAGCTGGATCACTGCTTCATCTACTCCTACTTCTTTCAGGAAACGAAGACCGTCTGCATTTGCCTGCTGTACTTTCAGAATAGCCTCTGCCTGACCTTCTGCCTCGCGGATCGTTGCCTCTTTCTTTGCCTCTGCGCGTAAGATCGCTGCCTGTTTTTCAGCCTCCGCATCAAGAATTGCTGATTCTTTCTTACCTTCTGCAACAAGGACGGTTGACTTTTTCTCACCTTCCGCACGAAGAATTGCTTCACGGCGCTCACGCTCTGCCTTCATCTGTTTCTCCATCGCATCCTGGATTGCTGCAGGCGGGATGATGTTCTTTAACTCAACACGGTTGACTTTGATTCCCCAAGGATCGGTTGCAACGTCCAAAGAAGATCTCATCTTGGTATTGATCGTCTCTCTGGATGTCAGTGTCTCATCGAGTTCAAGATCACCGATGATGTTACGCAGTGTGGTTGCAGTCAGGTTCTCGATCGCCATGATCGGGTTCTCCACACCATATGCATAAAGTTTCGGATCTGTGATCTGGAAATATACAACGGTATCAATCTGCATCGTTACGTTATCTTTTGTGATAACCGGCTGTGGCGGGAAATCCACCACCTGCTCTTTTAATACAACTCTCTTTGCCACACGGTCGATAAACGGTGCTTTGAAATGAATACCTACAGACCATGTTGCGAGATAACCTCCCAGACGTTCTACCACGCATGCAGTCGCCTGTGGAACGATCTTAACACAGGATACTGCGATCAGCAGTGCTACGATAATTAAAATAATCAGTGCTACAATTACTCCTGGCATATAAAACTCCTCCCTAATTCAATTTTAAATACAGTATACTATCTGTTTTGTGCCTTTATTCATATTACTATATTTACTTTGAGATTACAACTAATCTTTTCAGATGAGTTTTTCATATCATTCCGAATTTTAGTGTACAGCCTGACAGCAAGTGTCAGGTCTGCGAATGAGCAGACATTTTCTTTCTTCGAATATACCTTACGATCACAACAACCGTTCCCACCAGAAACGGGAATACAAATGTGCCAAAGCGGTACAAAAGCGATGCTGACCCCGCCATGCCCGTGCCGACGATTCCGGCAAAAAGTGTCGTGAACACAAACTCTGTAGAGCCAATTCCCGCCGGAGACGGAATCACCGCCGCAAGCATAACGGACAGTGACGTGATCGCAAGCACCTGCGACAGAGTCAATGCCGGATTTCCCTGAAACTGGACGCCTTTAAAAAGAAGATACGGGATTCCATACCAGAAACAGCATTTCAACAGACAAAGAAAGATCACGCCTGTGGTTGCTTTTTTATTTTTCAGTAAATGCTTCGAGGCATCCTCAAGCATCATGCACTGTCTTTTGATCTCCGCTTCCATTATTTCAAATCTTCCGTGGAATTTTTGATTTACGATATCCAGCAGCCGGAAGATCAGCCGGTGGAATTTCTTTGAACAGCAGAACAGGAACAGACCGATGGTGATCACAAATGTGACCGCATATCCGCCTGCTAAAAGTCCCGCGTAATCTCCAAACCAGCTTTTCATAAATTCCCAGTTCATCACAAAAAGAATCGCGGAAAACAACGCTATGCTCATTTTATGGAGTGCATACTGTATCATATACAGCCCAAATCCACCGCCGTATTCGATTCCCTGCTCCCCCAGATAAATGATCGCCGCGACACCGGAACCGCTCCCCAGTGTCGCCACCCGGTAAAAAGAGCATAAAAACGCATTCGTAATACCATTTTTACATGCAAAAGACGACCGATACTGCTTTGCGAGCACGGTCGTGATTATGCCTTCTATGATCTGATATACCGCTGCCATCAGGCAAATGCCAATGACAACGGCCGGTGATGTTTTCGTAAGCTGTTCTAAAATCGGTCCTGCCGAATCGCGGAATGTATATACAATGATCCCGATGACCGCCAGTACCAGTCCCCATTTTAAAAGCTGCTTCTGTACTTTACTGATAACAATCGCCCCTTATTTCTTTTTGAAGTTGGTGTATCCTTTTTGTTTATATGGATGCTCTTTCCAGAGTCTGTCTGCTGTTTCTTTCCATTCACATGCATATGCTTCGCATTTTCCACATAAATGTTCTACCGGCTCTGCCTCCTCAACATCTGTGGAGTGCGCACCTGTTTCATGTACCATACGCTGTAAGATCTCAGGATTCTCAAGCATCGGACATGGGCGCAGCATGTTGTCGTTGAATGGCTGGTTATCTCTGTATGCCATGAATAATGGCTGTTTCAAACATTCTAACAGTGATTTTTCACGGATATTTGCACCGGAATAATGAATGAATACACATGGCTCCACGTCACCCTTCGGGTTGATATGGCAGTAGTTTCTTCCTCCTGCAATACATCCGCCTACAAACTCACCATCATTCTGGAAATCCATAACAAAGATTTCTTTTCCACCTTCCATCGCACGAACCTCACGGATTCTGTGATAGATATATTCACGCTGTTCTTTGGTCGGCATCAGATCCGGAGCAGCTTTCATACCTACCGGCATCAGATGGAAATACCATGCAAAACGGCTTCCATGCTCGATCAGAAGATCAAAAAATTCGTCAGATGTAACAGCATCCATGTTTTTGCTAGTATAGCATACACTGTTTCCGAAAATCAATCCGTTCTCATGTAAAAGGTCCATTGCATGAAGAACTTTATCATATACGCCCTCTCCACGGCGGAAATCATTCGCATCCTCAAATCCCTCAAGGCTGATGGATAAGGAAAGGTTGCCGACACGTTTCATATCATCGCAGAGTTTCTGATCTACGAGTGTACCATTTGTATAGCAGTGGAATGCACAGTCATTGTGTTTCTCACAGAGTTTGATGATGTCCGCTTTACGAACCAGAGGCTCTCCACCGGTCATCATGTAAAAATAAATACCAAGTTCTTTTCCCTGTGTTACGATGCTGTCAAGCTCATCAAAGGAAAGATTTAATTTATTACCGTACTCAGCTGCCCAGCATCCGGTACAGTGAAGGTTACATGCACTTGTCGGATCCATTAAGATCAGCCACGGGATATTACAGTCATGAACCTCTCTCATTTTACGGATGGTCTTTGTTCCATAAAATGCAGCCTGAAAACCAAGGTTTAATGCGGTCATTTTTGCAACATGCGGATCTGTCTCATCCAACAGACGATTGACATAGCGCATCCATTTGTGATCCGGATTCTGGATCATTTTTCTTACACCATCATAAGCTTCTTTACGGAAGTTATCTCCCATAAATTTCTCTGTAAGATCTACGATCTGTAACAATCCTTTCTCACGATCCTTGTTCAGACTTTTCAGTGCAGCATCGATTGCGACGCTGAATGCTTTTCTCTCTACTGTCAGTGCTAAATTTGCCATAACTCCGACCTCCGTTATTTTTTTCACATTCTTTTACTAGAAGCAAGTATAAAAAAATTGCACTCTTTTTTAAATATGCAATGACTTTTTAATGTAGCCATCTAATATACAAATTTGCTTTTTTGTCTATTTTCCGACTACATCAGACAATATTTGCATAGCATTCATGTGTCATCATGTAGTATTGATAACTATGTTGTATTATATCATTCCAATAAACTTTGTCAATCAGCGATTATTACTTTTTTCTTAAATCTTAACTGCCATGCTTAACAGTTCTTTCCAAACTGGTTATAATAACGATGGTTCATTTCATGGAAAGGAGATTTTTGATCATGCCTGGATATGTTACCCATTATATATTCGGAAGAGAGGTTTATCATAACCTGAAAAATAATTCTTTAAAAAAGAATCTTTATTATAATTGCGCTGCCTACGGTCTCGGACTTCAGGGACCGGATATTTTCTTTTATTATCTTCCTTCCTATGTGTTAGAAGGTCACAATATCGGTGCTCTTGCCCATGTCTGCGAGACCAGTGCCTTTTTCCAGGGTCTGATTGAAAGCCGTAACCAGTTTTCCTCCCGCACGGATCTTAACATTGCAGAAGCCTACCTGATTGGTTTTCTCGGACACTATACCTTGGATACAATATGTCATCCGTATATTTATGCCATGACACACTATAAGGATAAAAAGGAAAAAGCCTATTTTTCAAGACATGCCTATCTGGAAACAGATATCGATACCGCACTGCTCGATTTAAAGCTGCATCGCCAGCCCTGCAATTTCCATACCGAGGACACGATCCGGCTGACACACCGCCAGAAACATGTTATTGCAAGTATGCTCTATTATGCCTACCGCTATGCCTTTCCGGATGTCAAATTCCGCAAATATACCATGTACCTTGCTATTTTTTCCATGCAGCTTGGTCTCTGGCTGATGCACGATGATTCCGGAAAGAAAAAGGCCATTGTCCGGCTGACGGAGCGGATCTGTCTCGGATATCCGCTGTTTTCACCACTGATCCCGAGTGATACCTTGTTTTTCCGCACGGATCCATTTAATTTAAGACATGCACTGTGGAAAAATCCATGGGATTCTTCCATTACTTCCAATGAGAGTTTCTTTGAACTGTATGATAAATCCAAAGAGCTGTACCTGTCCCGGATCCATTCGCTGTATGCTGCACTTCATGCAGGTGCTGATTCAGCAAGGCAGGACGCTGCTATACAGGATTTTTTGCAGGAATATGGAAATCTTTCGTTTCACAGCGGGTTAAGTTCTACGATCCCAAGTTAATCGGCTGGGTAATGTCTGCTCAATTTTCCAGAGCAAAAGGTGGCTCCTTGTTTTTGGCATTCAGATCCCACGCACCAATAAAAATACCGCACAGATTTGCGCGGTATTTTTTATTTCTGTATTTTGTTTTTGTATATTACTTCTGATAACAGGCTAATAGGCTGTTTGCAAAGTGTACCTTCTAGTGTTTATTTATCACTTCCGCCAAAGAAGTCACGGATCTGTCCCTCAATGATTTTCATCAGTCTTGTGCGCGCCTCAAGGCTTGCCCACGCAATATGAGGGGTAATGATCAGACGGTCGCTGTCCTTGATCCGTTTCAATGGATTTTCTGCACTCATCGGTTCTACGGTAAGTACGTCAAGTCCGGCTCCTGCGATCGTTTTATTTTCCAACGCATCTGCAAGATCTCTTTCCACAACGATCGGTCCTCTGCCGAGGTTTAAAAAGATGGCAGACGGTTTCATTTTAGAAAATGCCTCTGCATTCATCAGCCCTTCTGTCTGCTCTGTCAGCGGCGCATGTACGGACACGATGTCTGATTTTGCAAGCAGCTCATCAAACTCCACACGCTCATAACCCGGCTGGTTATTTTTCCCTGTTGTAGAATAGTAGATCACATGGCAGCCAAACATTTTGGCAATGTCCGCAACTCTTCGTCCGATCGCTCCAAGCCCAATAATTCCCCATGTCTTACCATTCAGATCATGGAATACATTATCAAAATGGGTAAATGTGATATCTCCAACGTATTTTTCTGATTTGACATAGTCATCATAGTATCTTAATTTTTCCCAAAGATAGAATAACAGGGCAAATGTGTGCTGTGCCACCGTCTCCGTGGAATATCCGGCAACATTTCTCCAGGCAATGCCATGTGCATCCAGATATGCTTTGTCCAGATTGTTCGTTCCGGTTGCAGTCACGCAGACCAGTTTTAAGTGCTCTGCCTCACCGATCGATGTCTCATTGATCTGTACTTTATTTACGATCACCACATCGGCATCTTTGGTGCGCTCTCTCGCCTCTTCCGTTGTGGAAAATCCATATTTTATAACTGTTCCAAGTTTGTCGTACCCGGAGAGATCAATATCTTCCCCGATAGTTTTTGCATCCAGAAATACAATGTTCATCTTTTTTCTCCTTTGCATTATTTATTCAAATAGGCGCGAAGGGCGTCTGTCTGTTCTGTGGCAATACGATAACCTTCATCATAAAGCCTGCGCAATTTTATGGTATCCGTCTCCGTCCTGCCAACTCCATAGGTCGACTCCGGTGCGATCACAAATACTTTTTCCTCTTTCTCTAACTGCATCAGTTTTTCCATGGAAGCATTGTAGCGCTCCGCGCGAAGTTTCATATCCTCCACGATCTTCGGATATCGCTGATAAAGACGGTTCATAACGCCTGCCGCCTTTTCCTGTGTCTTTACATAGCCGCGTTCCCTTGTCAGAACAACAACCAGTTTTTCACAGCCCATTTCCATAGCATGCTCATAAGGAACCGAATCTGCAAGTCCGCCGTCCAGATAATAATGTCTGCCGATCTTTACCGGCTGAAAAAGAATCGGCAGTGAACAGGTTGCAATCAGCAGATCCTTCATCTCTTTCCCACGCGGGACTTCCATGTATTCTGCTTTTCCTGTGTGAATATTTGTGACTGCCGCTTCAATCTCTCCCGGAAAACGTGCCAGAGCATCATAATCAAGCGGAAGAAGCTCATTCGGTACTTCTTCAAACACAAACTTCGTATTGTAATACGCATGTTCTTTGCGGTTTAGCAGATGGCGCATACCCATATAGCGCTTATCCGCCATATATTTTTCCATCAGTTCCAGATTACGTCCTTTCTGCCCGGAAAGATATGACAATCCATATGCCATTCCAGCGGAAACACCGATGTAATAATCCGGCATGATATTTTCTTCCAGAAATTTATCCATTACTCCACAGGAAAAAACCGTGCGGTTTGCCCCGCCTTCAAATACCATTCCAAGTTTCATTTCTATTTATCTCCATTCATCTGAGGCATATCACTGCTCTCCGTCACATAAAGAGTGACACCCTTGATTTCCTTTACCATCACGATCATCCCCGGCTCGAAGGTCTTTTCATCATCCACCGAGCGGGCTGTCCATTCCAGACCATTCATAACCGCGGTTCCGGTTCCCCTGACATTATCAATCTGCTCTGTGACACAGACATTTTTTCCAACTGCTTCCTCATAATTTGTCTTAACCAGATGCGGTTTTAAATATTTCAGAGCCCAGGGTCTTGTAAAATAAAGCAGTACAAATGACACTGCTGCAAACACGATGATCTGTCCCGTGATTCCCATTCCAAATGCCGCACAAATCAGTCCTGCAAGACTTCCTCCTGCCAGCCAGATCGATGTCAGACCAACGGTAGCGATCTCCAATACCACAAAGAAAATGATCAATGCCAACCAAACTATTATCTCCATAATCTTCTCCCTCCTGTCGTAATATTTCTGCTGTTTCTATAGTAGTATAACGCAAATAAATTTTCAATGCCATGGTTAATTATCTACGCTTTTCGACCGAAACATATAACAGATGATTTTTAAGGAGGTCTTTCTTATGGCCAATACCGCTTATGTCGGAGCCGGAACCACACTTGGTACATCCTATTATATGCGTCGTTTTTATGCAGCAAATGCGGATGCACGTACCACCACATCACGCAGTAATCTGTCCAATTCCACCCTCACGGGTGCCGATTCGCATGCACTGCGCCGTGCGATACGTTCCCTTGGCTCATTTACATATGATGACGATAATGAAATAAATATCAAAAACAGTGTTTCAGCGTTCATCAGCACCTACAATAATATGATAAACTCATCCGGTGCATCAGACGACCGTACCGTCAAAAACACCCAGAAAAATCTGAAGAATCTGACTGCAGAGTATGAAAGCCAGCTTGACAAGATCGGTATTACCGTAAAAGACAACGGCACGCTCGAATCGCGCAGTTCTCTTTTTGGTTCCGCGGATATTTCAAAATTTGAGTCTCTGTTTTCTTCAGATTCAGAGTACATGCAGCGTGTCAATTCCTATGCCAGACGTTTTGAAAACAGGAGCAGCATTCTGACACAGATCGAATACAATGATGCACTGGCAAAGCGCAATGCAAATAAACAGACATCCTCGTCTGTTTCTGACAGCACCACCGGCAAAACCGATTCTGCTGATACCGGTTCTACCGCTGTGAATGCACTTAACATCGCATCTGTTACACCGGTAACTGCTGATTTAAACACACTGCTCAACACCGGAATCGGCAGCAATGTGAATGTCATTTTATAATTTGGGGGAAATCTATTTCCACTGCATATTTACTTTCAACGCATTTCCACTGACACTGATGTCCGCATAACTTCCGCAGACAAGCGGCATCATCGGTGGGATATGTCCGATATCCGCATCCATAATGACCGGTACCTGATACCCGGCAAGCAGGTCTGTAACCGCATGGTACTGGTCTAATCCCATCATTTCCTGTCCGAACACCGCCGGTCTTCCAATCAAAAAACCTTTTACATGCGAAAACCATCCGGCATGTTTCATCTGCCAGACCGCCCTGCGGATAGACATCACATTCAGATCACAGGACTCTAAAAACCAGATGATTCCGTCATCCTGATACTTCTCTGTAAATTCCTGTACTTTATCAAATTCTGTTCCAAGCAGGTTGACCAGACAATCCATGCAGCCGCCAAGCAGTCTTCCCTGCATGGTGATTTCTTCCTGTAATTCCTCTGCCGGCTGCACCAATGGTTTGTACTGCACATTATTTTTCTGTTTTTCAGGCAGACATACCATAAGTTTTTTCTCTTCTGTCACATTGTATGGTTCAAGCGGATGTTCCTCGTCTTTTTTTCCTTCTTTTTCCCACAGTGCATAGCCCTCTATACTGCTTTTTTCTCCACGCAGAAGATGATAGGCATCCCAAAGGCTCTCATGCCACGGTTCCATGCCGAATGCCGCCGCACATGGTCCATATATAGATGCTGTATCGCACAGCGTGGCAAGCAGGAATGTCATATTAGTATTATCGGAAAATCCCATATACCACTTTGGTTTTGTCACCCTGATCCTGTCAAAATCTACTTTGTCTAAGATTTCACACATCAGTTCACCGCCGCCACAGGAGATCAGTATGTCATTTTTATCGCTGCAATAATATTCTGTCAGCTCCGCCCCGCATGCTTCCGGAGTGTTGCTGATGCCGATTCCTTCCGACGCATAACAGTTTGGTCCAAGTTCTAATCTATGTCCCAGTCCGGTAAATTTCTTCTGTGCATTTAAAAATGCTGTATGGTACGGCTCTATACTGCAGCCAAAAGATGGTGCCACAAAACCGATCGTTCCGTTTTCCGGTAAAAATTCTGGATATTTCATATCGTTATCGTTTCCTCCAATGTTTCTCTCTCTCAGTTTACACCGTCAAAAAAACGGTTGCAATCTTTTTTCGTTTTGCTATAATAATTAGTAGTTATTTCATTACGGGCAGACATAGTACATCGGTAGTATATCAGC
>ENA-OYYB01001487-OYYB01001487.1-human-gut-metagenome-genome-assembly--contig:-NODE-1487-length-9853-cov-5.470708_pt1 | contig 9853 bp, 9 predicted proteins | sample MGYA00244059_ERZ653440 | MGnify/ENA primary metagenome ERZ653440 (study PRJEB26926, sample SAMN06164994) | human gut metagenome | biome: ENVO:00009003; feature: ENVO:2100002; material: ENVO:00002003... | reverse complement strand
GATCCTGAGATGTCTCGTGGGCTCGGAGATGTGTATAAGAGACAGCCTTACGAGGAGCAATACGAGCATTTCTCAGAATTGCTTTTGCTTCCATTTGTATTCCTCCTTCCGCACTACTTACCGTTGTTTGAGGTCTTTGAACCTGCATGACCCTTGAATGTTCTTGTTGGAGCGAACTCTCCCAGCTTGTGACCAACCATGTCCTCTGTTACATATACAGGAACGTGCTTACGTCCGTCGTGAACTGCGAATGTGTGACCAACGAATTCAGGGAATATTGTAGAAGCTCTGCTCCATGTCTTGAGCACCTTCTTCTCGCCTGCATCGTTCATTGCCTTAACTCTCTTGTAAAGGACCTCCTGTACGTATGGTCCCTTCTTGACACTTCTACCCATTGATCATCTGCCTCCTTTCAGCATTACTTACCGTTTCTGCGTTTTACGATAAACTTATCGGAGCGATGATGCTTAGCACGGGTCTTGTATCCCATTGTAGGCTTACCCCAAGGTGTAACTGGAGTTGGTCTACCAACTGGAGCACGACCCTCACCACCACCGTGTGGGTGATCGCATGGGTTCATTACAGAACCTCTAACGGTAGGTCTCCAGCCCATATGACGCTTTCTACCTGCCTTACCGATATTTACGTTCTCATGGTCGATGTTTCCTACCTGACCGATTGTAGCCATGCAGTTTACAGGGACCTTTCTCATCTCGCCTGAAGGAAGTCTTACAAGTGCGTAGTTGTCTTCCTTACCCATGAGCTGAGCCATGTTTCCTGCTGAACGAACGAGCTGTGCGCCCTTACCAGGATAAAGCTCGATGTTGTGGATGAAAGTACCAACAGGAATGTTTATCATTGCAAGTGCATTACCAGGCTTGATGTCTGCGTCTGCGCCTGCTCTGATTACGTCACCAACCTTAAGACCATAAGGTGCGATGATGTATCTCTTCTCGCCGTCCTCATACTCTACAAGAGCAATGAATGCTGAACGGTTTGGATCGTACTCGATAGTAAGAACTGTTGCGTTCATATCGAGTTTGTTTCTCTTAAAATCAATTACACGGTATTTTCTTCTTACTCCGCCGCCTCTGTGACGAACAGTGATTCTACCGTAGCTGTTTCTACCTGAGTTCTTCTTGAGTGGCTCAAGCAGAGACTTACATGGAGCAACCTTTGAAAGCTCGGAATAATCGGTAACTGTCATACCTCTTCTGCCGGCTGTTGTAGGCTTGTAGCTCTTTATTGCCATTTGAAATTCACTCCTTATCTGAGTTTTGCGAAAAGGTCAAAGCGTTTTCACGCCAAGCGCCCTTCCATACTTACGTCCTGCGGTGAAATGATGAGCGGTCCTCGCCGCCTCGCAAGACCTTTCCGAAGACTTCTCGGTATTCATGAAGTTCTTCGGAGCAATGCAGCCTTACGCTGCACCTCTTTTAGAGGATTTAGAACAAGCCCTCGAAGAATTCGATTGTCTTGTCACCCTCAAGAGTAACGATCGCTTTTTTCCAGTCTGGTCTGTAGCCTACGCTTCTTCCCATTCTCTTCTGCTTACCCTTAACGCTGATCGTGTTTACCTTAGCTACCTTTACGTTGAAAAGCTCTTCAACTGCCTTAGCGATCTCGATCTTGTTAGCGTCCTTAGCGACCTTGAAAGTGTATCTGTTAGCCTGAAGTCTGTCCATAGAGTCTTCAGTGATAACTGGCTTTAAAATTATATCTTGAGCAGTTCTCATTATGCGTAAACCTCCTCAATCTTCTTTACAGCCTCTGAAGAAACGATAAACTTATCGTAGTTCAGAATGTCGTAAACACTGAGAGTATTTACAGTAGCTGTCTTAACGCCAGGAATGTTGGCTGCACTCTTGACAACAGTCTTGTCAGACTCTGCTGTAACGATGAGAGCCTTACCCTCAGCACCAAGTGCCTTGAGCATCTCAACAACTGCCTTTGTCTTGTAGCTCTCGAGCTTGATTGAATCAACAACTACGAGGTTCTCGTCAACGACCTTTGTTGAAAGTGCAGACTTCATACCGAGTCTTCTTTCCTTTTTATTAAGTGAATAGCTGTAATCTCTTGGCTTAGGACCGAGAGCAACACCACCGTGTACCCACTGTGGAGCTCTGATAGAACCCTGTCTTGCGTGACCTGTTCCCTTCTGTCTCCATGGCTTTCTACCACCGCCTCTTACTTCTGTTCTTGTAAGAGTTGACTGTGTGCCCTGTCTCTGGTTAGCAAGATAATTTACAACCATAGCGTGCATGATAGCCTCGTTTGGCTCGATACCGAAAATAGCATCGTTAAGCTCAGTGTCGGCAACCTTTTTGCCTGTCATATCAAATACTGAAATCTGTGACATTATGATTCCTCCTTCCACTAAGCCTTCTTAACGCAGTCGCAAATTGTAACTGTACCGTTCTTTGGTCCAGGAATTGCGCCCTTGATTGCGATAAGATTGTTTTCTGCGTCTACCTTGACGATCTCAAGATTCTGTACAGTTACCTTTACGTTACCATACTGACCAGGCATACCCTTGCCCTTGAAGATTCTTGAAGGTGATGAACAAGCACCCATAGAACCTGCATGTCTGTGTACAGGACCTGTACCGTGAGTTTCCTTAAGTCTTGAGTTGTTGTGACGCTTGATCGTACCGGAGAATCCGTGACCCTTGCTTGTACCGCTGACATCAACGATGTCGCCTGCAGCAAATGTGTCAGCCTTTACGATATCTCCAACATTAAGAGCTGATGTGTCAGCAAGTCTGAACTCCTTAAGAGTTCTCTTCATTGCAACGTCAGCCTTCTTGAAGTGACCCTGAAGAGGCTTGTTTACTCTCTTCGCTCTGATGTCGCCATAGCCCAGCTGAACAGCCTCATAGCCGTCATTCTCAACTGTCTTCTTCTGAACGACAACGCAAGGACCAGCTTCAACAACTGTTACAGGAATTACTTTTCCTGCTTCATCGAAAATCTGTGTCATACCGATTTTCTTACCGATGATTCCCTTTTGCATTATGTTTTCCTCCTATGTGGTTATTGGTCGGACTTGTCCGACGTGACCTGCGTGTTAAATGTTTTTTGAGATCGCACGCGATCTCATTTGGAGATTACTTGATCTCCATAACAATGTTAACGCCTGCAGGAAGTTCAAGATTTTCAAGAGCTGCTGTTGTTTCCTTTGTAGGTCTCAGAACATCGATAAGTCTCTTGTGAGTTCTCATCTCGAACTGCTCACGGCTATCCTTGTACTTGTGTACAGCTCTGAGGATAGTGATTACCTCTTTGTCTGTAGGAAGTGGGATAGGACCTGAAACCTGTGCGCCTGAACGCTTAACAGCCTCAACGATCTTTGCTGCAGCTGCGTCTACAACCGCATGCTCGTAACCCTTGATCTTGATTCTGATCTTTTCATTGACTGCCACTTAAATCGCCTCCTTGTGCAAATTAAAAAAGTTTAGGGGGCAGCTTTCTTTCACTCAAGCCTCAGTCAATTGCGTAAATGATCGAGGCGTGCCGATCGCTTACGCAATTGACAGGTTCGAGCTTTAAAAGCTTTCTGTTGATACCCGTTTACACTCTGCCGTGTGTTCCCTGCCATTCTCATAAAAAATTCCGAAACCCACAAGGCTTTCGGACTCAGAAAACAGCGCACACAGCATCACACATACTCACGCTAAAGCAGACCTTGTCCGCTATCGCAAGAAGCATAAGCACATACTGTGTTCGGTATTAACAGTCGCCCGGTTTAAAATCGGACATACTCCACGGAAATTACCTGACCAACTGTCAGCAACCTTCCGCTTCATCGCATATCATCATCGTGTACATTAAATACACTGTGCAGTCACGCAAGTATTATTATACACTACTTTTACACCATTTGCAAGCGGTTACAGACAAATTACAATATAGAATTTTCACTGACTTCTCAACGTGTTTATATGCACATTGCACAAATTTCACTATGAGTATTATTTGCCGCTACATTTTATTCATATTCGTTATAAAAGTCGGTTTTTCGGGGCTTTAGCCGGCTAAAACGCTACTATTTATCGCAATAATTTTGCTATCGCAAAAAGAACGGGCGACCACAGGTCGCCCTTACAAGAGGTATGGTATAGGTGACATCATCCTCGACGTCCCATTTTGCTGTATCATGTTATACAAAGTTTATATTACGCCACTTCGTCAGTGTCATAGTACGCCTTGACCTTCTCTTCCGTTTCATCGGTGATCGTCTTTTTGATTTCTGTTTCCTCATCGCTGAATATAAGATCAGCAAGCTCAGAGGGGATAGTTTCCCTGATCGAGCCTTCATACATTGCTCCGCCTCTTGGTTCCCACATCTTGGTCATTGTCCAATTGTCGTCCTGCTTTTTAAAGTCCAACATTCTTACGACCAGACCGCCGCTGTACATATTGCCCGCACCTTTATAATGTCCGTCATTGCTCAGTATATAGACCTTGCAGGTCTCATCGTTGATACTCTGCACGCCCATAAGATAATGGGATTCCACAAAAAAGTCGTTTTTGCCTGCATTATCATAGTCATTTGCTTCGCCTCTATTGTATGTGCGCATTATCACCGCATTTGAGATATCCTCGTCGGTGAGACCCTCTGGCAGTTGGTGGACGACCTCCGCATCACAGCCCTTATAAAAATAGCGTCCTCCAATGCCGTGAGTTTTGTAATAAAACGACACGAACTTTGCCCCTAAAACGACAACTATCGCAGTTATCAGCACAAGGAATACCAACAGTTTCACATACACTTTCTTTTTCGGCTCTTCATAAGCTACGTTTGTTTCTTTATTTGCATCGTTCATATTAAGCGCCCCTTTCTGTTGTCTGTATCTTCTGATCTGTTCTTACAGTAACATAATAACAAAAATCTGCACCAAATGCAAGCATTTGTAATTTTGCTAAGATGATTTTAAGATTTATCATAACAATGCACAAATTTGCACCTCCGATTTTATTCACTTATGCAAGATGCGGAAACGCCTGACATTCGGGCAAAGACAAAAACAGAGCGGCACTATCTGCACCGCTCTGTTCGCTATATTATAATGTATTACTGCTTAACGTTTCCCATAATGATACCACGTCCGTCAGTGCCTACATAAACTCTGCCGTATACCTTAGGGTCGCCGCTGATTATCTTTCTAACGTTGCCCCACTTCTGTGTGTCATCATTGATACGCTTCCATGTTACTCCCTTGTCGGTGGACTGGTAGATTCCGTAGCCGTCGCCGTTTGCCTCGCCCATCATGTAGAGTGCCATGTAGTCGCCGTCCTTTTCAGCTTTGCCAATGCCAATAGCATCGCACAGTGTAACGTCCTGAGATGTAGGAGCGAGAGTGCCTGTTGATGAGTCAAGATAGTAAACTCCGCCCGCACCTACAGGTATCCAAAGGTCGCCCTCTGTATCAGGACAAGCTTTCATTGATGTTGCTGAAACCAGCATATTTGCTATAGGACTGAAAGTCTTTCCGCCGTCTGTGCTCATATAGAACGTTCCGTCATATGAGCCGTAGAACTTATCAGGATTTACCTTATCTGTTTCAATTACTGCACCGGCAGGTAGTCCCTCGCAGGTAGTCCATGTTTTGCCAAAGTCGCTTGTTACTGCCGCAGCAACGCCTGTTGTGCCACTCTGATAGAAAATGGTCTTGCCGTCAGCGGAAAGCTTAGCTGTGCCGCCTGCTTTTTTGCCAACACCCTCCGGAGGTGTTTCCACTGCCTGCCAAGTTTCGGCTGCATCTGTTGAATAGTAAACCGAGCCGTCGCCATCGTCTGTCGCTCTTACTACTATCTTATAATCCTGTGCCGCACAGTCTATAGAGGTCGCCTTGAAGTCGCCATAATGCTCCTGCGGAGCTTTTGTTACATCATCATGACGGAAGCCGTAAAGGTCACCCATTGTGGAATAAAGCTCAGGAGTACCCTCGCCATTATCGAGAGGTGAAACGAAGTCAAAGATAGCTGTCATTTCAATGCCCATTGCCTTTACGCTTATGTCAACAGGCTCGTCCTTTATCTTTGAAAGATTTGATGTGCCGAAGATAGTTGCACCTGTTGTGTAAAGAACTTCATCTGGGTTGAACGGGTTGATAGCAACGCCTGTCATCCACCAGCCCGGCTTGAGCTGTCCCTGCCAATCCAGCCAAGGAGCATTGCTTATATCAAGGTCAAAGTTGTTTACCGTCTTGCCGTTCTCGTCACAGCTCCAAATGCCGTTCCAAGTTTCGCCTCCGTCATAGGAAACGAAAAGGTTGTCGAAGTATGCCCAAAGGTCAAGAGTTGTGCACACTATCATGTTAGGGTCGTTAGGATTTACTGAGATACCATTGTAACCGCAAGTATAAGATCTCTCAGGAGTTATCTCTGTCCACTCGCCTGTTTTAAGGTTATACTTCTGAACTGCTCCGTCAGAAGCACCGTTTGGTCCTACCTTATACGACCATGTTGAATAGAGGTATCCGTCAGAAGATATCTCGCCCTGGCAAGGCTTGAGCTTCTCGGTCTTGTCGCCTGTAGCCTCAGACTTTGGATTAGGGATAGCTGTCCAGGTTTCGCCTGCGTCATCAGAACGATAGAGATAATCCCCCTGTGTTCCTGCTGAGCCAACGATTATTGTCTTTGTTGCCTGACCCTTTTCAGAGCTTGATTTATCGAATGCCACGAATGTAAGTCCGATAGAATATCCATCCTCAGTATATCCGCCCTTTGTAGGGAATGAAGTGACCTCGTTCCATGTTGCGCCATAGTCTGTGGACTTCCAAAGTCCGTCAGCTCTTGAGCCGAAGTAAAGTATAGAGTTATCGTTAGGGTCTACCTGAAGTCTTTCACCACAGCCTCTTCCGACCTCGTTACCGCCCATGCCGAAAGGCATTTCGCAGATAGTCCAGTTCTTGCCGTAATCGTCAGAAGCAAATATTGCACCGTTGTTTGTGGAGTATGTACCAGCCGCAAGATAAACTCTGTTTGGCTCAACAGGGTCAGTTGCAAGGCTCTCTGTTCCGTTATAGTTCCAATCGTCGCCGCCAAAGCAATCTGTTATACACTCCCAGCGCTGAGTATCCTTATTATACTTATAAGCGCCGCCCATATCTGTTCTGGCGTAGATAAGCCCCTCCTCAGTAGGGTTATAGATGACGTCAGGGATAAAACCACCGTCAACTATCTCAACATTTCCCCACTCCCAGCCAGTGTCAACAGGCTGAGCGTTGTAATACTCCTTCTTAGCGTCGCCCTTGCTGTCAGAGCCGCTGGAGGAATCGTTCTTTTTTGAGCAGCCTGCGAAAGCTGTCACTGTAAGGGCGGCGGCACAAGCCACTGCCATTAGTTTTTTTAACCTCATAAAAATTCTCCTTATAAGTTGTATTCGTTTACATCTCTGTGTTATTTAAAGGTGGAAGAACTCCACCTTTAAAATTTGAACTTATTTCACAATTATTGTACTACAATATCTTCAAATTGTCAATAGTCTTTTGTGTATTTATCTAAACTTACCACAACTTTGATAAACGCTTTGCTCTTACACCTTTATAAAATGAAGAATCTTTGAGCAGAAGTCGCCATAAAGTCCGTCACCATTCCATATCTTTGCGATGTTGATACCTGCATTCATAAGTGCCGCACCTGATATCTTCTTGTCAGGCTCATTCTCCTCATAATAGTAAGCCTCAGGCTCAAGACCCTTGAGCTTGATACGTCTTGATCTTTCGTTTGGTCTGCCAAGCACCTGAACGAATTCAAAGAGAGCTTCGCTCTTGTCCTTTGCAACGAACTCCCAAGCGTCCCAGGTGTTGTCCTCGAACATATTGCCTATTCTGTAGTGGTCGCCTGTTCTTACAAGCTTGTTGAACTTGTTGAACTCCTCTATCTGTGCAGGGATAGCGTCCCTATCCTCCTGCGGTATCCTTGTTACGTCAAGCTCATAGCCGAACGTACCTACCATAGCAACGTGACCTCTTGTCTTAAAAGGAGTGTTTCTGCCAACAGTATGGTTAGGGCAATCGGAAACGTGCGCACCCATTGCTGAGCATGGATAACACATTGATGTGCCGTGCTGTATCTTCAGTCTTTCGATAGCGTCTGTATCGTCAGAGCACCATATCTGTGGGCTGTAGTAAAGCATACCAGGATCAAATCTTGCCCCGCCGCCTGAGCAGTTCTCCAGCAGGATATGAGGATAATCTGTTGTAAGTCTGTCCATAAGGTCATAAACACCGAGAACATATCTGTGCCAAAGCTCTCTCTGTCTTTCAGCAGGCAGGGTAGCCGAGCCAACCTCTGTGAGCTGTCTGTTCATATCCCACTTGATGTACTCGATATTCGCACTGTCGAGAATCTTCTTCATCATGCCGTAAACATGATCTCTGACTTCCTTTCTTGAATAGTCGAGGACATACTGCTCTCTGCAAAGTGTCAGAGGTCTGCCCTTTATCTGGATAGCCCAGTCTGGGTGAGCCTTATAAAGTTCAGAGTCAGGGGATATCATTTCAGGCTCGAACCAAATGCCAAACTTCATGCCAAGCTTATTTACCTCGTCAACAAGATATTTAAGACCGCCCTTGAGCTTCTTCTCATAAACGAACCAATCGCCAAGTGATGAGTTATCAGAATCTCTATGACCGAACCAGCCGTCATCCATAACAAGCATTTCTATACCAAGCTTTGAAGCTTCCTTAGCGATATCTATAAGCTTGTCAGTATCGAAATTAAAGTAAGTAGCTTCCCAGTTGTTAATGAGTATCGGACGTCTTTTATCCTTATACTCGCCTCTGATAAGGTTGTTTCTATAGAGGTCATGGAAAGTTCTTGACATTTTGCCTATACCCTCGTCAGAGTGCACCATTACTACCTCAGGGCAAGTGAAGCTTTCGCCCTTTTCCAAAAGCCACTGGAAGTCAAGAGGATTTATACCCATAAGGAAACGAGTTTTCTTATGCTGAGTAACTTCTGCCTGAGCATAGAAGTTTCCAGAGTAAACAAAGTTGAAACCGAAAACCTCGCCCTTATCCTCGTCAGCGTTATTGTCGCAGAGGGCAACGAACGGATTGTTCTGATGTGATGATTCGCCCTTGCAGGAATCAACAAGCTGTTTACCATGGTGAAGTCTGCATCTTTCAACAGCTCTTTCTCTAGCCCATGAGCCGTTGAGGGTTATCATATCCATTTTGTCTGTATCAAAATCAACGCAAGCTGAAAGGGCTCTTGTTATCTTGAACGGCTTTTCGCTCTTGTTTGTGATAACAGCGGAACGTGTGATAACGTCAAGCTTATGGAAAGCTGTGTAGATAAGAACGACTTCGATATCAGCATACTTATCATACATTGTTATCTCGAGAGTTGAACAACCGCTTTCCTCAGTAGCGAAAGTAGCAGGCAGACCCTCAAGCTTTGGCTTGCCCTCATACATTTTATGAGAAACATATCTCAGGTCGCAAGTCGACATACCGTCAGCGTCCATTATTTTGAAAGCAGACTCTCTGTAATCACCAACACCGAAGCATGGATATTCAAAAGGCAGTGTATCCATAAAGCTTGCTCTGTCACGGTCGTTAGTGGCAGGGGTAAAAGGGCTTTCGTCAAGACGGAGAAGATAAGTCAGATCCTCGTCAGGGACTTTATTTCCATAGTAAACGTGAGCGAGGTAGCCCTCCTCGCAGACCTTCACCATATAGTCTGTATTATTGGCTCTCAGCTTGAAAGCCTTATCTTTTTCGTTATAAAAGATATTGATAATTATCACTCCTTGCAAAAATCTGAACCTTACGGCTCAATTGATATTATAACACCTGTCTCTTATACACATCTGACGCTGCCGACGACTTAATAGGTGTAGA
>ENA-OYYB01001481-OYYB01001481.1-human-gut-metagenome-genome-assembly--contig:-NODE-1481-length-9885-cov-4.840997_pt1 | contig 9885 bp, 10 predicted proteins | sample MGYA00244059_ERZ653440 | MGnify/ENA primary metagenome ERZ653440 (study PRJEB26926, sample SAMN06164994) | human gut metagenome | biome: ENVO:00009003; feature: ENVO:2100002; material: ENVO:00002003... | reverse complement strand
CTATTAAGTCGTCGGCAGCGTCAGATGTGTATAAGAGACAGACCGTTTGTTTAATAACATCATCTGGGGCCAACGGGGTAATTTCCTGTCGGTTCCGACCGATTGTCCGCAACGGGATGAGCGTATGGGCTGGACAGGGGATGCGCAGGTATTCGCTCGTACGGCTACTTATAATATGAATGTCGATCCGTTTTACACCCGTTGGCTTTACTCGGTCCGGGATAATCAAGGAGATGACGGTAGTTACGCGAACTATATACCCGTGGTCGGTTTCCCGCCTCACGGCGCGGAGGATGGCGGAGGTGCCATGGGATGGATGGAAGCCGGCGTGATCGTACCGTGGCAAATGTATCAACAATACGGAGACGTGCGTATTCTGGAGCAACATTACGCTTCCATGGTCGCTTATATGGATTATTTGGAGCGTCGTGCCGTACGCTATGTACAGCCCTTCGGTGGTTTCGGCGATTGGCTGGCTATCGAGCCGACGAATTCCATGTTGACGAACACCGCTTACTCCGCCTACGACGCTTTGATTATGGAGCAGGTAGCGAAACGTTTAGGGAAGGATGCGGACCAAAGGCGTTTCCGTACTTTCTACGAGAACGTGAAGAGGTCCTTTAACGACTTGTTCGTAAACGAGGAAGGACGCACGTTCGCCCCGACGGTGGAATCTATCTTTGGCAAGGATTCGCAAGTAGGTATGTGGCCCGGAACGGCGGCTACCGAGGCGAAGATCGTGGATACGCAGACCTCATACGTGGTTCCTCTCCAGTTCGATCTGTTCAATGAGAAAAACAAACCCTTGGCGATCCGGCATCTGGTAGAGAATATCAAGAAACATAATTATACGCTTACCACTGGCTTTATCGGTACGCCTTACCTGAATTTGGTATTATCCGACAATGGTTATGACGATGTCGCCTATAAATTATTTGAGCAAACCGCCTATCCTTCATGGCTATACCCTGTCCTGCAAGGCGCTACCACGATTTGGGAACGTTGGAATTCCTACACGTTGGTAAATGGCTTCGGCCCTGTGGATATGAACTCTTTCAACCATTATTCGTATGGCGCTATCGAGGAGTGGATGATAGCTTATACCTTGGGTATCCAGCGGGATGAGGAACAACCCGCCTATAAGCACATCATCCTTCAACCCCGTATCGGCGGAACCTTCTCGTTCATCCGGGGTCATTACGATTCCGCCTATGGCCGTATCGAGAGTGGATGGCAAATCCAAAAGAGGGGCTATATATACGAGGCAACCATCCCCGCTAATACGACGGCTATTTTATATCTGCCCGCTAAATCGGAGAAGTCCGTTCGTATGGAGAAAGGGCAGGAGGGTATCACGTCCGTGGGGTTGAAGGATGGGAAGGCTGTGTACCGATTGAGATCGGGGAGCTACCGGATATACGTGGATTGAATATTTCCCAAATATCCCGCCCGCGTCGAGTGCGCGGTCGAATCTTGGAGAAATGCGACGCTTCTCACCCGGTGTAAGGTCAGATTTTGTAAAAACGATAGTGCCCGGCCTTATTAAAATCTGTACATTCGCGCAAAAATAAATAAGAACATTGTTCATGATTGTTTAATTCTAATTAGATCAAGCGAGAATGTCAATACGAAAATCGGATCGCATTATCAGCGTGGAGCACGTATCGAAGTATTTTGGCGAGAAGGCCGTGCTGAATGATGTAAATTTACAGGTCCGCAAGGGCGAGTTTGTAACCATTTTGGGGCCTTCCGGTTGCGGAAAGACTACCCTGTTGCGTTTGATAGCCGGCTTCCAGACGGCCTCCGAGGGCGTTATCACGATGTCCGGGAAGGAGATTACGCAGACGCCGCCGCATAAACGTCCCGTAAATACGGTATTCCAGAAATATGCTTTATTTCCACATCTGAATGTGTACAATAATATCGCCTTTGGCCTGAAGCTGAAGAAACTTCCTTCCGCCACGATCGAGAAGAAAGTGAAACAGGCGTTGAAAATGGTAGGGTTGACAGACTATGAGGATCGGGATGTCGATTCCCTTTCCGGTGGCCAGCAGCAACGTGTGGCGATCGCTCGCGCTATCGTGAATGAGCCGGAGGTGTTATTGCTGGATGAGCCGTTGGCGGCCTTGGACTTGAAGATGCGCAAGGACATGCAAATGGAATTGAAAGAGATGCATAAGTCCTTAGGCATTACGTTCGTGTACGTGACCCACGACCAAGAGGAAGCGCTGACGCTGAGCGACACGATCGTTGTCATGAGCGAGGGAAAGATCCAGCAAATCGGTACCCCGATCGATATTTATAACGAGCCGGTCAATTCGTTCGTCGCTGATTTCATCGGTGAGAGTAACATCTTGAACGGGACGATGATCAAGGATAGGCAAGTCTCTTTCGCCGGTCATGAGTTCGAGTGCGTGGATGAGGGATTCGGGGAGCAAATGCCGGTAGATGTCGTGTTGCGCCCCGAGGATATTTACATCTTCGAGCCGTCGGAGGCGGCGATGTTGACGGGTACGGTAACCTCCTCCATCTTTAAGGGTGTGCATTACGAGATGATGGTGCAAACCCCGAACGGATACGAGTTCATGGTACAGGATTACCACTGTTTCGAGGCAGGTAGCGAGGTCGGGCTTCTTATCAAGCCTTTCGATATCCATGTAATGAAGAAAGAGCGTATTTGCAATACCTTCGAGGGAAAGCTTATCGACGCTACGCATGTGGAATTCCTAGGCTGTACGTTCGAATGTAAGGAAGTAACCGATATAGAGCCAAATACGCCTGTGAAAGTCGAGATCGATTTTAAAGATGTGATCTTGGAGGATAACGAGGAAGACGGTCGCTTGACCGGAGAAGTAAAATTTATCCTCTACAAAGGCAACCATTATCATCTGACCGTGTTTACGGATTGGGACGAGGACATCTTTGTCGATACCAACGATGTATGGGATGATGGAGATCATGTCGGCATAACGATCGCCCCGGATAAAATTCGAATTATTCATGCTTAAAAAGGGAAGGAAGTGATCAATACGTTTTCTGCATTTTTTATGAGACGAAGGAACTGGACCATTCCTTATGTCCTGTTCTTGGCCATCTTTGTCGTGATACCGCTCTTCTTGATCGTGTATTACGCCTTTACGAATGACGAGGGGATGTTTACCTTCGCCAACTTCCGTAAGTTCATGATCCATCCCGAGGCGATCAACACCTTCGTGTATTCAGTCGGGATCGCTTTGATAACGACCATCCTTTGTCTGCTGCTGGGATATCCGGCCGCTTGGATATTGAGCCAAGCCCGGTTTAATACTTCCCGTACGATGGTCGTTTTGTTTATCCTTCCGATGTGGGTCAATATCTTGATCCGTACGTTGGCTACCGTGGCTTTGTTCGATTTCTTGAATTTCCCGCTGGGAGAGGGGGCCTTGATCTTTGGCATGGTGTACAACTTCTTGCCCTTTATGATCTACCCGATTTATAATACGCTCCAGAAAATGGATCACAGCTTGATAGAGGCGGCGCAAGACTTGGGGGCGAATCCGTCGCAGGTATTTATCAAGGCCGTATTCCCACTATCGATGCCGGGAGTGATGAGTGGTATCATGATGGTGTTTATGCCGACCATCTCTACGTTTGCCATCGCCGAATTGTTGACGATGAACAATATCAAGCTCTTCGGTACGACCATACAGGAGAATATCAATAACGGTATGTGGAACTACGGGGCGGCGCTTTCTCTTATCATGTTGTTATTAATCGGAATCACGGGATTGTTCAGTAATGAGAGCAGTGATTCGGCGAATGAGGGAGGGCTTATCTGATGGTGAAATATTTAGCTAAGGGATATCTGTGGGCTTTGCTTTTGTTGCTCTACTCGCCGATCCTGATTATCATGATCTTCTCGTTCACGGAGGCGAAAGTGCTGGGTAACTGGACCGGGTTCTCCACGAAATTATATAGCTCCCTTTTTGCCGGCAACGTGCAGCACTCGTTGGTAAGCGCCCTTTGGAATACGTTCGCTATCGCCATGATAGCCGCTACGGTATCTACCTTGTTGGGAAGCGTGGCCGCTATCGGGATCTTTAATTTGAAGACAAGGGCCCGTAACGCCGTGAGCTTTGTCAATAACATCCCGATGTTGAATCCGGATATCATCACCGGTATTTCCTTGTTCCTGTTGTTTGTCAGCTTAGGGATCTCTCAAGGTTTGACGACGGTCGTGTTGGCGCATATCACGTTCTGTACGCCGTATGTGGTATTAAGCGTCATGCCCCGCTTGAAACAGATGAACCAGAATATCTACGAGGCGGCGTTGGATTTGGGGGCGACTCCGTTTCAAGCCTTGCGGAAGGTGATCTTCCCGGAAATCCGTCCGGGTATGATCAGTGGTTTTATCCTTGCCTTCACGCTCTCTATCGACGATTTCGCCGTGACCATATTTACGATTGGTAATGAGGGCTTGGAAACCCTTTCCACCTTTATCTATGCGGATGCCCGGAAAGGAGGATTGACCCCGGAGTTGCGTCCCCTCTCAACGATTATATTCGTAACCGTGTTAGTATTGTTGATTGTTATAAATAAACGTGCTGAGAAAGCGAAGCGAGCGTAAATGAAAATGAAGAAATTTATATCGATTTTGTCTGTTTTGGCCCTGCTTATGGGGCTGTTCACTTCTTGCGGGCGCTCGGACGAGGAGAGAAGTAAGATCTTGAAGATTTATAACTGGGGAGATTATATCGACGAGGACGTCCTGACGGATTTCCCGAAATGGTATAAGGAACAGACGGGTGAGGAGGTCCGGATTATCTATCAGGTCTTTGATATCAATGAGATCATGTTGACCAAGATCGAACGGGGGCATGAGGATTTCGACTTGATTTGCCCTTCGGAGTATATCCTTGAGCGCATGCTGCGGAAAAATCTCTTGCTACCGATCGACCGTAATTTCGGGAAGACACCGGATTATATCAACAATGTCTCTCCCTATATCCAAGAGGAACTGAATAAGTTAAGTCAGCCGGGCCGTAAGACTACCGACTACGTGGTTCCTTATATGTGGGGAACCGCCGGCCTGTTGTATAATAAAGCCGATGTCTCGAGGGACGAGGTAATGTCGTGGAAATGCCTTTGGGACCCTCGTTTCAGGAATAAGATCTTGATGAAGGATAGTTATCGTGACGCTTATGGAACCGCTATCATATACGCCCATGCGAGGGAATTGGCGAATGGTACGATCACGGTGGAGCAATTGATGAACGATAGCTCCCCGGAAATGATCGCTATCGCCGAGGAATACTTGAAGAAGATGAAACCGAATATCGCCGGTTGGGAGGCCGATTTCGGTAAGGAGATGATGACGAAAGGAAAGGCGTGGCTGAATTTCACTTGGAGCGGCGACGCGGTCTGGGCCATGGAAGAGGCGAGTGCCGTAGGCGTAGATCTGGGGTATGAGGTTCCTTTGGAGGGTAGTAATATCTGGTACGATGGTTGGGCGATCCCTAAATACGCTCGCAACGTGAAGGCGGCCAGTTATTTTATGGACTATCTATGCCGTCCGGACATCGTCAGCCGTAATATGGAGGTGACCGGATATGTCAGCACCGTGGCCACCCCGGAAATATTGGCGGAAAAGATCGATACGACGCAGACCGAGTTCTCGGACGTAAGTTATTTCTTCGGACCGGGAGCGGAGCGTGTCCAGATAGACCCGGCTCAATATCCGGACCGGAAGGTCGTGGAACGTTGTGCCATGATCCGTGATTTCGGGAACGAGACGGAGGTGGTTCTGGAAATGTGGAGCCGGGTAAAAGGTGACAATCTTAACTCTTGGATTGTTATATTGATATTCGCTGTTTTCGGCTTGTTGTTTGTCTGGGTCGTTTACAAGCGGATCAATCGTTATCAACAGAAAAGACGACATCGCAGACGTCGTAGCTGGTATAAAAAGAAATGATATGGAAGGCATAAAGAACTTGATTATAGACTTGGGCGGTGTGCTTATTAACCTGACTCGCAACCGTTGTATCGAGGCTTTCGAGAATCTGGGCGTGGAGAATATCCGGGAACAGATCACGAATAACTATCAACATAAGGACTTGTTTGAGCGATTAGAGTTGGGAACGATTTCGGTGGAACAGTTTCGCGATGATATTCGTGCCTTATCGGGAAAGCCCCTGACGGACGAACAAATCGACACGGCATGGATCGCCATGTTGGGAGACGTCCCGGAAAATAAGTTGCGTTTGCTATTGGAGCTTCGTGAACGCTATAATACGATGCTTCTGAGCAATACGAACGAGCTTCATTGGAAATGGTCCGAAGATACCTATTTCTCTTATCAAGGTCTTTGTGCCCAAGATTTCTTCCATAAGATTTACCTCTCTTACGAATTGCATATGCTGAAGCCGAACGCGGATATTTTTGAGTACGTACTGAAGGACTCGAATCTTTTAGCCGAGGAGACTATGCTGATTGATGACGCTTCCGTGAATTGCCGGGCGGCTGAATTATTGGGAATGAAGTCCTATATGCCGCAGCAAAGGGAGGATTGGTCGCATCTATTCAAATGAAGGCCGGTCATTGTTTGGTCCCGGCCTAAATGTCTTTAACCTTTAGGATATTATACGAGGTACCAAGATCATACACATCATTCCCGTCTACTTTCTTGATGTACTTTACGACACGGATGGTGACGGGAAGGATGATAACCTCGTACAAGGATTTAAGTACCGCCTGCGTCCCGATCATGATAAGCAATTCTCCGGCCGGGATCAATCCGGCGAAGGCGATCGGGAAAAAGATCAGGGAATCGGCGCTCTCACCGATAAGGGTAGATACGATCGCTCGTAACGAGAAATTCTTTCCGTTGGAGGCGATTTTCATTTTGCTCATCACATAGGCGTTCAGGAAAGAACCGGCCAAAAACGCTATCAAGCTGGCGACCGCTATACGTGGGGCCATCCCGAAGACGAAATTGAAACCTTCCTCCCCCTCCCAGAAAGGGGCGGCCGGTAATAATACCGCCAATTGCGCGAATGCGATCACCAGAAAATTAGAGGCGAAGCCACTCCAGATAATTAGCCGTGCCTTCTTGAATCCCCACACTTCCGCTATACAATCATTGATGATATACGAGATCGGGAATACGATCAAACCTGCGGTAGCCGTTATACTGCCTACTTGCACTACTTTTGTCTCTAAAAGATTGGACGCTACAAGGCATATATTAAAAAGTATACCTAGCAGCATGAAAGGTACTGTAACTGTTTTTTGCATGTCTTCTTGTTTTTAACGAGGTTTATCAAGCACTCGGGACGCAAAGGTACGAAAATTCTTATTAAAAACGATGGGTATAGCAGATACCGATCGCATGGCGGTAATTCACGGGATCGTCTACATTAAATATATGGTAGCGATAATAGAGTTGGAGGTTATTGTTCGGGTTTAGTTGGTAATTACTTCCTGTGGAGAAACGGATCTTATCGGACCGCATCTTATTTCGCGTATCATTGAAGACCTCGGTGTAGGCAAAAGGACAGAAACCACTCTTGCCGATCTTATAGGAGAGGGTCAGCATCGAACGCAGATAATTCTTGGGATGTTCGGCGTGAACCTTATAGGTACTTTGAAAACGTTCCCGGACAGAGAGGGTAAAACGTCCGGCCGAATAAGTCCCCGTAGCGTAGAGATAATATCGGTTTCGTAACTCGTCGGATGCCTTGTATCGTGCTAGAGACATATATCCGCTTCCTGCCAGAAGATATTTATTAAACTTGTAGTTTACCTCAACGGTGGTGAGGAACCATTCCGCTTCCTTAAAGTCATCTCTCGGACGGATGTCCTCTTCTACAAGAAAGGATAAATGCTTATAGATTTTTCCGCATAGGCTCGCCTTGAAATACACACCTGCGCCTTCCATTCCGTATAGGGATGAAGTGCATCCTATTATAAAGAATAGGATCAGATAAATAGATCGTTTTGTATATGATGTGTTTTTCATGTAGAGTGACTTCCGATGCAAAAGTAGTGTTTTTGGATGTAATACCAACGCCTCAGGATATTATATCCGATTTTTCTTATATTTGTCTCCTATTAACTATCAAATTCGAATACATGGAAAACATATCAAGAAGAACGGCTATCAAGACATTTTTAGCTGGAGGCGTGGCTTTGGCGACTACAGGTATCGAGGCGGTAGCCGCCGCGAAAAAGAAAACAGACGTGAAGGAACCCTTGAAAGGAAATGTCCGCCACTCCGTAAGTAAATGGTGTTTCGGCGATTATAAGCTGGACGAGTTCTGTGAGATCTGCAAGCATATAGGGATTGAATCCGTTGAGTTGCTGGACCCGGTAGATTGGCCGATCGTACAAAAACATGGCCTGACGGTGGCGATGGCACAAGGGGCCGGGCTTGGAATAGATCGAGGTTTCAATGATCCGGCCTTGCATGACGAGTTGGTCGCCAGTTATGAGAAGGTGATCCCGATGGTGGCGGACGCTGGATTGACAAACTTGATTTGCTTCTCCGGCAGACGTAATGGCGTAACGGACTTGCAAGGCTGGGAGAACTGCGAGAAGGGGTTGAAGCGCCTTATCCCGTTAGCGGAGAAACACAAGGTCGTCTTGACCATGGAGCTTTTGAACAGTGTCGGTCATAAGGATTATCTGTGCGATCATACGGTTTGGGGGGCGGAACTTTGTCGCCGTATCGGTTCCCCTAATTTTAAGTTACTATATGATATTTATCATATGCAGATCATGGAGGGGAATATCATCGAGAATATCCGTAAATACCATCCTTATTTCTCGCACGTACATACCGGTGGAAGTCCGGGCCGTGCCGAGATCGACGAGACGCAGGAACTTTATTATCCGGCTATCATCAAGGCTCTTACGGAGACAGGCTATAAAGGCTTCGTTGGGCAGGAGTTCGTCCCCGCCCAAGAAGACAAGATCGCTTCCTTGGAGAAGTGTATCCGTATCTGTGATGTATAGGGCTATTTAGTAATAACTTACAGTGCCAAGCCGGTGCCGTTATAGTGGCACGGCTGTGCCACCAGCGTGGCATCGTTGTGCCATTGCTATGGCATCGTCGTGCCATCGCCGTGGCATTATCGTGCCATAAGGGTGGCACGACTATAATACTAGAATGACAAAGACCTTGAATTTATTTTCTCCAACCATGTTACGTTTTCTTTTCTCGATTGTCATTAAGATAGAATGGAACAAGAACAGTTTAAAAAAGAGATATTGCCTTTGCGGGAGAAACTATTCCTTTACGCGAGAAGGCTGCTGGATAACCCGGAGGATGCCGAGGATGTCATGCAGGAAGTCTTTTTGAAGCTGTGGTATATGCGTGGCGAGTTGGACTATTATAATAATGTAATGGCCTTGTCCGTACAAATCACCAAGCACCTTTGCCTGAACCGGATGAAAGTCCGTGAACGCACGGAAGGTGAGGCGGGCGAACAATTCTTTATCTGCGATGCCTCCACGCCTTATACCCAGCTGGAACAAAAAGACAGTTTGGAGCATGTAATGCGGCTTATCAATAAACTACCGGGACTTCAACAGACCATTCTTCGCATGAAACACGTGGATGGTTTCGAGGTGGAGGAAATCGCCGGGTTGACCGGAAGTACCCCCGAGGCGGTACGTATGAATCTTTCCCGTGCCCGTAAACGGGTGAGAGATCAATTCTTTAAAATGCAGACGTTATGAAAACAGAGGAATACAAGTCTATAGAGGATTTATTAGACCGCTTCTTCGAGGGTCAGACCTCGAACGAGGAGGAGCGAGTGTTGTATGAGTTCTTCGCCCGTCCGGATATTCCCGCCCATCTGGAACGTTATCGGGAGGTATTCGGATATTTCGAGAGTGGCATTGCCT
>ENA-OYYB01001460-OYYB01001460.1-human-gut-metagenome-genome-assembly--contig:-NODE-1460-length-10032-cov-6.266012_pt1 | contig 10032 bp, 9 predicted proteins | sample MGYA00244059_ERZ653440 | MGnify/ENA primary metagenome ERZ653440 (study PRJEB26926, sample SAMN06164994) | human gut metagenome | biome: ENVO:00009003; feature: ENVO:2100002; material: ENVO:00002003... | reverse complement strand
TAAATGACAACAGGTTATCTCTATAATAACTATATTGCATTTTTCTGGCTGTAAGCTCCGCTGTAAGCTCCGCTGCAAGATTTGTGAAATTGTCTAGGATGCGAACAATTTCACACTGAATTTCAGCAGGAGGAATCGGCAAAGTAATATCCACCAGCGCATCCGGTGTCACTTCGATGACCTTTGTTCCATGCGCTAGCTTACGCTTTTGTGCAAAGAACATCTGCGAATGGAAGTAATAAACCAAATACTTTGCATTCTGATCGTGATGGATAATCGCCGAGTGTCCGCTAACGGCCACAGGCTCATCACCCAACCATGCAAGGCATTTACAAACATCTTCAATGTTTTCGCTTGTAACTGCCATAACAATATCATTAGGCTGTGCCATCTTCTGCTTTTTCGCGCGTTCTTCGCTTATAAAGGTAAATGTTTTGTCTGCAAACAGACCATATTTTGTATAAATCTGACCGTAATGGATACACGGTACACCCTCTGTAAGAAAATCTTTCTTCTGAAAGTTTCCTCCGCGAAAAATCGTTGCTATTTCGCCTAGTTTCTTATATTCAACACCATCCGGGCAAAGATCCCGAACCAACTCCTCCAGTTTACTCATCCGCACCCTCTTCTTTCTTTGCAATATAGGTACTGTACAGTGCCATCACCGCATAATAGTACATATCTTCCTGTGTTTCAATCAAATCTTCATCGAAAATAATATCTTCTTCTGATTTAGCAAATACCCGGCAACAGTCAATAACGATTCGCATCGTCCAGAATGTCATTATTTCTTCTGGGCATCCAGCTAAATCACATTGCAACCAAACCATATCAATTGGTGGTTGCAGTAGACATTTGGATTTTCCCAAATCTGCGGAGTGAAGGTAATCATACATATATCCGTATAGCGTTCCGTTATAGCTCGTGTCTTTTAATAATTGGAGTGAATCACCTTGATAAAAGTGTGTTCGCCTTATGTCCTCAAATATGTACGGGTTTACGGTTTCAATTTTTTCATCCGAATAACGCTCCATCGCTCGATGAAAGTATTTAGCCCCGCCATACAAAACATCCCGGCCAAAACAGTATGTTTTAATATCGTCTTTTAGGAGTTTCAGCGCAGCACTTACCTGTTCTTTAGAAACCTCTATTGTCTGAGAATTGGCTTGCTTGAGGATTTCCTTTTGGACTTCCTCGCTACATCTTAAAAACTTGGTCGTTATCGCTCTATGATGCTTTCTTTTGAGTTTCAAAGTCTTTGCTATCGCCGACAACGGCAAATACTCTATTTCATCTTCGTTATCAATCAGAAAAACTCTTGCCGCTTCAGCAACAGCTTTTTTCTGCGCCTCCACTTCCATTTGCTCACGTTCTTTTTCATGTGAACGCTGTAGCCCATAAATTGCAATCGTTAGCGCACTGGTTGCAAGAAAGTTCATAAGATCCCAATTCATTATAAACCTGTGCTTTCTTCCAAATACCTATCAAAATCGCTCTGGTACAGCCGATCCTGCACCACACGGTACTTTTCAAACTCCGTTTCGGCGTGCATCTTTGCAAGCTGTGCCGAGATTTTGCCTGCATCCTTCAGCACTTCCAGATCATCTGCCTGCAAATAGATGTCCAGCCGCTTGGCCCAGTCCTCCATGGTCATGGGGATATGACGGCGGGCACGGTTCTCGGCAAGGTCAAGGTATGCCGAAACGATCAGCTCCATGGACTTCATTTCATCTTCGGTCAGGTAGTTTTTCGCTACCGAAACATCGCTCTTTTTGATTTTGCCGTTGGGAGCGTCCTTCCATGTGTGGAGCCCCATGTGCGGCTTTTCGGCATCGGCACGCTCATAGATCAGTTCTGCCGCCGTATGACGATGCACGGCATAGTGCATCTTGTTCTGCACCTTCGCAAAGAACTCTTTTGTGGTCAGCGCATTGCGGTCATAATCCAGCGAAGTAGCGTAAATGTCAGTGAGTTTCTGGTAGAAGTTGCGCTCCGAAATGCGAATCTCCCGGATACGCTCCAACTGCTCTTCAAAGTATTTTTTGGTCAGGACAGTGCCGCCGTTTTTCAGGCGTTCTTCGTCCATTGCCCATCCCTTGATGGTGTACTGCTCCACGATCTGATTTGCCCAGACACGGAACCGCACCGCCCGCTGGTTGTTCACCTTGAAGCCGACCGCAATAATCATTTGCAGATTATAGTGGTTCACGCTGCGAGTAACCTGTCGGCCACCCTCATTTTGAACTATTCGGAATTTCCGAATCGTTGCCGCTTCGTCCTGCTCATGGTCAGCATAAATCTTTTTGATATGCTCATTGATGGTCGGAAGCCCCACATCGTAAAGGGTCGCCATCATCTTTTGCGTCAGCCAGATGTTTTCATCCTCGTAGCGCATCTCGATGCTGTCCTTATCCTCCCCCGTGGAGGCAACAAAGGTCAAATATTCCGCCGCAGAAGAACGTACCAACGCAGAATCCTTCTTTTTGTTTTCCATCTCAGCCCTCGATTTCTGCCACGATCTGGTCAATAGCAGCCCGCAGTTCGTTTTCTCGTGCTACGATTTGCGCAATTTCAGCGTTCAACTTCACAATGTCGATCTTCTCGCGAGTGTCCTTGGCCTCCACATAAGTGGAAACCGACAGATTATAGTCATTTTCCTGCACCTCGGAATACTCCGCCAGATGGGAGAAGTGTGCTTTTTCTGCCCGCTGTGCAAAGGTGTCCACTATTTTGTTAATGTTCTCCGGGGTGAGTTTGTTGTTGTTCGTCACCTTGACGCACTCGGAAGAAGCATCAATGAACAGCACCTTATTGTCCGTTTTACCCTTTTTCAGCACCATGATGCAGGTGGCAATACTGGTACCAAAGAATAGGTTGCTCGGCAACTGGATGATGCAGTCAATGAAGTTGTTGTCCACCAGATATTTGCGGATCTTCTGCTCTGCGCCGCCACGGTACATGATGCCGGGAAAACAGACGATTGCAGCCGTACCGTTGGAAGCCAGCCATGCCAGCGAGTGCATGATAAAAGCCAAATCCGCTTTGCTCTTCGGAGCCAGCACACCAGCCGGAGCAAAACGCGGGTCATTGATGAGCAGCGGATTCTCGTCACCGGCCCACTTGATGGAGTACGGCGGATTCGATACGATCAGTTCAAAAGGTTCATCGTCCCAGTGCTGCGGATTTGTCAGCGTATCCTCACAGGCAATGTCGAATTTGTCAAATTCGATGTCATGCAGGAACATATTGATACGGCACAGGTTGTACGTTGTAATGTTGATTTCTTGCCCAAAGAAGCCATTGCGCACGGCATCCCGTCCCAGCACCTTTTCTGCCTTCAGCAGCAGCGAACCGGAACCGCAGGCCGGGTCATATACCTTGTTGATTTCCTTTTTGCCTACCGTACCAAGCCGGGTCAGCAGCTCCGAAACATCAGCAGGCGTAAAGAACTCGCCACCGGACTTGCCTGCATTACTGGCGTACATGGTCATCAGGTATTCGTAGGCATCGCCAAAGGCATCAATGTCATGCTCTTTCACATCGCCAAGGTTCATATCTGCCACGCCGTTCAGCAGTTTCACGAGCTTCTCATTGCGCTTGGCAACGGTCGCACCCAGCTTATTGCTGTTGACATCGTAATCATCAAACAGCCCTGCAAACTGTCCCTCAGAGGAGCTGCCCTTTGCGGATTCCTCAATGTGCCGGAACACCGTTTCCAACGTTTCATTGAGGTTTTCATCGTTGGCTGCTTTTGCCCGCACATTGCAGAACAACTCACTGGGCAGAATGAAGAACCCTTTTTCCTGTACCAGCCCTTCCCGTGCCTGCTCTGCCTCTGCATCAGGCATATCTTCATAGCGGAAATCCGGGTTGCCTGCATCAATTTCGCCCTGATTGATATAGCTGGCAATGTTCTCCGAAATATAACGGTAGAACATCGTACCGAGAACGTAGCTCTTGAAATCCCATCCGTCCACTGCGCCGCGCAGATCATCCGCAATCGCCCAGATTGCACGGTGCAGTTCTTCGCGTTCCTGTTCTTTTTTGGTGTCTACCATTTTTATTTCCTCCATCAAATGCGGATTTCCGCATTGTTTTCTTTCATTTTAACATAGTAAATGTACCACTATTGGTACACCATGGTGTTTTTCCCAAAAAGGATATACTTTCCCTTTATACTATCCTAGTAAAGCGTACCACAGCTTTTCCGTGATTGCAAGCCGATAAAAATTTCTATTGCATTTTTCAGCGAGATAGTGTACACTTTTTTCAATCTTGTCCACTGTCTGTATCTCGGACGGAGTTTCGTATCGTCAAACACCTGTGAACTGAGAGGAAAGCCAATGAAAGCGAAAAAGACCAAACTGCCCGAAAATCTGTATCATTACACCAGCCTCATCAAGTATCGGATGATTCTTGCAACTGGGAAACTGCTTCTGACACCTTCCAACCTAAAGTACGATGGTGCAACTTTCCATCAGGAGCCGCTGTACTTCAATGGGCATGAAATTGGCATCAAAGCCGTTGACAAATATGAAAACTATCATCCTGTCGTCTGGCTGACTGCCAATGACCATGCCGGTGCAAAAAACACCGGTCTGTCCAACGACAAAATCATGTGCCGCATTACCATCAGGACCAATGGTAAAATCTGGCGGTATCTGCCTTGGCGCACTTTCTGCGACAAGTACAACGCTGACCGCAGCGTTGCCTCAACCCTCAAACAAACCGCTAATGACTACCTGAACTGGTATGTCTGTGAATCTGAGATTCCAGTTGCGGACTTTGCAAAGGTCGAGTTTCTGGCTGAAGATGGCACCTACAAAGACGAGAAAGACATTCCCGGATTTGCTCTGACGGATATTGCCCCGGAACTTTTTGAGTAAAATATCACTTATATGTACAGACCCCCGCCAACATCCGCTGGCGGGGGTCTGCTATGCTTACAGCTCTACACTGTTCTGTCTGCTCTTCTTCTGGCTCCTATCTGTGGTCTGCTCCTGCTCCCTCATAAACCCAATGACCTGCTGCATCTTTTCGGCACCGAAATAGTTCCATACTCGCCTGAAATCACGTTTCATCGCATAGAGCTGCAAATTCTCAGCTTTTACCTGTTCCAGCTGCTGGCTCAAATGGCGGGTAGCTTTCTTCTCGTCCTGATAGAAATACTGGTACTTATCCCTCTCGTTCTTAACCTCCCAGTACTTCCGATGGAGGGCAAAGAGTACCTTCACCAACTTCTGGATCAGCGGCATGGCCTTCTTCTCCCGATAGCTCTTGGCGGTCTCAAATGTGGCTGCTTCTGGCACCCATTCTTCTGGCCGCTGGGAGTATTGCGCTGACAGGTTTTCCAAACCTTCCATAATGGGAGCCAGCTTGTTCAGCTTCTGGCTCTGCTTCTGGTAGGTCAGCTCTGCTTTCTGTACCCGCTGTTCAGCGGCTTCTACGGCTGTCTGCGCTGTTTCCAGCTGTTCCTGTATCTCGGTCAGGTCGGTCTGGCACTCCTGCTTGGCAGCTTCCAGAGCCGCTACCTCTTTACTACGCTCCTGCTTTTTGAAGTCCAGCACAGACAGGTGCTCTTCGTGGGTGCCTTTCTGTTCCCACTCGATGCCGTGCCGCTCCATCACGGCGGCAAGCTGCTCTTTCTCGGCGTTGATCCACTGGTTCAGCTCGGATTCCCGTTTAGAACCGCCTGCAAAGCCCAAGGCTTTCAGCGCCTGCTTCAGGGACACCTTGGTGTCCAGTCCTTTGCCTTTCCAGCCGGACACATACGGCACGAAGTCGATGTGCAGATGGGGCGTAGCTTCATCCATGTGGAGGAAAGCCCCGAACACCCGCAGTGTCGGGTTCCGCTCTTGGAAGCCCTGCATATACTCGTCCAGCAGTTCCTTTGCCAGTGCGCCGTCCTCGGTCAAGACACCCATATCATCTTTGTTGCCGATCTGGACGATCAGCTCATGGAAAAGCTTTTCCTGCTTGCCTGTCCGCAGGTGCTCATAGTAGTCGGTGATACAGCGGTCCTTGCGCTTCTGCTTGGCATTGTAACGCTTCACTGCCTCGTCAAACAGTTCGTGGTACACCTTCTGAATCGGTTCATCCCGGTATATGACATTCAGGCTGCTGCGCTCCGGGTCTACGTTTTCAGCGGTGAAACTTCTCCGGTTATGGTTGAGGGAGCCGGGACCCCGCATTGCGGAAATGGTTCTTTTCAATCGCACGTCCTTTCTCTGTGGAAGTAACTGGTGCCGGACACGGCAAAGGCTTTGTTACTTTCGTCGAAAGTAACGCAAAAGCACTTTTGACAGACGTTCCGTCCATCAAAAGATGCCTTTGCGCCCTGCCGGGGGCCTCCGTCTGCGGACTGGGTTTCGCTGCACCTCGCCGCTGCCCGGTCCAACACCACCTTCCTGCGTGATTGCATTCACAGGAGCGTGACACGCTCCTGTCCTCTGCCAACAGAGGAACTCACCAGCGGAAGCTTTCTGGCACGCCTCGTCTGTCCAGATACTCCTGCCGAGCCTGCTCCCGCTGTTCCTCGGTGGGTGCTGTCTTGTACTGGGCATACAGCTCATGCCGCAGCATCGCATCCAATTTTTGCTCCAGACCCTGCTCAATGACCTCTTCGTACTCATTTTCGCCGCTCAAATGATAATGCAGCAAGGCGACGAAAAGTTCCTGCGAAATCTGCACATTTTTCATCATTATCACCATCCCGTGTCGGTTGTGTCGATTGTGACGGTATTTTACATAGTAGCAAAAATACCGTCACAACCGTCACGAATCGTCACGCCCCAGAATTTTCCAGCGTTAATTTGACCACCCTGCCCTCATGGGTGCGCCTGCTTTCGTACCGAATCCCATAGTCGTTGTAGAGCCTGTCGGCACTCACGTTCAGCTTCCGGGTCAGGATGTTTGCCTGTATGCTCACACCCGGCAGACGTTCCAGCAGCTCCGTGGGCGTACCGCTCCACTCTGGCTGTTCCGGGGTGAGCATCTTTGCCACCGCTTCCAGAAGCGGGTCGGGCGGCAGCTTCCAAAGTTCCGTTTCGGCTCCTTGGAACTCCCAGACACAGCGTTCTCGGTTGAACTCCAATGTCAGCTCCTGATCCGGCTGGTCACGCCCCACGATGTCCAGTAGTGCGGTGTTGTCCGTGCGCCGCTTCTTCTGCATGATGAATGCGCCATCCGCTGCACCCAACAGACCGTTGGTGCCGGAGATCATATCAAAGCTGTCCTCGGCTTCCATCTTCCGGGTGTGATGAACCACCAGCAGGCAGATGCCGTACCTGTCGCTGAAAGTTTTCAGTTTGGTCACGATCTCGTAGTCGCTGGCGTAGCTGTATCGGTCACCGCCGATCTCCCGCACCTTCTGCAGGGTGTCGATGATGATGAGCCGTACATCCGGGTGCTCCCGGATGAATCCTTCCAACTGCTGGTCAAGTCCCTCGCTCACGGACTTAGCTTGCGTTGCGAAGTAGAGATTGCTGGTCTCCTCTACCCCGAACATCCGGGAGAGCCGCCGCTGCAGCCGGGCGTAATCATCCTCCAACGCCAGATAGAGGACGGTGCCTTGATGCACCTCGTACTCCCACAACGGAAGCCCCATCGCCACATGGTAGGCGAGCTGCCCCATGAAGAAGGACTTACCCACCTTGGGCGCACCTACAAAGAGGTAGGTGCCGCTGTACAGTAGGTCGTTCACGATGGGTCTCCGGGGTGGATACGCCGTGTCGTACAGTTCGGTCATTGATACCGTGTTCAGCCCGAAATTATTTGACTTTTTCGCGGCTTGCAGATTGATTTGCTTGTCCGAATTTGTTATAATATTGGTGTTGATTTTTGAGGACGACTGTACCGCATCTGCGCCAACAGATGCACCCGGTACGGTCGTTTTTCTATTGTCCGTCATTCGCATTCCTCCTTAAGTCCGTTCAACGTCAGGGCTACCATTTGCAAGGTCTCCAGCAAGTCCGGCGGGACTTCTTCATCCACGGCCAGCCGCTGTAATTCCTGATAGATCAGCTCCATCTGGCCTCGTAGGGCTTTGTAGACCCTTGGGTTGCCTACCACGGTGATTTCCCGGTCGGTCAAGCGGCGGATGATATACTCCTGTTTGGTCAGCCCGGAGAGCTTTACTTTGGCTTCCAGAACCTCGTCCTCTTCCGGGGACATTCGGAAGGCTACCACCTTGTTCCGCCAGCGGCCTTGCTGGTCGAGTACTCTTTCCATCTTCATCCCTCCCTTCGCTCCATGTCCAGCTTCTGCGCCATCTCCTGCTGCTTTGAGGGGAAGAGGTGGGCGTACTTATAGGTGATGTCCACACTCTCATGCCCTACCCGGTCAGCGATTGCCAAAGCCGAGAAGCCCATTTCAATCAGCGATGCTAAGCAGAATTTGATCATGATCGGAGGTCCGCAAAGCAGCGCCGTTTTGTTTGTATCGAAGCCGAGCTCCTTGAGGTATGCCGGAACAAAGCCGACGTGGCCGTCCCAGCCCTCCTGCTCGCGGTCGATCGTGAGATATACGTTCACGCCTTCCGTCTTCATCCATACGTCCTGAATTTCCTTCAGCTGTACAAGGTCGTCCTTGGAACGGGAACCGTACAGAATATCTACGGTGCCGTAATCACTGCGGTTGTCGAGCACGTAGTTGATGACAGAGCGCAACGGTGCAAGACCGATGCCGCCGGCGATAAAGAGCAGGTTCTTGCCCTTTAATTTGTCTTCTACCGGGAAGTGGTTGCCGTACGGGCCGCGCACGGTAATCTCATCGCCCACCTCAAGGCTGTGCAGGTAGTCTGTAAGCTGACCGCACTTCTTGATGCTGAATTCCTGGTATTCTTTGTTCGTCGGCGAAGAGGTGATGGAGAACATACCCTCGCTGACGCCCGGTGCGCACAGCATAGCGCACTGGCCGGGCATATGCTCGAAGAGCTTGCCGCCCTCCGGCGCATTGACGCGGAACGTCTTGACGTCCGGGGTCTCCTCACGGATGTCCGTGATGACGCCGACCTGCGGGATCAGAACGTCTTTTACATAGTTATCATGGCAATGACAGGTATCACTCATGGTTTGCAGCCTCCTTTTCAAACGCCTTGATGACCTTCACGATATTGAGCGAGGACGGGCACTTTTCCACGCAGCGGCCGCAGCCTACGCAGGAATACATGCCGTCGTTGTTCGCCGGGAAGTACACGAGCTTATGCATGAAGCGCTGACGGAAGCGCTGCATCTGGCTCGTTCTGTTGTTGCCGTGCGCCATCATCGTAAAGTCGGAGTACATGCAGGAGTCCCAGCAGCGATAACGCTGAATGCCGTGGCCCGTGTCGTAGTCCTTGATATCATAGCACTGGCAGGTGGGGCACACAAAGGTGCAGGTGCCGCACGCAAGGCACGGTTTATAAAGCTTCTCCCAAACGGGGGAGTTGAATTTTTCTTCGGTGACGTTGCCGTTCCAACCCTCGAGAGAGAGGTTCGTGTACGGCAGCTTCTCTACGATTGCGCGGATGTTCTCCTGTTCGGTCTCCACGGCCTTTTCGTCCGCTGCGTCGGCATTTTCGAGCACGCCGGAGAGCGCTTCGGTGAGGGCGGTGCCCTTGTCCGTTACAGCTTTCCAGTAGAGCGTGTCGTTTGCGTTCCACATGACGACGTCGGCGTCCGGCTCAGCGCAGTCAACGCCGAAAACCTTACAGAAGCAGGACTCCTCCGGCTCGTGGCAAGCAAGCGCCACGATGGTGCCGTGCTCGCGTCTTGCGCGGTAGAACGTATCGACCGGCTCAGCGAGGAAGACCTTATCGAGGACCTTGATACCCTGAATATCGCAGGCCTTCATGCCGAAAGCGACGAAATTCTGATCTGCAAGCATCTGCGGCTCAACGGAGAGCTTGTGCTGTTCTTTTTTGACCGTGTAAAGCGTCTCGCTCTGCGGGAAAAACATGTCCTTCGGAGATTTCACCGTCTTAAGTGTTTCAATGTCTGCATTGCAGCCTTCAAACCACGCGGCGAAGTTGACCTGTCTCTTATACACATCTGA
>ENA-OYYB01001449-OYYB01001449.1-human-gut-metagenome-genome-assembly--contig:-NODE-1449-length-10117-cov-15.123037_pt1 | contig 10117 bp, 9 predicted proteins | sample MGYA00244059_ERZ653440 | MGnify/ENA primary metagenome ERZ653440 (study PRJEB26926, sample SAMN06164994) | human gut metagenome | biome: ENVO:00009003; feature: ENVO:2100002; material: ENVO:00002003... | reverse complement strand
CGTCGTTTCTCACATAGTCGAAGCCTGGGTCCTAAAGTGTGAGTGCTCTAGGTCAGACTGCTGCCATTAGGCAGCGTATGCTAAATTATCTTCAGCGTTTAATTTTAATTTGGCCATTTAACGCATCGCCATACGACTCGCTTCTCCAGCTGCATGTACCCCGTCGAAACCTTTACTAGCCCATATTCAATTTTTTTGCGGGGTACATGCAGCTACGCTCCATGTTCTCCGCTCCGCTTCGGTCCGCCCAAAGCCAAGGTCCACCGGACCTTGTGGGCCCCGTCGAAACCTTTACTAGCCCATATTCATTTTTTGCTAACCAATATTTCTGATTTTGAAATCTCTCTGCGCCTCTCGCTTTTGATCCTTCTTGGCTATGTCTGCTCTTTTATCATAAAGCTTCTTACCTTTGGCAAGTGCTATCTCTACTTTGACCAGACTCCCCTTAAAGTATACCTCCACCGGCACAATTGTGAAACCCTTTTCCTTCATCTTTGATGAAAGCTTTTCGATTTCCTTCTTGTGGAGCAAAAGCTTTTTAGGTCTAAGTGGATCCTTGTTGAAGATATTTCCCTTCTCATATGGTGTGATATGCATGCCATACAGAATAATCTCACCGTTCTCAATACGGATGAACGACTCCTTTATGCTGCCCTTTCCCATTCGAAGTGACTTCACCTCAGTTCCTGCAAGTGAAATACCGGCTTCGTATTTCTCAAGCAAAAAGTAATCGTGATAGACCTTTTTGTTGTTGGCTATTAATTTCTTTGGTTCCTTAGCCATGTCGGTATCTCCTTTCCTCAAACTGCTTTACAATACTAACACATTTTTTTACAATTGCCAATATATAAAACGCAAATTATTGTAAACCGCTGGTTCACATTTTTGTTTATTTACACTATATAATATATTATGACATCTTTTTCAATAAATCTATCGCACAACGACCGACAAATAACAGATAATCAAATAAGTATTTTTAATATCATAAAAGATTTCGTCATTATTGTCATATTATTCCGCCGGTTTAAAATCAATTGTACGCATAATTTTGTCAGTACTGTCCACAACAACCTTGATTTTTTGTCCAATCTTGTATCTCTTATTGGTGGCAGAACCGGCTAGCTCATAGGTATCCTCGTAAAACTCATAGAAATCATCTGTCAGGTCTGTCACACGCACAAGTCCCTCAACTGTATTTTGAAGCTCCACGAAAAAGCCCCACTCCGTGACACCTGATATAACTCCTTCAAAGCATTCACCAATATGATTTGACATGTATTCACATTTTTTAAGCTTGACTGTTTCACGCTCTGCCTCTTCTGCACGTCGTTCGGTCTCACTTGCCTGCTTTGCAACAGCATCGAGTATAGACTCATAGTGCTCCCTGCGGTTATCATTCATCCTGCCGCGGATATTTTCCTTGATGATACGGTGTATCTGCAAATCAGGATATCTGCGGATTGGTGATGTAAAGTGACAATAATAATTTGCCGCCAGTCCAAAATGTCCTGTACATGCTGTTGTATATCGTGCCTGTTTCATAGAGCGCAGTGTCAGTCTGCTTATCAGGGATTCTTCATCTGTGCCATCCACCTTCATCAAAAGCTTCTGAAGCTCCTTTGGGTGTACCTCATCAGTTCCAATATGAAGCGTATAGCCAAAATTATTGATAAATGTGGAAAGCTTTGCAATTTTTTCTGAGTCCGGCTTGTCATGTGTTCTGTATACAAAAGGTATTTCCTGCCAAAAATAATCCTCAGCCACAGTTTCATTTGCTATAAGCATAAAATCCTCAATGAGCTTTGTTGCCACATTTCTGTCATACGGCTTTATATCTATCGGATGACCTGCTTCGTCGAGCACGACTTTAGTCTCCGGAAAGTCAAAGTCTATAGAACCTCGTTTCATTCTCTTTTTGCGTAGAATTGCTGCAAGCTCTGCCATTTTTTCAAACATAGGCACAAGCTCCTTATATTCTTCAATCTCAGTGGCATCCTGATCTGCAAGAATCTTTTTTACATTTGTGTATGTCATCCTGCGGTTTGTCTTTATGACTGTCTCTGCAATCTTATGATCGATAACTTCACCCTTTTTATTTATTGTCATAATGCATGAAAGAGCCAGCCTGTCACATCCCTCATTCAAGGAGCATATGCCATTTGAAAGCTCTCTTGGAAGCATCGGAATCACTCTGTCTACAAGATAAACAGATGTTCCTCTCTTAAGTGCCTCCACATCAAGGGCACTGTGCTCCTGCACATAATTCGACACATCTGCTATGTGTACTCCAAGTACATAATTGTCGCCATCCATGTATAAAGACACGGCATCATCAAGATCCTTTGCATCTTCTCCGTCTATCGTGACCATCATCCAGTCGCGTAAATCCATCCTGCCGGCCATATCCGCAGGTGTCACATCCTTTGCCACATTCTGCACCTGATGCATGATTTTCTCCGAAAAATCCACCGGCAGATCATAAGCCTTTACTATAGAAAGAATATCTGTACCCGGGTCATCTATATGTCCGATTATTTCAACAACCTTGCCCTCCGGCTTTTTACCCTTTTTACCATAGCTTGTGATTTCAACCACTACCTTATGGCCCGACATAGCACCCTTTGAGCGCTCCTTTGGTATGAAAATATCTGTGCCAAATCTGGTATTGTCAGGCACTGCAAAACCAAAATTATCACTTGCCTCATAGGTGCAGACTACCTGCTTCATGCCTCGCTCTATGACGGAAACAACCTTTCCCTCCTTGCGGCGTCCTGTTGTGACAGGTGAGATTGTAATCTCAACAGTATCCATGTGCATCGCACCATTTACATACTCTGCCGGGATAAAAATATCATCAGGCTCTCCCTCCACAGTGACAAAGCCAAATCCCCTTTGATGCGCTGTGAATACGCCGACTGTCTTTTTGATTTCCGACTTTGAATATTTCCCGCGCTTTGAGAGTGTTATCCTTCCCTCTGCCTGCAAATCCAAAAGAATCTGTTCAAGCTGAGGTCTGTCCTCTTTTTTTACTCCTAGTACTATGCAAAGTTCCTTGATTTTCATCGGAACATACATGTCATCACACATGAAGTCATAGACCATCTTTTTTCGTGTTTCATATTTATCTATATTACTCATTATCTCTCCTTTTCGTTGCCCCATCTGATTTCAAATGCACAGACTTTAAATAAAATTTCCTCCATTGACATTTTCATCCTATGAATGTTGATTTTATATCACATCAACCTGCAACGAAAACCTCGAATTTCATCATCTGGATGTTGATGCGATAAAAAAGACTGCCGATTTCTCGACAGTCTAAGTATTTACCATATTCCCATATTTAAAGCAATTGAAATAATAAAGAAAAGAACAACACATACAATTGTTGCTTTAACCAGACGTCCTTCCTTTGAACGCCCCTTGTTCTTGCCCCAATATGTATCAGCAACTCCGGCGATAGTGCCAAGCCCTGCTGACTTGCCCTCCTGGAAAAGAATAACTATAGTAATTACTAAACTGACGATTATAAATAATACCGATAAAACAATTTTTAAAGTTGCCACGATAAGACCTCCTAATTTCAATTCTAAATAACAGAACTAATATACAACATTTTTATTGCACAGTCAAGAGTTTTATACTGTATGTAACAGATTTTCACACTTTATGCAATGGATTTTATTAGTTTCACGCAATAAATGTATCTCTATTTTTCACTTTCCTCTGCTGATAAACTTTTTGAACTCATTAAAAAAGTTTTTCATCACTAGTATTCTTCCTTTTTGCTCTCTTCTTTTGATAATCTAAACCATTTTTAATATTATACATTTTTCCATTTTATTTTACAAGAAAATACATTATAATATAATTAAAAAAAGAAACAACTTTATATTTAGGAGATTTTTATGAAGTGCATACTGTATAAAAAAGCACTTCCACTCATATTATTATCATGCCTTTTGCTTGGTGCATGCGGTAATTCCAAAAATGACAGTGTATCTAAGGAGCCTCTTTCCCATACTTCTACCGAAAAGGGCACCTGGGACTCTGCTCCAAAGGTGCTTACTCCAACTGCCGACGGCACACAAACCTATACATGTGATGTAGCCAGTATCGATGCTTCAAACAGCGGCAGCGGCTATATCATAGTGAATTATCACGGTTCTAATCAAAAGGTCAAGCTTCAGATAACCGGGCCTGACAGTGTCACGTACACCTTTGATCTGCATGGAGGAAATGAAGTGTTTCCTCTGGTTGCTTCAAGTGGTTCGTATACTGTAACCGTGTTTGAAAATGTTGAGGGGACACAATATGCCACCGTGCTGTCGCAGGTGATTTCTGTCTCCATCACCGATGAATTCGGACCGTATCTGTACCCTAACCAGTATGTAAATTTCACTGCCGATTCTCCGGCTGTGAAGGAAGGCAGCTCACTGGCGTACTACTGCAGCAGCGATACTGAGGTCGTGGAAAGTGTATACAATTATATCATTTCAAACTTCAAATACGACTATGACAAGGCTAAAAATGTCAAAAGCGGCTATCTGCCTGATGTGGACAAGGTCTTTACCGAAAATACCGGTATATGCTTTGACTATGCGGCAGTCATGGCCACTATGCTAAGGACTCAGGCTATTCCCACACGTTTAGAGGTAGGATATGCCGGTGAAGAATATCATGCCTGGATCAGTACTTATATAAAGGACAAGGGCTGGATAAACGGCATCATTGAGTTTGATGGTACCTCATGGAACATGCTGGATCCAACATTTGCATCTACCAGTGATTCGCCAAAGAAGTTCATAGCACAAAAAAGTGATTACATTACCAAATACGTCTATTAGGAGGACATAAATGTCTAGAAAATCCAAGATTTTAAGCAATGCAGAGCTTTCTGCCTTCTGTCAGCAGATTTCTCTTATCATAGCAGCCGGGCTTCCTACATACTATGGTGTTTCCATATTATGTGATGAAGCACCTGATAAGCAGACACGTGATCTGCTTGAGCAGATATATAAGCCAATGGAGCTTGGTGCAACGCTTCACAGTGCACTTAAAGATACAGGATACTTTCCAAAATATATGATTAATATGATACAGCTGGGTGAAGAAACCGGCCGTCTTGAAGAGGTCTTAAACTCACTCTCAAAGTACTATGACCGCGAAGACGAAATAGCTTCAGGCATCAAAAGTGCCGTTGCCTATCCTCTCGTGCTTTCTACCGTGATGATTGCCGTTATTGTCGTAATGATTGCCAAGGTTTTACCTGTATTCTCACAGATATATGCAGAGCTTGGAAGTGAGCTTACCGGCACCGCTGCCGTGCTCATGAAGCTCAGTGAATACATCAACAGATATCTGCTTATCATTATAGCTTTCATGCTCTTTGCCGCACTGGTTCTTTTTATATTTTTTAAGACACGCTTCGGAAAAAAGTTCCTTATGAAAACTGCTCTTTCCATGTCAATCGCATCCAGCCGCTTTGCAAACTGCATGTTTTTAGCACTCTCAAGCGGACTCGACACAGACCGTGGTCTTGATCTGGCACAGGCTCTTGTAAACAATCCTGTCCTTGATTCTAAAATAAATGACTGCCGTAAAAATATATCTAACGGTGAGACATTTTCGGAGGCACTGCTGCACTCCAATATTTTTTCAAAGATGTACTCAAGCTGGATTGCAATCGGCAGCAAAACCGGGTCTATGGACGAGGTCATGCAGCATATATGTACATCCTGTGAGGATGACACAGATGCAAGGCTGTCACGATTCATATCAGTGATTGAACCTGCCATGGTTATCCTGCTTTGTATATTCATTGGCTTCATACTTGTATCATTTTTACTCCCACTGCTTGGAATTATCTCAAGCATAGGATAGCTTACGGAGGCACAGCATGCTGTTTTTTGTTCAGAAAAAGAAATCAACCATATGGAAATTCATACCAATTGTGCTTTTAGCCGCATGTACCGTTTTGTTTGGTGTTTTCTCTTCAAAGCTGTCAGATGACAATACCAAAAGAAGCAAGAGCACGCTGGAACGCGCCCTCACACGAAGTATCACACAGTGCTATGCTCTTGAGGGAACATACCCTCCGGACATAAATTATCTAACAGACCACTATGGTCTCACCTACGACAGCGACTATTATTACATAGACTATCAATACATCGGCTCCAATCTGCGTCCCGATGTGACAATAATAGAGAGGAAATAACCCATGTTCAAGCTAAAATCAAGATCACATCAGGCTGACAGTTTTTTTGTGATGCTGCTGTTTTTTCTTTTTGCGCTGACTGCTTTTATCCTCGTGCTGATTGGCGTAAAGCAATACAAGTCCACTGCCAATGCCATGAATTACAACTACGAGGTACGCACTGTCACATCTTATCTGCGCGAAAAAGTCAGACAGAATGATTCTGACGCTGCAATCAGTGTAGAAACAATAAATGGCACAAAGGCTCTATGTCTGAAAAACACAATAAATGACATCGTGTATAATACCTTCATATACTATTATGACGGTTCTCTAAGAGAGCTCTATGTACAGGATGGTTTCTCATACAGTCTGGACAGCGGACAAATGATTGTCGAAATCGGAGGACTTGACATGACAGAAACCACCGACAAAATGATTACCGTAACTATCACCGATACATCCGGTGGTACTACCGATACCTACTGCTCCGTCAATTCCGACTAACCATCGTCCGACAATAAATGCAGCAATATCACGTACACCGCTCCCTGATATGCCGCTCGATGCCACACAAACTTACATACCACAAGGAATAAAACATGATTTCAACAAAGCTTAAACAATCGAAAAACAGAATATTCCTGCTTGAGATTACCATTAATCTGCTGCTTTTTTCAGCTCTTTTGATTGTGGGACTGCTTTTCTTCATAAAGACCCACAAGCTGACAGAAGAAACTCAGGTGCTGCATGAGGCTGTTAATGCATGCAGCAATGCAGCAAGCGCATACGAACAGGAGCATGGCGATTTAAACGCCGTATCATCGCTCTTTGACGGCTCCATCTGTGCAGATGAAAAGCTATTCATTTATCTTGACAAAAGCTATCATCCATGTGATAAGGATGATGCCGCATACAAGGTTATTGTAAGCAGGCTTGGGCAGGATGCCTACGGAGTACAAAAGGCTGACATAGAGTTTATAGCAGCAGACAGCCACTGTGTATACAGCATTACTGCGTGCAGCTATACTGCACTTTCCTCTGATGGAAGGACGGTGAGCACCCCATGAAAAAAAGAAGAGAGTTTTCAAATTTCGGTTTTTCCACCATCCTGCTTACCTTTTCCATGATATGCATTGTCACGTTCTCGGCACTCGCCTTTGTCACAGCAAACTCTGACTATAAGCTGAGCAAACGCGTTGCTGATAACAACAGCTCGTATTACCGTGCATGTGAAAAGGTATGGGATGAGATATCACAGATTGATGCCATTCTTGCATCCGCCTACGATGGCAGTCCTGATAAAGCAGCATACTATGAGGCCATAAAGACTGCTCTATCAGACAACGATACTGCCATAAATAAAAACCTCGCTGAAAATGAATCAAACGGCAAGGTTACCGGTCTGACCTATACCATCACCTGTACTGTAAGTGATACGCAGACTCTCACTGTAAAGCTTGATATCAACTATCCTGTCCACAGGCAGGATGCTTTTTATAAAATAAAACAATGGAAGCTCAATACCGACACAGCTTTCGAGGAAAATGATACACTAAACTTAATTGGAGGAAACTAAAATGGATGTTAAAAAGATATTAAAGGAAGCGACTGACAACGGAGCATCGGATATTTTCATAGTGGCCGGCCGCCCTCTCACATACAAATCAAAGGGAGTGATGGAGTGTCTCAATGAAATCAGAATGATTCCAAAAGAAACCTTTGAATTTGTCACATCAATCTATGCTCTTGCCGAGAGAGATATTTCAAAATTTGAGGAAACCGGAGATGATGACTTTTCCTTCGCTATACCGGGAGTATCACGTTACAGAGTGAGCACTTTCAAGCAGCGTGGCTCTTACTCTGCTGTCATCCGTGTTATCTCATTCACACTGCCAAAGCCAAGCGATTTACATATACCGGACTCTGTTATGGAGCTTGCGGAAACAAACAACGGCATGGTGCTGGTTACCGGCCCAGCCGGAAGCGGTAAATCTACCACACTTGCATGTATTATTGATCAGATCAACCATGAGAAGGAAGAGCATATTATCACTCTTGAGGATCCGCTTGAGTTTTTACATCGGCATGACAAATGTATTGTGTCACAGCGTGAAATCAACACAGATACAGAAAGCTATCTCACTGCACTTCGCGCCGCACTCCGCCAGAGTCCTGATGTCATATTGCTTGGAGAGATGCGAGACTATGAGACCATCAATACAGCTGTCACAGCGGCTGAAACCGGTCATCTCATATTTTCATCACTTCACACAATTGGTGCCGCAAATACCATTGACCGAATAATCGATGCGTTTCCTGCTTCCCAGCAGCACCAGATAGCCATCCAGCTTGCATCTGTGCTGCAGGCTGTTGTCTGCCAGAAGCTTTTACCTGCCACAAACGGTGAGATGGTGCCTGCTTTTGAAATCATGGTACTCACGCCTGCAATAAGGAACTTAATCCGTGAAGGCAAGGTCCATCAGATTGACGGTATCATCTACACCTCTGCAGCTGAGAATATGATTGCAATGGATACAAGCATCTTCAATCTGTACAAGGCCGGTGTAATCAGCAAGCATGTGGCAATCAGCGAGGCTACCAATCCTGAGATGATGTCAAAGAGAATTAATTTAAACTAACTTCATACTTGACGGATATATAAAAACCCGGCATATAAACCATGAAACAGGTTTATATGCCGGGGCTTTTCATTTAGATAAATATGTTAACACAAGCAAATTACCGTTATCTATACTTTCGATATTATACGTTAATCTCTGCCTTTACTCCACTCTCATCCTTGTGTGCTTCAAGCACCGGATTAACTACATCACGCAGATATACTTCTACCTGACGAGGCGCACGTCCCACATAAAGCTCAGGCTTAAGGTTCTTTTCGATATCAGCTTTTGTCAATCCGAATGCAGGATCTGCAGCGATTAAGTCTACGAGGTTATTCTCTTTTCCCTCTTCCTTGACTGTCTTTCCGGCCTGCATTGAGAGCTGTCTGATCTTCTCATGGAGCTCCTGACGATTTCCACCGTTCTTTACAGCATCCATCATGATGTTCTCTGTTGCCATGAATGGTATCTCTGCCATAAAGTGCTTTTCAATAACCTTTGGATATACTACCAGTCCATCCACCACATTGAGGCAGAGGTCAAGGATTCCGTCTATTGCAAGGAAGCCCTCAGGTATTGAAAGACGCTTGTTTGCTGAATCGTCAAGTGTCCTCTCAAACCACTGTGTAGCTGAAGTAATTGCAGGATTCATTACATCTGCAAGAACATATCTTGAAAGAGATGCAATTCTCTCACTTCTCATAGGATTTCTCTTATATGCCATGGCTGATGAACCTATCTGATTCTTCTCAAACGGCTCCTCTACTTCCTTAAGATGCTGGAGCAGTCTGATATCGTTTGACATCTTTGTAGCTGATGCAGCGATGCCTGCGAGCACATTTACTACTCTCGTATCTACCTTACGGGAATATGTCTGGCCAGATACCGGATAACAATCCTTAAAGCCCATCTTCTTTGCGATCATCGGATCTATCTTGTCTATAGTCTCATTGTCTCCGTCGAAGAGCTCAAGGAAGCTGGCCTGTGTTCCTGTAGTGCCCTTAGAGCCAAGGAGCTTTAATGTGCCCTGCACATACTCTAAATCCTCGAGATCCAGCATAAACTCATTCAGCCACAGTGTGGCACGCTTTCCAACTGTTGTCGGCTGTGCCGGCTGGAAATGTGTAAATGCAAGAGTTGGCTGATTCTTATACTTATCAGCAAAGTTTGCAAGCTCTGCAATAACACTTATAAGCTTTTTGTGAACGAGCTTTAATGCTTCATTCATGATGATGATATCTGTATTGTCACCTACATAGCATGAGGTTGCTCCAAGATGTATAATTCCTGC
>ENA-OYYB01001441-OYYB01001441.1-human-gut-metagenome-genome-assembly--contig:-NODE-1441-length-10147-cov-5.654776_pt1 | contig 10147 bp, 8 predicted proteins | sample MGYA00244059_ERZ653440 | MGnify/ENA primary metagenome ERZ653440 (study PRJEB26926, sample SAMN06164994) | human gut metagenome | biome: ENVO:00009003; feature: ENVO:2100002; material: ENVO:00002003... | reverse complement strand
TATAAGAGACAGGTATTATTCCAGTACATTTTGCAAATGGGATTGCGGATGATTATGGAAGAAAAATACAAATATTTTTATTTCCTATATTACAAGTGCTTATCACTTTTTTGACTGGACGAGAAAAAGTAAAATATTGCCTGACACATTCAAAAACTTTCTTAACGGACATTCAGTTTAATTGGATGATAGATGGTGTACTTTTATTGGTAATGTTTGCAGAAATATGGGTTATCTATGCTTCATTTGCATAGAAATACTTGCATAACAATTTACATTTGATTGAGCAGATAAAAATGATTTGAGGTGGTAGCAATGAAAAAGCGATTGGGAATCATAGCCGGAATTTTAGGAATTGTATTGGCAGTCATTGGCATTGTACTGAAGCAGAAAGAAAACACAGCCGTTTCTGTTATTGGTGGTGCGGATGGCCCGACTTCTATTTTCATAGCAGGGAAGTTAAATGGTGATAATTTTATTTTTATGATTGTAGTTGGAATTATTTTATTGATTTTGGCAGGAGTTATTTTTTACAAACGTAAGCATTAAGTTACAGTTTTTTAGACTGTGTATGGCGGAAGAACCGGGAAAGTGTAGATATATCATGGGGATTTTGGAAAAAAATAAAAAAAGTAAGGGTACAGCGTTTGTCTATGATGAGAATAATGATTACTATAAGATGGAAATAAACGGGATTGAATTTGTCTGTGACAGTATACATTCCGATTATGAGAAGCATGCAGTTGAACTGGCACAGGCGTATGAGAAAAGGCTGCCGGATATCGTGGATTATCTTATGCCGGATATAAAGGAGATGTTTGGAATTACAAATCCAGATGTAATAGCAAACTCACTAGGAAAGCCGAGTATAGATTTGGATAGAGGAACACTGACTTATCTGGAGCACACAATGGACAGCCTACATATTATTGAAATGGAATTTGACGGTATCTTCACGGCATTCTATAACTCCTGTATTGATGGATAGGACTTTAGTAACATAGAGCTGCAGTTGTCTACAGCTTTTATCCAGACTTCGGATGTTACAGAGAAGCAATCAGAAATGGATTGATCGATTTCTGAAGCAGTATCCGGTGAAATCCTTGAACATATGAAGGAAAAGTATGTATGTTAATTTTATTTTTATTGTAGACAAAAGATAGGACTGATATGATAAAAGAACAGGTTATTACAAATAGAGGTGGAGTATTTGATGCAGAAAATATTATTACTGGAGGATGACTTGAATCTAAATCGGGGAATTGCCCTGTTACTTTCACGGGAAGGGTATGAGGTTCGTCAGGTTTATACAATAAAGGAAGCAAAAGAAGCATTTCAAAAAGGAGATTATGCTCTTGTTATCAGCGATATTACATTGCCGGATGGTACAGGACTGGATTTTGGAAGGATGGTACGTGCAGGTGGAGATACATATCTTATCTATCTTACGGCTTTGGATCAGGAAATAGATATTGTAAATGGTTATGATACAGGGGCAGATGATTATATTACCAAACCATTTTCACTGATGGCTTTGGTGTCGAAGGTGAACGCATTGATGAGACGGCTTTCTAAGGTACAGGCACAGATTATGTCTTCCGGAGAGATTACGGTGCATATGAAAACGATGCAGGTGTATAAAGGGGATGAACCAGTTACTTTAAGTAAGAAAGAATTCTCTCTGTTGCTGTATCTCTGGGAGAATGCAGGACAGATTGTTTCAAAAGAAAGTATCCTGGAGCATGTATGGGATATAGACGGTCAATTTGTCGATGATAATACGGTTACTGTCAATATAAGCAGACTGAAGAATAAACTTGGAACAGAAGAGATAGCGAATGTGAGAGGACTGGGATATATATGGACCGGAAAGGTAAACAAAAATTAAAACGGTATTTTATCGTATATGTAATCTTTGCAGTATTTTTTACAGTAGGAATGTATCTGATAACAAAGTATGAGGAAAATGCGAAAGCAACGCAGATAGCACTGCTCCTTGCAGAACATCCTGAACTGGAAGGGGAAATAGTTGCAATCTGGGAAAAGTCAGGAACAGTAGATTTTATAAGAGACCGGGACGATCAGAAGATAGAAAGAGTCGTACAGATGCTGGAAGAAACTTATGGTTATCACTCAGGGAGTGGATCTTCAGATGTGGTTATAAGGATTATCTGGGGAATTGGATTACTAGTGGGAGTCATAGTATGTAGCCTGTTCTTGTACCTGGACCGAAGAAAAAACTGGAGCAGATACGGTGATGAGGAACAATTACAGCAATTATATGAATGTCTGCAGGAATTCAGAAAAGGAAAATTCCAAACATATCCTGAAGAAACATCAGAATCGGAACAATGGTTAAAGGTGTGGGAATCTGTAAAGGAGCTGGGGCAATATTTCGAAGATTTGAAGGAACGTCTGGAGCAGGAAGAAAATGGTACGAAGAGTCTGATTACAGATATTTCCCATCAGTTGAAGACTCCGCTTGCATCACTCCGGATGAGTCATGAGCTGGTGGCAGAAAATCGGGTTACAGGAGAAGAACAGAGGGAGTTTCTGGAGCAGGAATCACAGGAACTTACCAAACTGGAACAGCTCTTGAATGAACTGGTAAATCTTTCAAGGCTGGAAACACATATGATCCAGATACATTCGCTTCATGAAAGCCTGAAGAAAACGCTAACAGAGGCTGTCAGTCAGATTTATATGAAGGCAAGAGGAAAAGATATTTCCATTCAGGTGGAGATGGATGATGATATAGTTGTGAACCATGATTCAAAATGGACGGTAGAAGCATTAACGAATATCCTTGAGAATGCAGTCAAATATTCACCGGAACATACAACGATTACAGTGAGGACGCAGGAGCTAGCAAGCAATGTGCTTATTGAAGTAGAAGATGAAGGAATGGGCATTCCTGCGGAGGAACTGCATAAGATCTATCAGAGATTTTACCGGGGAAGGAAAGCAAAGGAACAGGTAAAAGACGGAGCGGGTGTCGGTCTGTATCTTGCCAGAAAGATCATAGAAGAACAGGGGGGGGACAATAGCAGCCAAAAGAAAGGCTGAGAAAGGTATGATATTTAAAGTGACACTGCCGCTCATAATAGGAGAATAGTCGGAACCCTTACAAAACTGTTATGGTTGTTGTAAGGGTTTTGTAATGCAGGAATGTTATAGTAGGGGTATGAAATGGAAAGGGGACTTGAAGATATGAGTAGTATTTTAAAAGTAGAAGATCTAGTAAAGTATTATGGAGAAGGCGAGAATCAGGTGAGAGCCGTGGATCATACAAGTTTACAGATAGAGAGAGGCAAGTTTACAGCTATCGTAGGACGTTCCGGCTCCGGAAAATCTACACTTCTGCATCTGATTGGAGGGCTTGACAGACCGGATTCCGGCAAAGTATGGATTGATGGAACCGATATCTATTCTCGAAAAGATGATAAACTGGCACAGTTTCGAAGAAAGAAGATAGGATTTATCTTTCAGGATTTTAATCTGATTCCATCGCTGAATGTGTGGGAGAATATCGTTCTTCCGCTGGGACTTGATAATCGCAAGGTAAAGCCGCGGGAAGTGGAAGATATTCTCAAAAAAATCGGACTGCAGGATAAGAAAGATGCGATGCCGTCTGCTTTGTCTGGTGGACAGAAACAGAGAACTGCGATAGCCAGGGCATTGGTGACAAGACCGGCGATAATTTTGGCGGATGAGCCGACGGGAAACCTTGATTTCCAGACTGAGCTAGAGGTTATGAGCCTATTGAAAAGCTGCGTGTCGGATTTCGGGCAGACGCTTATCATGATTACCCATGATGAAACGATTGCCCAGATGGCGGATGAAATGATTATCATTGAAGATGGCAAGGCGGTGAGAAGATAATGAAGATGACGACCAGAGTTGCATATTGCAATATGCGGCATTATAAGAGCAAAAACATACTGATTGGAATTGCCATTATCCTGACAACATTACTGCTGTTCGTAATCCCATCAATCGGAAAAGATATGGTGGAAGTGAACTTTGCGGTAATCAATAAGATTTATCCAACATGGCATGCCCTTTATCGGAACGTGGACGAGAGTACAGTTATGAAACTGGCGGCACATCATGATGTGAAAACTTACGGACTCCGCAGCGATGCGGGGTACATGAATCTGGAAGATGCGACGGTTTCCATGATGTATATGGACAGAACAGGGATGGAACTTTATAAAGTGAAGCTGAAAGAGGGGCAACTTCCGCAGAAAGAAAATGATATTGTGGTTTCAAAAGGAATACTGGAAGCATTAGGACAGAATGGGAAAATCGGTGACACTATCACAGTACCTTATCAGATTCTGAAAGATGACGGACTGGATTATACGAAGGAGAAAGACTTTCGAATCTGTGGTTTTTTAGCAGATAATGAGAGCAGCAAAGAACAAAAACAATATACATCATTGGTTTCAGAGGCCTTTCTGAAAGCGGAGATACCGGTAGAACAGGTGAAATATCGGTTTTTACTTCAGGTGAATGGACAGAAAGGAAATACGACTGCAGATTATACAGAGACGATACAGAATATTGCCAGACAGTTCGGGATTTCCGAGGATGACATGAATATTAATAAAGAGTATCTTGCAGCAAATTATGTGGATCCGGCTACAATTCCGGTGATTGTAGGAATCATGCTTATTGTTGTATTGGCGGGCATTATCACAATTTATAGTGTTTATTATGTATCTATGAACCAGAGGGTTCGGGAATTTGGAAAGTTAAAGGCAATCGGGGCTACGAAACGGCAGCTTAGACAAATCGTACTAAGAGAGGGAATGGGAGTGGCGTTGTTTGCCATTCCGATAGGACTTTTGATCGGAACAGTTGCTGTGAAAGTTGTACTTCTCCAGTTTGTAGAACATGCAAAGGATTCAAACGTACTTATAACAGAGGCATACAAGGTTGTAGCTAAAGGAGAAGTCCAACTTTATTATTGGTGGATTTATCTGTTGGCAATTGCAGTGACTCTGTGTACAGTGTATCTGTCACTGATGAAGCCTATGCGTATGGCGGCGAAGGTATCAGAAATAGAAGCTATGCGTTACCAGGGAGGCAGTAAGCGACAGAAAAGCAGCAGGAAGGGATATCAATTTCTGAATATCGGACGACTGACCAAGAGAAATCTTGCAGAGAATAAAAAGAAGAGTACTATCACGATTGTATCTATGGCCGTTACCGGAATATTTGTCATGATGGTAGCAACGGTGCTGTCTTGTGCAAATCCGATGGAAAGTGCAAAGAGTTCGATTGTGGGGCAATATGAGATTTCTCCAATTGTGGAATCCGGGAATAAAGAGCATCCTGAATATGAATGGGCGGAGGTTCAAAAGAATAATCCATTAAATGAAGGACTAAAGCAGCAGATAGAGGAGCTTGACGGTGTTGAGCGGGTAGATGTGTTTACCGCGTTGAAGGTATCAGGAGGACCTTTTGAAGAAAAAATTGGAACCGAATTTATCAATGGAGTGCCGGAAGAATACGCAGAAGAGCTGAAAAAAGGAATCACTGAAGGCAATGTCACATACGAGGAATTGAAATCCGGGGATAAAGTGATTCTGGACCGCGCGCTACTTCACTGGTATCCAGATATTAAAGTGGGAGATAAGCTGAAACTCAATATTCATGATGGAGATAATACCTTTCAAAAAGAGATTGAAGTGGCAGCAATTGGTGAATATGGAAGTGGTCTGACAAACTATAACTGTCTTATCATGGCAAAAGAAGGGGCAGAGAAACTTACCATAAATAATTCTTCCAGCTATTTTCAGGTGATTGCAGATAAGGATTATGATGAGGCACTGGAAGCATCTCTACAGGCTATTGTGGATGGATCAGGCAGACTGCAGATGCGTACCTGGAAGAATGAGTACGATACATGGGAAAATGCCATACAGATGACTAGAGGTGCATGTTATGCATTTATCATCATTCTGGCAGCAATCAGCATTATGAACTTGATTAACACAATGATCAATAGTGTCCATGTGCGAAAAAAGGAGCTTGGCATGATGCAGGCAATCGGAATGTCGGACCGTCAGTTGATGAAGATGCTCCAGTTGGAAGGTATATTCTATACAGTAGGCACTCTTATTATCAGTATCGGAGTGGGAAGTCTTGCAGGATATCCGTTGTTTTTATATGCAAAGCGTACAGGAATGTTTGATATCAGCACATACCATTATCCGGTAACAGCAGCTATTATTATAATTTTAACATTGTTTGTGATACAGATGTTATTGGCAATATTCATTGCAAAGTCAGTAAGGAAAGATTCATTGATAGAGAGAATTCGTTTCAGTGAGTAAGAATATAAATTTCTGATGTTTAATGCAGATACTAATCAATGTCATAATAAAAAGGGGGACTTGATTTCTCAAATCCCCCAGTGTATAATGAACTCAAGAAAGGTATTCAGATGCAAAATCTGATGCCCTCAGTTAAATTTTATATTCTATGTATAAGTCATAGCATCCAAAACTTTCCTAGGGTCGTGGATGCTATTTCTTATTATGTCGATCTATATAAGTCAAAGCCGCAAAAATTACCAATAGTAAAGTCAATACTTCCATTGTATTCATGGGCATCACCCTCCTTGGATACTAGAGGGCAAAATCGAAATGCATCCGTCTTTCCGGTTCAGTAATACCGAATCAGTATAACACGTTACCGTTTTCAGTACAATAAGGTAATGGTCTGAAAAATACTTTATTCTGTCACCTTATGTAGCTGTATCGTGAGTATTTGCTGGACTAATTGGTGCTGTATATGAAAAAAAGCTATTTAAAAATAAGGTGGAAGCCTTATATGGTCTGCTTGATGATGCGGGTGATGATGCCGAGGGCAACATTACGCTCTTCATCAATATGCGTCACCACAAAGGATACCTGATCCTTTTTCCCGACTGTCCGGCTGTCATAGCAGGAGTGGGCAATGGCATTGACACCGATGGAGAGCCGGACAAAGACGGTGCCTTTATGGATGTCTTCCACAGTTCCGGCGTATTTTCCCTGAATCTTACATTTTTTCATGTTTTCCTTGCTGGTGTTGCCTTCCACACTTTTGACATCTGCGTGGACAATGACCTGCTCCGGTGAGTCTGCCCGCACATCCAGGATGCGTACCAGGATGTGATCGCCTACCTGGAAGCGTTCTCTGGCATCACCCATCCAGTCGAAGGACAGGTCTCTGGCAAGAATGGAGGTTTCCACACCGAAAATTTCTGCCCGGACTACCTTTTCCGCAACAGCAATGACTCTTGCCTGCACGATACGGTCTTCATAAACTTTCGGCATTCCGGAAGCATCTTTATCCAGATAGAAGATCTGGCGTTTCTTCAGCATCGCTTCTTTCCGGCTGGCGACAATGCTGCGTGTCTTCGGATCTAATCCCTTAATCAGAAAATCAATCTCACATCCAAGCATATTGTTGAGGATTTTGTTCTGCCGCAGAGCAAGCTCCCCATAATCGTGTGCTTCATCCTGCATGAGATGGATCATCATCTCAGTTACCGGGATGACAGTACGGAAATCCTTGTAGTAAACCACGGCAATGAGGCTGCCGTTTTCTGTTTTCTCGATACCGCCAAGCATTCCGGTTAAGATCCGGCGGGTACGGTAGGCATTCTGGATCTCATGCCAGGTAAGGTCTGAAATGGACTGGGCTGTTTCCAGCTTTGTATCGGAATCCAGAGTTAAAATAGGTGTGTTGGTTGTTTCGTTTGGCATCATAGTGTCTCCTTTCAAATTATGACATGATAGAATCTTTATCTAAAGGAACCATGTCTGTGTGATCCGAATAGTTATCTGCTGAGAAGTCATCCGGGAAATCGTGATAGCCAGGTTCCTGATAAACGCTTTGCTGGTCAAAGTGCGGTTCAGCTTTTTTCTTTTTCTGCTTTCCATAAGAAGCGGTTTTTTTCGGGTGGGAAGCAGGAATAGTTGGAGTGTACGTATATTCTTCACTACATGCTCCTTTTCTCCATTCCGGAATATGTTCGGAAGCCTTCCGGGGAATGAGTTTTTGGGCATCCGGGTGCAGGGTGTAATCGTATTTTTCTACCTGCAGTACCTTCTGACCACGCAGGATAATCAGTGCAGTATCCAGCGGGAGCCGCAGGATCTCATCCGGAGTTAAGAGCTTTCGTTTCCCGATGGATCTGGTCTGGCGGTATTCCGGTGTATAATCGGATACCCTCCAGCTATTTAATTGTTTGGCTTCGCTGCTGACACCAACGGTCACATCACCGGAGCGGTTAGAGATAAATGTAGCAGTTACCTCATCCGTACAGCCTAAAAATAGCTGAGTGTCGCAGTTCCCGATGATTTCCTGCCATTGGTTTAAGGGATACCGGTTCTGCATCTGAGGCAGGTTTTGGAAAATGCAGGAAATACTGAGGTTTCGACTTCGGATCACGGAAATCTTTTTGTTGAGCGATAGGATTGCTCCCGTATTCGCCAGCTCATCAGCCAGGATATGTACCGGAATCGGCAGTTTTCCATCTTCCCCATAGGTGTCTGCATAACGGACCAGTTTGATAAATACGAAGGTCATAAACAGGGAAGAAAGAAAATCAAAAGTGCTGTCCTGATCCGAAGTGATGCAGAAGTATGCACATTTTTCTTTTCCCGGCAGCGTCAGGTTGATCTCATCATAGGAAGTGATCTGGCGGATCAGCTTATTCTGGAACACCTGAAGTCTGGAACCGAGTCCGATGATGACGCCGGAACGTACCGTGTCACTTGCCTGTTTATAGATGCAGTAGGGGACTTTTGCCGGATGGGAGACCGGAAGCAGGTCAAAGAGGCTGTTCAGTTCTTTTTCCGAACTCATGGTCAGGAGTTTGTATACCTGTCCGATATTCTTTGCCTCCGGTGGGAATCCCTGATCCACATAGAGAATCAGAGCTTTTAATAAGTTCATCTCGGCATTGTCCCAGAAGTGATCGCCTTTGGCAGAACCGGTATTCTGGATGATGACATCAGCAAATACCTGTGCCATGGTTTCCTGTCCGCCAATTTCACCCAGACAATTCCAGCTATCCGAGTTTTCCGGGTTTACAAGATTAAAGGATTTCACGATATATCCGGCATTCTCAAGGTAAGTGGCTGTACTTTCGTACAATTCCGATTTTGGATCGGTGATGATGAGGCTTTCCCCGCGGGCAACACACTGGAAGATCATGTTGCGTGCAAAGGCCCGGCTTTTCATGGAACCGCTGGCACCGTAAACGGCAATATTCCGGTTCATGCGGGTATCCTTCGGGAGACAAACGGCTTTTCCGTTCAGTTTTCCAAGAATGGTTCCCTTGTGTTTCTTGACATCATTCGTAAGCTCCAGTACCTGATGCATTTCCTCCAAAGTCATAAAACCGGAAGTCCCATAGGTTCCCTTTGTGGAATAATTCAGGTTCCGGCCCCGGTCTGTTATTTCCCCGTTTCGGTCAAATCCCATACGCATGAGAAGGAAGGTCAGGAGTCCAAAAGCTGCCAGACATAGAAAAATCCCATACAGATTGTACGGGAAAGCAGTCAGGGCATCCAGACAGGCGAGCGGGTGCGGGGAGGGGATCTGCGGGGCAGTTCCGTTTCCGGCAAAATTGCCGGCAGATTCCCAGGTCTGATAGTTGCGGATAAATTGAGCAACATAGCCTCCTGCATAGAGGGTGCAGAAGGTGATCGGAAGCATATAAATGAGCTTCCACCATTTACGGTTCATGTAAAAACCCCCTTTTGAATTTGCAAAGGTCAATACTGGAGAAATGGATTGTGGCAGATAAGTATTTTTTCAGGACCGGAATCTGAAAATCGAAACAGATCAGGTTCCCGGATCTGCCGTATACATTTAAGCCGGTATTGAACCGGTTGATTCGCTGCATGTCAAAATCATAAGCAAGAAGGATGGGGTTCCCGGAAGCATCCGTGGCATCATGTTCCAGTGGAATTGAATCGCTGCGGCAGCCCAGATCGGACAGCAGGAGGTTGTCCAGCTTTTCCATGATCTCAGGGTGAACCAGCAGTTTTAAAAGCACTTCCCCTTCCGGAGTATTGGGAAGGTAATGGACTGTCTCTTATACACATCTCCGAGCCCACGAGACATCTCAGGATCTCGT
>ENA-OYYB01001427-OYYB01001427.1-human-gut-metagenome-genome-assembly--contig:-NODE-1427-length-10260-cov-3.696423_pt1 | contig 10260 bp, 8 predicted proteins | sample MGYA00244059_ERZ653440 | MGnify/ENA primary metagenome ERZ653440 (study PRJEB26926, sample SAMN06164994) | human gut metagenome | biome: ENVO:00009003; feature: ENVO:2100002; material: ENVO:00002003... | reverse complement strand
GGCGGGCAAATCGTCGCGCAGAAAGGGCTCACCGCCGGAAATAACCACATGCCGGCAGCCTGCATCGGCCAGGGCGTCAATGATGCCCCGCAGCTCGTCCAGCGTAAGATCGCACCGCGCATTGCGGGCGTCCACCGCCGAGTAGCAGCCGATGCAGTTCAAGTTACAATGATGGGTGACGTGCAGGTACGCCGACTGCAGCGGCGCGGGCACAGCGGACGCGGACGGCGCGGATGCAGCCGCAGCGGCATTCCCAGCCCCGACGCCTTCCGCACGTTCGACGCCTTCCACGCCTTTCCCCAATGTTACGTCGTCGGCCTCCACATCTTCCACGACAAAGCCGCCACGGCGCAAATGGGCGGGCAAATCCGCATGCACTGCGGCGACCTCTGCTTCGGTCACGTCCTCGGAAAACATGCGATGGCACACGGCGGCGCCCTCCGGCGTGAGCCCGATGGAGTAGCCAGTCGCGGTGTTGCCGATCATGGGGATGGAAAAGGGAGCGTGCTCCACTACGTTAGGGCCGAACCTCACTGCACGCTCCTCTGCGCATCATGGGATAGTGCAGTTAGTATGCGGCAGACGCAAGACCTCGAATGCCGAATATGACATGATTTGCGGCGCATCTTAGCAGATGGCGCTATATTTCCCATGGTGCGCCAGGATTATTAGCCATTAAAATGGCCCCTCCGAGGAGGGGCCGAGATTGATCGAGCTGTGACGTGGACGCAGTGAGCGGCACACGCCCGCGCGTCGCGCCGTTTAGCGCTGGCGGCCGAAGAGGTCTTCCAGGCTGTAGCCGTTCATCGACTGCTCCTGGCTCTGCTGCTCCTGCTTGGCCTTTTGGCTGGCGGAGTCGTCGCCCAGGGTCACCTGCACCTCTTTCTCCTGGCCACCGCTGTTCACCGTGAGGGTGACGGTGTCGCCGGGGTTCTTGGTGCGCACGTCCAGCATGAGGTCGGAAGCCGACTCAACCGCCTGTCCATCGAAGGCAGTGACGATGTCGCCAGGCACGATGCCCGCCGCAGCCGCACCGGAGTCGGGGGTGACGGCGGCCACGTAGGCGCCGGCGTCGACGGGCAGGCCGTAGCGGGATGCCGTCGCCGCGCTCACCGCGGAGAGGCTCACGCCGAGCTGAGCATGGGTCGGCGTCTCACCGGCGATGATCTGCTGGGCCAAGTTGATGGCGTAGTTCACGGGAATGGCAAACCCGACACCGGAGTAGTTGCCGGAGTACGAGGTGATCAGCGTGTTGATGCCGATGAGCTTGCCCTCGTCATCCACCAGCGCGCCGCCGGAATTGCCGGGGTTGATGGCCGCGTCGGTCTGGATCATGTTCGGGTAAATGGTAATCTCCCCCGTGCCGCCGGACTGCATCGATTCCTGGGCGTCCATAATCTGGGAGCGGCTCGTGGCAGATACGATGCCCGTGGCCACCGACTGCTCGAGCCCGAAGGGAGCGCCCAGGGTCATGACCCACTCGCCGACGGTCAGGTTGTCCGAATCGCCGATCTCCATGGGGGTGAGGCCGCTGGCGTCCTTGGCCTTCAGCACGGCCACGTCGGAGGAGGGATCGGTGCCCACGAGATCGGCCTCGTAGGTCTCTCCGGCGACCATGACCTCGTAGGCGCTGCCGCCTTCCACCACATGGTTGTTGGTGATGATGTAGCCATCCTCGGTCAGCACGACGCCAGATCCCTGGGAATAGGCCACCAGATCGCCCGACCCGTCGCCCTGGCCACCGTACTGGTAGCCGAAGTACTGGCTCATCGCGTCATTCTGGGAAGCCTCGGCGTACACCGTGATGGCGGCCACAGAGGGCAAGCACTTCGCGGACACGGCCTCGGCCAGCGTCGGATCCTCGCTGGGCGCGATGACCGTCGTCTCGCCGGTGGAGGGGTCGGTGACGACCGTTGAAGTACCCGAGCCAGAACTGCCCGGAATCATCGCACTCGTAATGCCCCACACGCCGAAGGCGAGTACACAGGCCACGAGCGCGCCGGCGAAGGCGATGAGGAAGGTCTTGCCGCCGTTGCCCTTGGGAGCCGCGTGCTGGGCATGCATCGACACGGGCTCGGCCTCGTAAGTTTGCTGGCCATAAGGCTGGCTGGCGGAATGCTGCGCGGAGCCGGGCGCCTGCTGGGCTCCGTAGCCGTAGGGCTGCTGGGCTCCGTAGCCTGCGTGGCCCGCATAAGCCTGCTGACCGCCGTAGGGCTGAGTGCCCTGGGCGCTGTAGGGCGCAGGCTGAGTCGGCTGCAGCGGTACCGGCTGCTGCGATGCGAGGGTGTGGCCGCCCGAGGCAGAGTCGCCTGGAGGCGTGGGGGTGCTATTGGTGTCGGTCATGGAAGGCTCCTTCGCGTAAGGTTGTCCTTATGTGCGCCAAACCTTAGCACGCTCTAGAACTTCTCAACCGTTATGGCAACCCATCGTCACGCTTGCGTCACAGAGATACACCAATCGGTGTACGCGCGCCAACCACTGCGGAGATGCAACGACGCACGCCGACCGTGCATGGGCCACCGCACCCCGCGCCGACCGCCGCCGAGCCGCTTTCGAGTCGCCTTCAAGGCGTCCTCGAGGCGATGCGAGAACGCAAGCGAGCGCCTAGTCGCGATCGTAATTCGCCAGGAATGCGCGGGTGCGATCGTGCTGGGGATTGTTGATGACCTCGCTGGCCGGGCCCTGCTCCACGATGACGCCACCGTCCATAAAGATGAGGTGGTCGGCCACATCGCGGGCAAAGCCCATCTCGTGGGTGACGATGACCATGGTCATGTGCTCGGCCGCCAGATCGCGGATGACCTTCAGCACCTCGCGGGTCAACTCCGGATCCAACGCGCTCGTGGGCTCGTCGAAGAACAGCACGTCCGGGTTCATGGCCATGGCCCGGGCGATGGCCACACGCTGCTGCTGACCGCCGGATAGGTCGCACGGCACCATCGATTCCTTGTCCGCCAGGCCCATGCGGGCCAGAAGCTCGCGACCGCGAGCGAGCGCCTCGTCCTTCGGCATCTTCTGCACGCAGATGAGCGCATCGGTGACGTTCTGCAGCACGGTGTAGTGCGGGAACAGGTTGAAATTCTGGAACACGAGCCCGAAACGGGTCTTTGCGGCGGCGATGACGTCCTTGCCCCCGTACACAGCGCGCCCCGCGGCATCGTTGGTGCACACCGTGAGATCGCCGTAGGACAAATCACCCGAGTCGAGCGTCTCCAACAGCGTCATGCAACGCAGAAGCGTCGACTTGCCGCCGCCCGAGGGCCCGATGATGGCCAGCACATCGCCGGCATTCACCGTCAGCGAAATATCCTTCAGAACCTCGTTGTCCCCGAACGCCTTCTTGCCGTTGGTGAGGCTTACGACCGCTTTGCTTTCCATGAAACGCCTCCTAGTCGTGGTAATAATCGAGACGCTTCTCGACACGGTTCAGGATGAATTCGATGAGCAGGCAGAACACCCAGTAGATGAGAGCCGCGATGGCGTAGGGAACCATGGACACCTCGCTGGCGGCCAAGGCCTTCGCAGCGGAGAACATCTCCATGATGCCAAGCACGAAGGCGAGCGACGTGTCTTTCACCAACGTGATGACCTCGTTGCCCATGGCCGGCAAAATACGCTTGATGACCTGGGGAAGCACAATCTTCATGAAGGTCTGGACTTTGGTGTAGCCCAACACCTCGGCCGCCTCGTACTGGCCGCGCGGAATAGACTGGATGCCCGAACGGTAGATTTCGGCGAAGTAGGCGGCGTAATTCAGGATGAAGCCGATAGCGCAGGCCCAGAACTTCCAATCGCTGCCCATGTTCAGGCCGAAGATGTAGTAGGGGCCGAACATGATGGCCATGAGCTGCAACATAAGCGGCGTGCCGCGCAGGATGGAGATGTAAAGCTGCGCCAGCCACGCCAGCGGCTTGAACTTGCTCATACGCGCCAGAGCGACCACCACGCCCAAAGGCAGCGAGCCCACCAGCGTGATGAGGAAGATCTCCGCCGTCAGAGCGAAACCTTCCATGAGAATCCCCATCATGACCGAGAATTCCATCTCCACGTCCTCTCGTCGTCGCTCTTAAACCCACAAGAAGGGCAAGGCCCCCAAGAGCCTCGCCCTCCCTTTTAATTAAATTCTCCCTGACTCCGGGATGCGCCCAAGGAAGTCAGCGAGGTTGTTAATTAATCTACCAGCACCCAGTTGTCGATGGAGATACCGTACTCGCCCCACTTCTCGCACAGCTTGGCGATGGTGCCGTCGTCGTACATCTCCTTCAGCGTCTTGTTCACCGCATCGATCATGGCCGTATCGCCGTCCTTGGCGAAGCCCACGGCGTAGTTCTCGGTGGACAGCGGCTCAAGCTTCACGAACATGTCGGGCTTGGCAGCCATCTGGTAGTCGGCGATGGACAGGTCGCAGGCCACGGCATCCACCGCACCGGACTCCAGCTGCATGAAAGCGTTGTTGTAGTCGCCGATGGTCTGGGCCTTGCCGCCGGCGAAGGTGTCGGCCAGATCCTTCTGGTCGCCCTCCAGCACGTCAAGGGCGGCGGAATCGACCTGGGTCATAACGTTCTTGTCGGCCAGATCATCCAGAGAGTTGATTCCCGAGTCCTTCTTCACGACAACGACCTGCTCGTTGTGCATGTAGGGCTTCGAGAACGCGTAGTCGGCCTCACGGCCCTCCATGGTAAAGCCGTTCCAGATGCAGTTGATGGTACCCTGGTTCAGCAGCGCGTCCTTAGCATCCCAGTCGATGGCTTCAAGCTCGAGATTCCAACCATTGCGCGCGGCCACCTCGGTGGCCAGATCAATGTCGAAGCCGGTCAGGTTGCCATCGTCGCCGATGAAGCCATAGGGCGGGTAAGCGTTGTCCAGGCCCACGATGAGCGTCGTGGCATCGGGGTTAGCGGCAGCGCCGTTGTCAGCCGCGTTGCTTGCCGCATCGTTCGAGCCCGAGCAGCCGGCCAGAAGCGCGGCCCCCAGGCACAGAGCCGCAGCCGCAGCGGCGATCTTCGTCAGTTTCTTCATTCGGTCCTCCCTAAAAAGGTACGCCAGGGAAGTCTCTCGTCTTCCCCACTTTACTTCTTTACTGTGCTAAAGCACTAGAGCGTTGGCTAGTATAGCACAGACCAATGCAATAAAAAGGGGCGAAAGCCACAGGTTCGCCCAAGGAACCTACTTGTTCCGGTTGAACAGCTTGTTGCCCTTCTTAGCGGCGGAGATCTCCACGAGGCGCGGCTCGAAATCGAACAGCTCCTCCATGGAGGCGACAGGCACGATCTCGATACACTTCTTCAGACAGGCGTCGGCGCACAAATTGCACTGGACGCAGTCGGAAACCTGGAACTCCAAGTACGCCTTACCCTCGTCCGGGTGCCGATCCACCGCCTTGCGCAGCGCGTCGGTGGGACAGAACATGACGCACATACCGCAGCCGGAGCATTTCTCGACATCGATGGCGATGTCGCCGAAGATGCGCGTGAACATCTCGTCGACGGCCGGCTCGTCCGGATCGCCGATGCGGCTCATGGCATCCAGAATGGCGATGTTGCGCTCGGCCTCGATGGTGGGCATCTTGCCCGCACCGTTCTTCACGCCCAGCTTCTCCCGCAGCGACTGCTCCTGCTTCTGCAAATGAAGCTGCGTCAGCTTGTCGTTCACGACCTTCTCGGCCGCCGACTTTGCCACGTCCTTGGCGTAGTGGCCCGAGGAAGTGAAGAACTCGCGCCGGGCGGCGCCGACGGCCTTTCGCATGTCCTCCACCTGCACCGAAGCCGGGAACTCCGAGGTGCGCGTGATCTGCGCGTCCGACCCCATGGCCTCGATGAGGGTGCGGGTCGATTCCACGGTATCGTCGATGGCGGGCACCGCGCCCCGGTACTTGCAGGTGCGGCAGTCACCGTCCACCAGGCAGATCTCGGGAATACCGCGGGCCACCAGTTCCACCAGCAGCTCTTCCTCCATGCGAGCAAGGCAGGGCACCACCGCGTACTTGTCGGGGTCGCCCACGTTGCGGGCCGCTTTGCGAGCGCAGGCGATGACCGTCAGGCCATCAGCCGCGTTGGTCGTCTCGGCCACAGCGCCGGCCAAGTCGTCGGGCATCGGATCCATGGGAACCAACGCCGAGGTAGGGCACACAGCCACGCAGGCGCCGCAGGCCACACACGCCCCGGCGTCGATATTCAGCTCGTTCTTCTCGATGGTGATGGCGTCGGCCAAACACGCGTCGACGCATTTGCGGCAGGAGGAGTGGCGGTTGCGCACAGCCACGCAGAACGTGGGGATCGTGATGATGGCCTTCGTCTCCAGGGCGTCCATCATCTCCATGATATCGTTCAAGTTCGGCATGGCGCGAACCCCTTTCTGCTATTCGCCGAGGTAGGACTGCTCGATGCGAGCCAGCTCTTCGGGCGTGTTGGCGTTGATGAAGCAGCCACCGCGGGGCTCGACCTCCAGGACGCGGTCCTGGTTAAAGGGCAGCACCGTGACGGCCGGGTCGTCGAAGAAGCTCTGCACACGCTTCTCGCCCCGCTCGGTACGAGCGTGAACGGCGTCCAGGCAGCCCTCTTTGCGGTACATGGCATGCAGCGGCTCGAAGCCGTGCTTGTTGGAGGGAGCCACCACGTCGGCTCCGCTTTCGTGCATGGACAAAGCCTCGGCCACTACTAAGCGGGCGCTAGCGAAGACCATGTCGCAGGCCACGACGGCCACGTACGGGTTCTCGGCGGCGGCGAGCGCGGTATAGAGTCCGGGCAAAGCGCCTCGTTCTGCATAGGCGTCGCCCACGAGCCTGATGGTCAGATCGGGGTACATATCATGGAGAAAGCCCAGCCTGTCGGCCTCGTTAGTGGTGATGATAAGCTCGTCGGCCACGGGCGACAGACGCTCGACGAGACGGCAGATGAGGGGGCGCCCCGCGAAGGGCACCGTCGCCTTGGATTGCCCCATGCGCCGCGACTCGCCACCGGCCTGGATGACCACCGTGACGCGCGGCCGCACGTAGTGCTCGGAAAGGAAGTCGGCCAAAGCGGCCACATCTTCAAGACCGATGGCGGGAATGCCATAGAGCGCCGCAGCCTCCTCAGCATCGGGGATATCGGTCACCACAGCCACCGTGTTGGTGGAAGGCATCTTGGCCGCAGCATCGGCGGCAGCCGAGTAGTCGGACGCGCCCGACACCTCGCCCGCACCCGGCATCTCGCCCAAACCCGGTACTTCGCCCGCGCCGTCGCGCCCAGCCGCGTTGCCCGCGCGGTCGACCGCGCGCCCCAGCTGCGTGAAGTCCGTCGTCAAAGGCAGGCCCTCCCGGGCCGCCTTCACGAACAGGCGAGCCGCACGGCAGTCGGCCTCGTTACCCAAGCGCATGATCTCGATGGTGGGCAACCCGCTTTTGCGGTAGCCCTCCACCACAATGATATCGTGGTTCGGCATCGAGCGCACCAGCTCGCTGCACTCCACCTCGTCTTCCACGGTCTTGATGCGCGCCACCTGCCCCGGAGCCGCAATAACCGTTTCGGAAGCGCCGGCGGCCCTGTGGCGGTAGGAGTCCTTGCCGGGAATATCGATATCGAACCCGCGATGGGAGTGGTGCTTGATGGAGCCCACGTCGAGCCCGCGGCCCGTAAGCTCGGCGATGAGCCGCTCGATGAGCGTCGTTTTGCCGGAGTTGTGCCGCCCCACGACGGCCACAGCCGGACTTGGAATATCGATCATAGCTGTTACGCCCTCCCCTAATGCGGCCGCCTGGGCCGCCGTTTTGTTCCGGGAAAGTATAGCACTAGGGCGCAAGGTATCGATTGCGGGGCGGCGCAAGCACCGCCCCTACGGGTAAAAGCCTCTACCTCAAGCCCTCCGAGTCGAGCGATGCGGCTTCCTCGATGTACTCCTCCACCGGATTGTCGCCGAAGTTCGGCAGATCCGCAGTGGTCCAGCACTCGCAGGCGGGCATGCCGGGCACGCTGGCAGCGATGAACACCGGATCCTTGCCCTCCTTGCGCTGACGGGTGTAGTCATCCAGCGCGGCCAAGGCCCACTTGCCGAGCAGCAGAATGGCCACAAGGTTGATGATGGCCATGAAGCCCATGAAGATGTCGGCCAGGTTCCACGCCAGATCGAAGCTATTCACGCAACCGTAGAAGATGGCAGCCAGGCACAGGATGCGGAAGACGAGCATGCCCCACTTGGTGTTCTTGAAGATGTAGCGGAAGTTCGTCTCGGCGTAGAAGTAATTGCCGATGAGGCTGGAGAACGCGAAGGCGAAGATCGCGAAGGTGATGAAGTGGATGCCAACCTCACCGACGGCGTTGTTCACGGCCATCTGCACGAGCGGCATGCCGTTGAGCGCCATGGCAGCCTCGGGATCCTGCACCCAGAACACCATGACCATCATAGCTGAGCAGGTGCAGATGAGCAGCGTATCGATGTACACGGACAGGCTCTGCACGAGGCCCTGCTTCACCGGATGCGACACGCTGGCGGTGGCGGCGGCGTTCGGGGCCGAGCCCATGCCGGCCTCATTGGAGAACAGGCCGCGCTTGATGCCGAGCATGACCACCGAACCGGCAAAGCCACCGGCGATGGACTGGAAGTTGAAGGCCGACTGGAAGATGGTGGCAAACACGGCCGGCAGCTCGCCAATGTTGGTGATCGTGGTCCACAGTGCAATAAGAATGTAGGCGATGGCCATGATGGGCACGATGATGGAGGTGATGATGGAGATGCGCTTCGCGCCGCCGAAAATGACGAAAGCGGTGAACACGATGAGCACGATGCCCACACCGACCGCCGTGCCGTTGGTGGCGTAGTCGGGGATGTAGTACTCGAGCGCCGAGGTCATGTTGAAGGCCTGCAGGCCGTTGAAGCCAAAAGCGAAGCACAGGATGAGCGCCCAAGCGAAGATGATGCCGAGCCAGCGCTTCCCGAGGCCCTGCTGGATGTAGTAGGCCGGACCTCCCCGGAACTCGCCCTCCTTGCCGCGAATCTTGTAGATCTGCGCGAGCGTGGACTCGATGAAGGCCGAAGCCGCGCCGATAAGCGCCATGAGCCACATCCAGAAGATGGCGCCCGGACCGCCCGTGGCCACGGCCGTGGCGATGCCGGCGATGTTGCCCGTGCCCACGCGCGAGGCGGTGGACACCATGAGGGCCTGGAAGGATGAGATGGATTTCTCGCCCTGGACATGCTTTTTCTCCGTCAGCTGAGTGAACATGTCCTTGATGTAGCGAATTTGCACCGCCTTGGTGCGGATGGTGTAGTAGATGCCCACGAACACCAGCAAGATCACCAGAATGTAGGTGTACATAAAGGAGTCGATCTCACCAGTCCAAGCGACGAGCATCTCGTTCAAATCGGCCATAGATGCTTCCTTTCCGAAAGCGCGCCAGGCCCTGCAACCTGGATCGCCTTCCAAACGGGCTCGCCTTTCTGCGGTCGAATCCAATAGAGCGCGATAGACACGCCCAAACCAGGGATTCGTCGCAGGAAAACGGCCTCGGATATACGCGCCGGCCTCTTTCCGACGCAAGACATGCCTGTATTCTACCCTACAGCGGGCTAAAGTTAGGCGATATTATCAGGGTATTTTGAACGCCCCGCGAAAAGTGGCGCTGTTTTCCGCCGGTTTCCCGTCGATGCGAAGCCGAGCCGCTACTTCAGCGCAGCGGCGACCTTGCGGGCGGCGGCGGTGATGGACAGATCGTTCACATCCACGGTAATGTCGGCGTACTTCTCGTAGAGCGGCAAGCGCTCGTCGTAAAGCTCGCGCAGGCTCATGCCGATGCCGTCGCGCATAACCACGCCGCGCTCGGAGAAGTCGGCCAGACGGCACTTCAGCTCGTCGAAGCTGATCTTCAGATACACCACGCGGCCGATTTCGGACAGGTGTTTCATGGCCGGCTCGCTGTAGATGGCCGAGCCGCCGGTGGCGATGACGGAATGCTCGAAGGACATTTCGGAAAGCACCTGGTTTTCAATCTCGAGGAAGGCATCGGGTCCCAGAGTATCGATGAGACGCTGGAGCGATTTGTCGCAGGACTGCTGAATGAGCAGGTCGGCGTCGACGAAATCCATGCAGAGAATCTTCGCCAGCACGATGCCCAAGGTCGACTTGCCCGCACCGGGCATGCCGATGAGCACGATGTTGTCGCGACCGGGTTCGAAGGACTTCTCTTTCATATTAGGGCCTTTCTCGTAGAAGGTGCCGACGGCCGGGCTATGGTCGCCGAAACGGATGGGCAGCTTCGCCCCTATGATACTTCAGCGCGCTTTCTT
>ENA-OYYB01001421-OYYB01001421.1-human-gut-metagenome-genome-assembly--contig:-NODE-1421-length-10282-cov-5.906033_pt1 | contig 10282 bp, 7 predicted proteins | sample MGYA00244059_ERZ653440 | MGnify/ENA primary metagenome ERZ653440 (study PRJEB26926, sample SAMN06164994) | human gut metagenome | biome: ENVO:00009003; feature: ENVO:2100002; material: ENVO:00002003... | reverse complement strand
GGCAGCGTCAGATGTGTATAAGAGACAGATAGGCATCATCCTGGGGCCGTTCGTCGGCGCCGTGGCGGGGGAATTGCTCAACGACCGCGGGGACTTCCCGAAGGCAATCCTCGTAGGCTTCGGTTCCTTTCTCTCGTTCGTCGTCGGCACGGGGCTCAAGGTCGTGGCTGCCGTCGGGATGCTCATACACGTCACGGCCGACACATACCCCGCCGTACGGGACTGGTTCGCAACTCTATTTTAACCCTTTCGATAATGAAAAAACTCCTACTCTTTGCGGTAGTCATCGCAGCGATGCTGGCCGCGGCTTGTTCTAATTCTAAGTACAAGTACGAAACAGTGAAGGGCGATCCGTTGAACACCAAAATCTACACCCTGGACAACGGGCTGAAAGTCTATATGAGCGTCAACAAGGAGACGCCGCGCATCCAGACCTACATCGCCGTGAACGTGGGCGGCAAGAACGACCCGGCCGAGACCACCGGACTGGCGCACTATTTCGAACACCTGATGTTCAAGGGGACGCAGCAGTTCGGCACATCGGACTTCGCAGCCGAGAAACCGATGCTCGATGAGATCGAAAACCTCTTCGAAGTTTACCGCAAGACCACCGACGAGGCCGAGCGTGCGGCGATCTACCACCGCATCGACTCGATCAGCTACGAGGCTTCGAAAATCGCCATCCCTAACGAGTACGACAAACTGATGTCGGCCATCGGCGCCAACGGCACCAATGCTTTTACGTCGCAGGACATGACCGTATACGTCGAGGACATCCCTTCGAACGAGATCGACAACTGGGCCAGGATCCAGGCCGACCGGTTTAAGAACCCCGTGATCCGCGGCTTCCACACCGAGCTGGAGACTATTTACGAGGAGAAGAACATGTCCCTGACGCAGGACAGCCGCAAAGTCTGGGAGGCCATGGACGCCGCCCTGTTCCCCCACCATCCCTACGGCACGCAGACCGTACTGGGTACACAGGAACACCTGAAGAACCCCTCGATCACCAATGTCAAGAATTACCACAAGACTTACTACGTGCCCAACAACATGGCCGTCTGCGTATCGGGTGATTTCGATCCCGACGAAATGGTCGCCACGATCGAAAAATACTTCGGCGACATGCAGCCGAACCCCAACCTGCCGAAGCTGCACTTCGAGCCCGAACAGCCGATCACGGCTCCCGTCGTGAAGGAAGTATACGGGCTGGAAGCCGCCAATGTGATGCTGGGATGGCGCCTGCCGGGTGCGACCGACCCGTCGACCGACGTGGCGAACATCGTGGGCTCGGTACTTTATAACGGCCAGGCCGGACTGATCGACCTCGACCTCAACCAGCAGCAGAAGGTGCTTTCGGCATACGGCTACGCATCGTCGCAGCCCGATTACGGGACGTTCCTGGTAGCAGGCCGCCCGAAGGCCGGGCAGTCGCTCGACGAAGTACGCGACATGCTGCTGTCCGAAGTGGCCAAGCTGCGCAACGGGGATTTCGACGAAAGCCTGATCGAGGCGACCATCAACAATTACAAGATGCAGATGATGCGTTCGTTCGAAGAGAACGAAAGCCGCGCGATGCTCTACGTCTACTCGTTCATCAACGGCGCCGACTGGGCCGACGAAGTGCAGCAGCTCGACCGCATGTCGAAGATCACCAAGCAGGACGTCGTGGACTGGGCCAACAAATACCTCGGCCCCGAAAGTTATGCCATCGTCTACAAGCGTGAAGGCAAAGACCCCAACGAGCAGAAGATCGCAGCCCCGAAGATCACGCCGATCGTGACCAACCGCGACTCGCAGAGCGAGTTCCTCACCGAGATACAGAACTCGAAGGTCGAGCCTATCGAGCCGGTATTCGTGGACTACAAGAAGGACATGTCGCAGTTCGAGGCGCAGAAGGGCGTCAACGTGCTGTATAAGAAAAACGAAACCAACGACATCTTCACGCTGATCTACGTATTCAACACGGGTACGGAGAACGACCCGGCACTCAACCTCGCCTTCGACTACCTGAGCTACCTCGGAACGGACAAGATGAGCGCCGAGCAGATCGCATCGGAGATGTACGCCATCGCCTGCTCGTTCGGCCTGAGCGCCGGAACCAACCAGAGCTGGATCGAGATATCGGGCCTGAGCGAGAACATGGGCAAGGCGATGGAAATCGTCGAAGGGCTGATCGCCGGGGCGCAGCCCAACGAGGAGATCCTGCAAAACCTCAAGGGCGACATGATAAAGAGCCGCGCCGACGCCAAGCTCAACCAGAGCCGTTGCTTCGGAGCGCTCCAGCGCTACATGATCTACGGCAGCGATTTCATCCGCCGCACCACGCTCACCGACCCGGCATTGCAGGGGCTGACCTCGGAACAGCTGCTCGCAAAGATCGGCGACCTGATGGGCAAGCAGCACGAGGTGCTCTACTACGGCCCGCAGGACGAGGCCGAAGTGAAAGCCGCCCTGGCCGCACACCACAAGGTGGCAGCCGACCTCCAGCCGCTGGAAAAAAAGTTCAGCACGCTGCAACCCACCGATGAAAACAAGGTCATGCTTGCCCAGTACGACGCCAAGCAGCTCTACTACATGCAGTATTCGAACCGCGGCGAGAAATTCGACCTTGCAGCCGACCCGCAGATCACCCTCTACAACGAGTATTTCGGCGGAGGCATGAACACCATCGTCTTCCAGGAGATGCGCGAAGCCCGCGGCCTGGCTTACTCGGCATGGGCCAACCTCGCCATCCCGACCAACGCCAAGGGCGACTATTACTACATGGCCTTCATCGCCACGCAGAACGACAAAATGCAGAAGGCCATCGAGGCATTCGACGAGATCATCAACAACATGCCCGAATCGGAAAAGGCGTTCGACATCGCCAAGGAGGCCCTTATCTCGCGCCTGCGCACCGAGCGCACGGTGAAGGACGGCGTACTGTGGAGCTACATCCGCATGCGCGACCTCGGCCTGACGGAGCCGCGCGGAAAGCAAATCTTCGAGAAAGCGCAGCAGATGACGCTCGCCGACGTCAAGGCCGCACAGGAAAAATGGGTGAAGGGACGCAAATACGTTTACGGCATTCTGGGCGACATCCAGGATCTCGACCTGAACTACCTCAAGACCCTCGGCCCGATCCAGACCGTGACACAGGAGGAGATTTTCGGGTACTAAACCGCCCCTGCTCCAGGATAACGAAAGCCGCCGGTTCCCCGGCGGCTTTTTCGTGCCCGCTCCCGGCCAAAGTACAAAACGGGCAGTCCGGCAAGCCGGCGGGATCCGAAACAGCGGGAACGGAAACACCGGAAACGCAAGCCACTGGGAAAGGAAAACACCCCTGCCGAAGGTTTTTCCGACAGGGGTGGAATCATAAAACAGGTCTTGACTTCCCGCCCGGCCAGAAACCGGACGGGCGCAGGAAACTTCCCTTTTCGCCGGGGAAGAGCCCCGAAGCCCACGCAGCCTCCTGCCGCTAATAGCGGTAGTGCTCGGCTTTGTAAGGGCCATCGGGATTTACGCCGATATAGTCGGCCTGTTTCCCGGTGAGGTGCGTGAGTTCCACGCCGAGGTTGTCCAGATGCAGGCGTGCCACCTCCTCGTCGAGGTGCTTGGGCAGGCGGTACACGCCCACTTCGAGGTTCTCCTGCCACAGCTCCATCTGCGCAAGGCACTGGTTGGTAAAGGAGTTCGACATCACGAACGAGGGGTGTCCCGTCGCACAACCGAGGTTCACCAGACGGCCTTCGGCCAGCACGAAGATCGAGTGTCCGTCGGGGAAGGTGAACTTGTCGACCTGCGGCTTGATATTGGTCTTAACGGCCCCCGATTTTTCGAGGCGCGCCATCTGGATTTCATTGTCAAAGTGGCCGATGTTGCAAACGATCGCCTGGTCGCGCATCTTCTCCATGTGCTCCAGCGTGATGATGTCGCAGTTGCCCGTGCAGGTGACGTAAATATTGCCTTCGGGGAGTGCGCTCTCGACGGTCTTGACCTCGAAGCCTTCCATGGCGGCCTGCAGGGCGCAGATCGGGTCGATCTCGGTCACGATGACACGTGCGCCGTACGAACGCATCGAACGGGCACAGCCCTTGCCCACGTCGCCGTAGCCGCAGACCACGACCACCTTGCCGGCGATCATCACGTCCGTGGCGCGCTTGATGCCGTCGGCCAGCGACTCGCGGCAGCCGTAGAGGTTGTCGAACTTCGACTTGGTGCAAGAGTCGTTGACATTGATGGCCGGGACGAGCAGCTCGCCGGCCTCCTGCATCTGGTAGAGGCGGTGTACGCCCGTAGTGGTTTCCTCGCTCACACCCTTCCACTCGGCCACCGTGCGGTGCCATTTGTCCTTGTCTTCGGCAAGGATCGTCCTGAGCGTACCGAGTATCACCTCCTCCTCGTAGGACGAAGGCTCATAGTCGAGTGTCGAGGCGTCGTTCTCGGCCTTGTACCCTTTGTGGATCAGCAGCGTGGCATCGCCGCCGTCGTCCACGATCAGCTGCGGGCCCTTGCCACCGGGGAAGGAAAGTGCCATGGCGGTGCACCACCAGTATTCGGGCAGGGTTTCGCCTTTCCAGGCGAAAACGGGAACCCCGGCCTCGGCGATGGCCGCGGCGGCATGATCCTGCGTCGAGAAGATGTTGCACGAGCACCAGCGCACGTCGGCGCCCAACTCGACGAGCGTCTCGATGAGCACGGCAGTTTGGATGGTCATGTGCAGCGACCCCATCACGCGCACGCCTTCCAGCGGCTTCTGCGGGCCGTATTTGCGGCGCACGGCCATAAGTCCCGGCATCTCGTGCTCGGCAATCTCGATCTCTTTACGCCCCCACTCGGCCAGCGACATGTCGGCCACCTTGTAGGGCATTGTCAAATCCAAATACATAGTATTATCTTTTAATTCCAATATATATTCCTTGTCTCTGGCGATCTGCGCCCGCAACTCCCCGATCGTCGCGAAACGACGTTCGTCACGGATCTTACGCACCAGTTCCACGCGCAGCGTACGGCCGTAGAGCGAACCTCCGAACCCGAAGATATGGGTTTCCAGATGGCGGACGGCACCGCCGACCGAAGGGTTGCTTCCCAGGTTGGACATCGCGTCGTAAAGCGTCCCGTCCACCTCCGCGCGGGAATAATAGACCCCGTCCGCGGCCGTCACAGAATCAGGCACGGCCATGTTTGCCGTCGGGAATCCCAACTCGCGCCCGAGCCGGCGTCCGTGTTCCACTACGCCCTCTATCGTCATCCCGGCCATCAGATTTTCTCGGTCAGTTTACGCACCAGCCGGAACTGCGAGAAGAACTCCTTAGCAAAGACACGCAGTACGGTATAGGAAGGGATTGCCAGCAGCATGCCGAGGATTCCGGCCATCGACCCGGCGATGAGGATCACGAGGAAGATTTCGAGCGGATGGGCCTTGACACGCTCGGAATAGAGCGTCGGCTGCAACACGAAATCGTCGATCCCCTTGAGGATCAGGAGCGAACCCGCGATTATAAAAGCAGTATGCCCCACGGTCATCCCCCCGATCGGGGTTACGATACCCACGAAGACGGAAACGATACCGCCGATCAGCGGCCCGGCATAAGGCACCACGTTCATCACGCCCATCACAAGGCCGATGAACGCAGCGTCGGCCGCCTTCATGCCGAAGGCCATCATCGTGAGCGACACGGCGACCATCAGCATCAGGCTTTCCGAGAGGATACCCGTGAAGTAGCGGGCCAGCAGCAGCGTGACGGAATCGAGTGCGCGGGTGATATTCTCGTGGTAACGCTCGGGGAACATGGCCGTCACCATGGCATAGAACAACCCTTCGTCCCGGAGGAAAAAGAAGGTGATGAACGTAATGGAGAAAATGGCGATGACCGACGAGAGCACCACGTTGACGATCGAGGAGAACACCGAATTGAGCGATTCTATGTCGATAATCTGCTTGAGCGCCGATGCGAGCGCCTCCGAGAGGGAGAACGTGCTTTCGGGCACGGCGAAGAACTCATGCAGGTATCCCTGTGCCTGGGCTATCGGCTCCTCGATGCTTTGCACGACGGCGGCGAAATCGAGGTTCGACAGCTGGTAAATCTTATTGAACACAAGCGGCACGAACAGCGAGCACAGCGTGGCCAGCACCACCCAGATGACGATCAGCGTCACCAGCGCAGCCAGCCAGCGGGGCACTTTCCAGCCCTTGATATGCAGCGCCGCGAGGCGTTTCACGAGCGGATTGCCCACGACGGCCAGCACGGCGGATATGAGTATGTATACGACGATCGAACTGAAATACCAGACCAGAAAGAGGACGGCCGCAGCTACGGCCGCGCCCGCGATGAACTTCAGGAAGGTCTGGGGAGTCGTTTTCATCCTTCGAAAGAGGGGTTAAATCTTATGCAGGCGTGCGATGGGGGTCTGCGAACCCACGACCGGATCGCCGATCTCGACCAGCAGTTCGCTGTCCTTGGGGATCAGGACGTCGACGCGCGAGCCGAATTTGATGAAGCCGCAGACGCTGTTCTGCTCCACGGGCTCACCGACTTTCATGTAGGAGATGATGCGGCGTGCAATCAGGCCCGCAATCTGGCGGAAAAGCACCTTCCGGCCGGAGGCCATCCTCACGACGGTCGTCGTGCGTTCGTTCTCGGTCGACGACTTGGGATGCCATGCCACCAGAAAACGCCCCGGATGGTATTTGAAATACTCGACCGTGCCCCCGACCGGCACCCAGTTCATATGGACATTGGTCACGGACATGAAGATCGAGATCTGCAACATCTCCTCCTTCAGGTATTCGGTTTCCTTCACGACCTCCGTCACGACCACGCGGCCGTCGCAGGGAGAGAAAACCAGGTCGGCATCGTGTATCCGCACACGGCGGGGTTCCCGGAAAAACGCGACGATAAAGAACCAAAACAACAGCAAAAGCACGGCGCTCACCCACAACAGCGAAATATTCGAATCGCTGACCAGCAGGTGATAGATCAGCCAAAATATAAATACACAGACGGCACCCGAGATACAGATAATCTTGTAGCCTTCCTTATTTATCCTCATAACTCTTTTTTAGGTTTGCAGTTACATCACAAAAAGCATATAGACGAATACGAACGGCGCCGAGAGCAGCATGGCGTCGAAACGATCGAGCACCCCGCCGTGGCCGGGGATCAGCCGCCCCGAATCCTTAACGCCGGCAGCCCGCTTGAACATCGACTCCACCAGGTCGCCCAGCACGCCCGAAACGGCGGCGACCAGTGCCAGACCGGCCCAAACCCACATATTCCCGTCCAGCATCCGTGCAGCCACGATGCCCATGACGACGGCACCGGCGATCCCGCCGAAGAACCCCTCCCAGGATTTCTTGGGCGAAAGGCGTTCGCAAAGGCGGTGGCGTCCGACGGACATCCCCACCAGGTAGGCGAAGACGTCGTTGGCCCAGATGATGAAGATATAGGCGACCATGATCCACGGGTTCCAGGTATCGCTGCCGACGATCGGGATATAGCACATCAGCGACAGGGGCAATGCCACGTAGCAGATTCCCATGATCGTCGTGCCGATCCCGGAGGCCGGGTTTTCACCCCTGCGGTAGAGTTCGCAGATGAACATGGCGGGCAGGAGCAGCAACAGGAACGCCAGCCCGCAGCCGAAGGCCTGCCGGGCGTCGCCGAGAATCTCGATGTCGTCCGAGACGAACGCTAAATTGAGCGCGAAAAGCACGATACCCGCAACAAGCCCTACGACTCTCTGCGGCGCATTGCCTTGTTTCCCGGCCAGCGTATAGAACTCGTACATGCCGCCCACGAGCAGCGCCGCGAGCAACGCGCCGAAGCTCCACTGCGACCAGACGATCGCCCCCAGTACCACCGCTGCCAGGACAAGGCCGCTCAGCGTGCGTACCACGAGGTTTTTCATAGTTTCATTCATCAGTTAATGCGGGTTAGGTGTCTTATTCGGTCTTGGAAATCGCGGCGGCCGTATTGCCGTCGGCAGGGGCTTCGGGCGTCTCCGTCTGTACAACCGCGGGAGCGCCCTCTTCCGGGGCGGGCTTCGCCGCCAGGGCTGCAGAAGCCTCGGGCTCCCCCTTCGCGGCGGCTCCGTCAGCCTTGACTTTGGCCTCGGCCTCCTTCTGCTCACGCAGGATGTCCTTCTTGCGGCGGCCGAAGATACGCTCCACGTCCTCGGTGAAGACCACTTCGCGCTCCAACAACAGTTCGGCCAGCTCTTTCAGGCCGTCGGCATGCTCACGGAGCACTTTCTCGGCCATCTCGTAAGCCTTCCCGATGACGAGTTTGGCCTCGGCGTCGATCTGCTGCGCGGTCAGTTCCGAATAGGGCTTCGTGAACGCCATGTCGCTCTGCCCCGTGGAATCGTAATAGCTCAGCGTCCCGACGTTTTCGCTCATGCCATAATAGGCTACCATGGCATAGGCCTGCTTGGTGACACGTTCCAGGTCATTGAGCGCCCCGGTCGATATTTCGCCGAAGGTCAGCTGCTCCGAAACACGTCCGCCGAGCGTGGCGGCCAGCTCGTCCATCATCTGCTCGCGCGTGGTGATCTGCCGCTCTTCGGGCAGGTACCAGGCTGCGCCGAGCGCCTTGCCGCGCGGGATGATCGTCACCTTGATCAGCGGGCTGGCATTCTCGAGTATCCAGCTCACCGTGGCGTGGCCCGCCTCGTGGTAGGCGATCACACGCTTTTCCTCGTCGGTGATGATCTTATTCTTGCGTTCGAGGCCGCCCACGATGCGGTCGATGGCTGCCAGGAAGTCCTCCTTCGAAATGAATTTCTTGTTGTGGCGCGCAGCGATCAGCGCGGCTTCGTTGCAGACATTTGCAATGTCGGCACCCGAGAATCCGGGGGTCTGGCGGGCCAGGAACGACCGGTCGAGCTGAGGATCGAGCTTCAGCGGACGCAGGTGGACGTTGAAAATCTCCTCACGTTCCTTGACGTCGGGCAATCCCACCTCGATCTGGCGGTCGAAACGGCCGGCGCGCATCAGCGCCTTGTCGAGGATGTCGGCACGGTTCGTGGCCGCAAGGACGATCACGCCCGTATTGGTCTGGAAGCCGTCCATCTCCGTGAGGAGCTGGTTGAGCGTATTCTCCCGCTCATCGTTGCCCGAGAACCCGGCATTCTTGCCGCGGGCGCGGCCGATGGCGTCGATCTCGTCGATGAAGACGATGCACGGCGCCTTCTGCTTGGCCTGCTCGAAAAGGTCGCGGACACGCGAGGCGCCCACGCCGACGAACATCTCCACGAAGTCGGAACCCGAAATCGAGAGGAACGGCACGTTGGCTTCGCCTGCGACGGCCTTCGCCAACAGGGTCTTACCCGTCCCCGGAGGGCCTACGAGCAGCGCTCCCTTGGGAATTTTGGCTCCCAACTCCTTATATTTGTCGGACTTCTTGAGGAAATCCACGATCTCCATGATCTCGACCTTGGCCTCCTCCAGCCCGGCCACATCCTTGAACGTGACGCGTTTGGAGTTATCCTTGTCGAACACCTGCGCCTTGGCCTTGCCCACGTTCATGATGCCGCCGCCCGCACCGCCTCCGGCACCGCGCGACATCGAACGCATGACGAAAATCCACACGCCGATAATCAGCACCCACGGCAGCAGGTTGATCAGCACGTTCGTCCAGTCGTTGGCCTTGTTTTCATAGACCACGGGAACGACTTGCCCGGACTGCTGCTCGGCGGCTTTCAGGTCTTCACGGAACGAGTCGACCGACCCGATCGTGAAGAGGAGCTGCACACCCGTCTCGGGAAGCCGGCGAAAGCGTTTGTCTACCGTATCCCTGCGGTACTGCTCGACCGCTTCTTTTTTCAGGAATACCTGCGCCTGGTCGCGGTTGACGACCTGGATCTTCTCCACCTCGCCCTTTTCGACCATCCGTTCGACGGTAGCCCAGTCGCTGGGCACGGGCGTGTCGTTGACATCCCCGAAGACGTAGTAGCCGATAATGAACGCGCCGATCAGACCGTAGAGCCACAGCATCGACGGTCGCGACATGTTCATATTCATCTTATTATTGTTCTTGCGTTGATTTGCCATATTTAAAATTACTCTTCGTATTCATATTTGGTCATCGGCGCATCAGCCCACAACTCTTCGAGCCGGTAAAACCCGCGCAGTTCGGTCTGGAAAATGTGCACCACCACGTCCACATAGTCCATGGCGATCCACACGGCATTCTGCTGCCCCTCGATACGCCAGACCTTTTCGCCCAGCACTTCGAGCACCTTCTCTTCTGTCTCTTATACACATCTGACGCTGCCGACGACTTAATAGGTGTAGATC
>ENA-OYYB01001398-OYYB01001398.1-human-gut-metagenome-genome-assembly--contig:-NODE-1398-length-10385-cov-4.901742_pt1 | contig 10385 bp, 10 predicted proteins | sample MGYA00244059_ERZ653440 | MGnify/ENA primary metagenome ERZ653440 (study PRJEB26926, sample SAMN06164994) | human gut metagenome | biome: ENVO:00009003; feature: ENVO:2100002; material: ENVO:00002003... | reverse complement strand
CGAGATCCTGAGATGTCTCGTGGGCTCGGAGATGTGTATAAGAGACAGGTACAAAAAACTACCCCATACGTTATTAGGGGAAACGCTAAAGAGATGATGCCCGAAGAGATTACTTTTCTTTTTGAAGGAATTGATCCTGAATCTGATTTGACAGAAGATAACAATCTGGTATGTAGTATCAGTAAGGAAGAAGCCGTAAATCTGGCAATCCGTTTGCTAAAGCTTAGTACGGAGAGAGTACCGGAAAACGGGCTATTGTTGCACAACTTTTCAGGACACGATTTTTCCGTTCATCACGCAAAAGAAGATGGCGTACATATTGATGAACCGATTTTCGAGATCGGGAATCTGGAGGCGGGCGATATTGCGGAGGATGGAACCATCTCCGTATGTCTGACTAACGAATCAGCAAAAGAGTTAATTAAAGCGTTGGCAAAGATTGTATAACCCAATACCGGGTAGGTCTACTTCGGATGATCTACCCGGCATAAATCAAAATGATATGGAACAAGTAGACGAAAAAAAGAATTCCGAAGAATTAATAGGGCTTATTAATTCGGGAACAAAGGAGATTTTCAATAAGAAAGAAGTTGCTTCACGTTTGGGTGAAGATGTGGCTAATCGCATAAAAGACGGATTGGAGGAAAAGAAAGATGGAAAAAGAGGGAAGTAAAAAAATCTGTATCGGTTCCGGTGACACAACTTTTCGACGGGACTTTGAAAAGATGCTTAGCAAATTGCAAGGCATTATTAACCGTCAAAAAGTAGAAGAGTTTGGTATTGAGTTGAACACCGAAATATTGCAAGATTTGATTGCTGGCGGTGGAAACACCGGGAAAACCGTATTAGAACGCCTTAATAAAGACCTGTTGGATGATGCCAGTTTGCCGATCATACGCAGACAGAAGGAGCAGATGTACAACCAGCTCTTGCAGGAGTTCGAACAGTTGAAAGTAGCCGTACACAAGTCGGTGAAAGACTTCCCTTATGTTCTGCCGGAAATGTACTTCATTGGTGATGACGGTTGGATTCACGCCCAGGAAGAAGCGTTTGCCCTATGTGATGAACAAGGAAAGATTTACATAGACAAGCCGGAGCAGATAGAAGTTTATCATCAGGCAATAAAAGCCATTGATGAAATAAACAAGCTTCAGGAGATGGCAGCTAAGTATTATTGCAGTGCTCTAGGACATAGGGCAGTGATAGGCTTTGAAAAAGATACTGCCTGCCTTTATCCCGGTGCTTTGATAGAATGTCATTCCGGCGGCATTTTTGTGAGAATGTTTGAAGGTAAAAAATAATATAATTATATCAACATTCCGGGCAGGGATGCTTTATTGATTCTCTGTCCGGTTTAATAAAAAATCAAGATAAAAACGGTGTATTCTCTAACTGTTTAGGCTGAATTTAGAAATATGGCAGCAATCATAGATTACATACCAAGAGTTACGTTATCAAACTTCAAAGAGTTAATAAAACAACAATCCGAAACAAAGGAAACGCTGTTTATTCGCTTCACTCTTAAAGATATACAATATACCGTAGTGATGTCGGTAGAAAAACAGAAGCTTATTTTCTTTTGGGAACATCAAGGGAAAAGGAACCAAAAAGAGATCAAGCTCCAGACCGAACCAAGCAATCTTGGAAACGGGACTGTGTGGTACTTCCTTTGTCCTTATACCGGTCATAAATGCCGCAAACTTTTTCTGGACGGTAAGACGATTGCAAGCCGGTATGCTTTTAGCCATATTTACAGCATTCAGAAAGAGAGCAGATCCGACCGCTTTTTCTATGGATTCGGACGATTGGAATACCCAGTACGAAGATACGGGAAACAGTTCTATAGAGGAAAAACAACCCCTTACGGGCATAAGGTTTGGACGTATCATAAGAAACTGGAAAAGTACAATCAGTTGTTGGATGAATACATTTTGCCAAGATCAAGAGGACGAAAACCATTAGTATCAAATGATGAAGTATGAAAGATAACATTTTAAACTTGCCAAGTGATGTTCTTGGCGACATATTCAAAGAGATTTATTCGGAGTATGAGAAAAGCATCCGTAAAATGTTCTCCGCTCCGGCCTGTGAGATAGAGATAACCGCCCAACAGGTTGCAAAGGCTTTTGATAAAAGAGGGCTGATAGAATACGCTCCACAATTCTACATCTTTGCCACTGGGGTGTTTATCGGGATCAAGGACAGGTGTAATCCCTACCAAGAGATTAACGAATGGGTTGCCGCCTATCGGATGGCTAAGGAGATGAACGTAGATGTCTCCGTTATAAATCCAAAGAAAGCATTTGAGTATTATCAACAAAAAAATAAATAGTTATGAAGAAATCTGTTATTATCGGTGGAAATACGTACAATCTTACAAGTCCAACCATTAAAGGCATAACATTAGCCGGGGAATGCCTGGGAGATATTCCCGACAAAAATGATATTTATGAAATATTGAACGAGAAAGATAAAGATACTTTGTGTGATACACTATCTTATTTCATTGCTGGGGATTTATCTCTTGCCAAAAGGCTAAGTAGGGGAGACAAGAAAGAAGTTGTAGAAGCGATAAAAATAATAATCGTTGATTTTATTCAACCGATATTATTACGTGCTAGCCTCATGGCTAAAAATGTGTCATTAATGGCAGCAAAACCTAAGCTATGAAAATCAAGAAAGATTTATCCGGTTTGGATTCTTTCATCCAAGAAGTCGAAGATGAAATTAATCAGGGCTTGATAGATGCGGCTCATAAGGCTGTTGATACCCAGAAAGTAAGAAATGAGAGTAGCAAAAAGACTTATGAGAACCACACTTGGAACTTGCGTAATGCTCCCGGAGCAGCCGTTGTTCGCAATGGGGAAATCATTGATTTATATGTTCCGGCAGACGGGGAGCATTCCGAAGCGAAAGCTAAAACCGAAAACCTTCTAATCTACGGGAAACGCCCTAAAAATGGGATTGTTGCAGCGGATGGAATGGAATACGCAAGCTTTGTATCAAGCAAAGGTTTTGACGTTATGGATACGGCAAGCCATGTCTTAGAGAGAGAAGTAAAAGAAAATGTAACAACTAATATTAAAGTAAAATGGCAGGATTGAAATTTACACTAGAAGCGGATGTAAAAAAATTACAGGAGCTAAGAAAGGAAATTGAGAAGGTTACTGTAGCGATAGGCAAATTACCTTCCGATTCTCCACAAATAAGAAAATTGGAAGCACAGTTAAGTAAGTTAAGAAAGGAATATGATGGGATAGAAACTTTGCTCTCCAAAGTTCAATTAATGGGTGAAGAGTTGGCGAAATCAGAAGATCTGATAAAACATACTCGGAAACAAACCAATGAGACAAAGAAAGCTACAGAACATTTTGAAGCAGAAGCCGGTTCACTTGCCGCCCTTGAAAAGCAAGCCAAAAGTTTGACAAAAGAATGGTTTGCAATGTCAGAAGCCAGAAAGCAATCGGATGTGGGACAGGGCAAAGTTAATGAATTGGCAAAAGTTAACGCTCAAATAAAGATTGAAAAAGATAATCTCCGGGCCTTGCAAAAAGAATACGTTAACACACAGAAGATACAGGATTTGCAAGAAGGCTCCATTAAGTCTTTAAGGGCAGAATTGAGTAATTTAAATGCTGTATATGATTCTTTGGGTAGAAGCCAACGGAAAGGAGCATACGGGAAAGAACTTTTGAATGGTATTCAAACTGTATACAAAGAGCTAGTCGAAGCAGAGCAGGCTTCAGGAAGGTTTCAGAGAACAGTTGGACAATATGAAAGAGCTTGGAATGGACTAGGATTTTCTGTTCAACAGGTAGCCCGTGAACTTCCTTCACTAGCTGTAAGTGCAAATACTTTTTTTCTTGCAATATCAAATAACCTTCCAATTCTTGCCGATGAAATAAAAAAGGCATCTCTACAATACAAAGCTTTTAAAGCGGAATTAGCAGCCGGGAATAAAGACGTTAAGGCTGTCGTTCCTGTATGGCAGCAACTGGCGAAGTCTATTATTAGTTGGCAGACGGCTTTAGTAGTGGGAATAACACTTCTTTCTGTATATGGGAAAGAGGTTATTAATTGGGGGAAAGAATTAGTTAAAGGCAAGAATTACATATTAGATTTACTTTCAGCCGAGCAGGAACTAGCTTTAGCTAGAAGAAAAGGAATTGAAACGTCGAAAAAAGAAAGGGTAGAATTAGATTTGCTTTATACAAAGTTAAAAAATACCTCGGCATCACAAAAGGAGAGAACAGCTGCCGTAAATGCGTGGATTTCTAAATATCCTAAATATGCTGATGTTATTAATGGAGAGAAAGTAAATTTGGACAAATTGAAACTTGCTTATAATGCGTTGTCTAAAAAAATAGAACAGAGTGCTATAGCCCGAAGTTATATGGATAAAGCAGCGGATATTGCAGTAAAGAAAGATAAAGAGGATATAAAACTAAAGAATCAGCAAGTAACTTTAGAAAAGGCACGCCAAAGACTATTGAGAGCTAATGAGGAAAGAGATAAAGCTTTGGAAGCACAACAGAAAGGCTTATATGGTTCTACTAATGCTGTAGCTAAAGCTAATGACGAAATCGTTGCTGCAAACAAAGCGTTTCAAGAGCAAAAGAAGATATACAATGATATTTCGAATAATATATCTAAGCTGGATGAGCAACAGACGGCTTTTATTAACCATATAAATACTATAAGCATTTTTCCTCAACCTAAAGAAGGAACCTATGATTATTGGCAACAACAGGTTGAGATAGCTGATGATGCATTGAAACAAATTCAAGATTCTTATTTAAAGGTTTTAAAGTCAGGAAGTATCCAAGGTGTACCAGAAGAAGTCGCAAAACAATATAATGCCCTCATAAAGCAGAAAACGGAAGCCGAGGAAAAACTAAAAATCTATGATGATAAAGGGCTTTCTAAAGAGTATAACTCTATCGTTGACCAGAATCAAAAAATCTCTGACCTCATGGATAAGCAATCTATCGAAAGAAAGCGTAGGGAAGAAGATTTGGAAAATCAGGTTATACAAGTTCGTATTGATGCTATGGCAGACGGAGAAGAAAAAATCCGTGCTCAACATGAATTAAACAACAAATTGGAAATTCAAAATTTGAAACGTCGGAGAGAAGATTATGTTCGGACGGAAATTGAATATCAGAAGAAAATATTTACTGAACGAGAAAGGCTAAATAGCATCTATACTAAAAAATATAAAAAGAAAACATTTGATCCTTCTTCTGTTAAAGTTGATACTTCTCTTTTTGATAATGCTATTGAAATCATAAGTAAGCGACAATTAAACGACCAAATACGCAGTCAAGAAGAGGCCTGGAATGAATATATCATAAAATATGGTACATTCCAACAAAAGAAAGAGGCTATTACCCGAAAATATACAGATGCCATCAATAAAGCCGCCAATGCCGGAGAAGCAGCATCCTTACAAAAGGAGTTTGAGGAAGCTTTAGCTAACTTGGATTTGAGTAAGCTTAAAGAGGAAATAAATTGGGGAATGATTTTCGGTGATTTGAGCAAAGTTACTAAAGATCAACTAACCAAAATAAAGAAGCAGTTGCAGGAGTTTAAGAAGTCTCCTGAATTCAAAAATGCTACTCCGGAACAAATACAAGTTATTGAAACCGCAATAAATTCCATCAATGATGCCCTTGTCGATAAAGGTGGTTTCTTTGGCGGTATGGCTGATTCTATGAAAGAGTTAGCGGATGCTACAGAACAACTGAAAAAAGCAGAAGAGGAACTGGTTAAAGCTAATAAGAAAGGAACGGATGCCGAAAAAGAAGAAGCACAAAAGAAAGTAAATAAAGCTCAAAATACACAAGTCAATGCACAGACCAATGTTGAAAAATCCAGGGATAAGGCAATTAGTAATATAACGGCTGTTGCTGATGCTATGCAGCAACTGGGAAGTGCGGAATTTAACCTAAGTAGCTTTGGTAGTGCTGTTGGAGGATTGGTAGATGCGTTAAGTGAATCCGGTAGCAAAATAGGGGGAATTATTGCAGCTATCCTCTCTCTTCTTGATGAATTTGGGAAAGATGGAGGAGTCGAATTTGGCAAAAATATTGTGAACAATGTTATTAGTGCCATTGGTGGAACTATTGAGGTTCCGTTCAAGATGTTAGGAATTGATTTGGGGCTCGGAGGTGCAAACTATTCTGATTACAACGAAATGGTAGCCAAGTATGACGTATTACTGGATGTTTGGGATCAACTCTTAGATAAGAAAAAAGCTTATATAAATGAATCATACGGAGCGGAAGCAACCAAAGCGGGCAAGGAAGCTTTAGACCTATTGAAAGCCGAAAGAGATATAACTAGGGAGCTTGCTAGTGAACGCTTAGACGCTGGAACAAGTGCAGGCAGTCACTCTATGGCGTATAGAATGTGGCAAGGCTCCTATAAATATGAAGGTCAGAACTGGAAAGATGTAGCTGGAGAAATATCTAGTGCTCTTGGAGGTGTCGAATTCAGCAATATGTGGAACCTGCTTTATATGTCAGCCGATCAACTGGAGTGGATAAAGACCAATTATTCCGGTCTATGGTCACAAATGGACACGGATTTTAGAGGTTATTTGGATGATATTATTCAATACGGAGAGACGGAGGCGGAAATCATAGAATCAGTAAAGGAGCAGATTACAGGAATATCCTTTGATAGTTTCCGAGATAGTTACGTAAGCCTGTTATCTGATCTTGATAGCACCAATAAAGATTTTGCCGATAGTTTTGAAGAGTATTTAAGAAAATCCATACTTCAGTCTGTTATATCCAAGAACTACGATACTAAAATACAGGAACTTTATGATAGTTGGTCTAAAGCTGGAGAAGATGGATTATTCAGTGAATCAGAAGTAGACAGGTTGCGTTCTATGCAACAAAGTATAACAGATGCGATGTTGGCGGAACGTGATCGACTGGAGGAAGTTTTTGGATGGTCTTCCTCTTCATCCCAAGAAGCTTCAAAGAAAGGTTTTGCCGCTGCTTCTCAAGATTCAATAGACGAGCTTAACGGACGTTTCACCACTTTGCAGATTGCCGGAGAAGAAATCAAGAATCAAAGTGTAGAACAAACTAGGTTATTGGATTCTATAAACTCGATATTACTTAACATAGATCCTTCACAGGCTTCTTTCAATATTCCCGATCTATCAAACAGAGAAGCATTGAATAGTAGTTTTGCAGCTGATATAGCAATGAGAGCAGAATCTAACGCCCAGTTACAGGCGGCTATAGTTAACCTAACCGGAGAAGTTCAGACGATTAAAAACAATGTTAGTGAGATGTTGACTTATAGCGTAGAAGTCATGGCGGATCAACAAACTATTGCTGAAAGCTCTAGCGCCCTTAAAAAGAATCTTCCTAAGATTACCCAGGCATTAGACGGTATTAAACATAATACCAACGGTTTATCACATCGTTAATTTTATTCCATGCCATTATAGAAGAATCCCCGACCGCTTGTGATAAGTAGCCGGGGATTAACTATATTATTTGCTGTGGTTATAATCATTTTCCCTGTAGGAGCATATTTAATTGTTTTACTCGCATATCCCTTATATGAAATAACTGCTTGTAATTTTCTTCTTTTACTGATTCACCAGAAGTAAAAACGACTTTAATATTTCTATATTAAGGCTATAAATTATTTATAAAATCTGTTGCAGAATCATGTTCTATTTGTGCATATTCCATATATTCTTTTACTGCTTGCTCTACAAAACCTCTATCTTTTAAGACTTTCAATTTATGAATCTTCTTCTTATATTCATCGCTATTTGTGTCTATAGCCAATAACTCTTTTTTAGGAGAGACATAAACCGAAGCTTCTTTTTTTTCTTCAGGAACAGCCTTTTTTATAATAGTGGTTTCTTCCTTTGGACTTACATTTTTAGAAGCCGATATTAGCTTATCAATACTTGATAATAAGCTCTTACTATTCTCTGCATAAAGATTTTTTAGTTCTTTTATGTTGTTCGTCATTCCCCAGATTTTAAAGAACAAAATAATCTGTAATACACCAAATACGATGATAACAATAGATACAAATAGTGTGATATTTTCCATAATCAGTGTGTTTTATGTTATACAATGCGCAAACGTACAAAAAGCAAGAACAAAAAACAACTATTACAAATGTTTTCTAATTTTGCGGGAGGTACAAAATAAAAGAGCGTCACCCGAACCACCAGATAGACGCCCTTCCCTAATTCATAGTACAAATATACTATTTACTTTTAAATAATCGTACTATGTTTTCAGAAATCAACGAAAAAACAACGGTAATTGTTGGAGTGAAAGGTAAGAAGCAGAAGGAGATAATCAAGGCGAACAAACCCTTTTCGATCCGTGTCCTTTATATTGGGTACGGGGTTTATGATATTGTGTTCACTTACCAAGAAACAATCGTTTTTCAACCGATTTCAGGCGAACAGTATAGGGAGTATAGGAAATTGTGTTATTTGCGCCCTATCAGGGCTAAAAACTATCTTCTTGATCTTGTAAACTTTGACGGTACACCATACTGTAGGGGAGATTTTCAATTTATAGGTAAGGATGATGAACCAACAAAGGCAATGATAGCACTTTGGCAGGAGATAGAAAAGAACTTATTTAACTGGGATAATCAACATACATAGATCGGTGTTGGTTGATAATATGGTTTGAGCACACATTTTAAATACCCGGAATTCCGGGTATTTACTTGCAGCTGCATCCGAGTATCGTCGTTGATGTCGTTATAGTCAGCAAATATGAAGGCAAAACAGTACTATCGGTGATATTGGAAGGCTTAAACAAAGGTGCTAAAATCGCACTTTAAAGGTAATTGTGAGTTACGTTTTAAATACGGTTTGAACACGTATTTTAAATACGGGAATTATCGTGTTTCACCTTATTGCCTGAAGATAAAAAGCTGACCCAAACATTGTTTGTATCAGGTCAAAGAAGATTATCAATGAGACGAAAATTTCTGCCCACATGAAAAGGGTAGCCGGATTTTCGGCATACCCCTTCAAATTGCGAATGATATTATTGAGACGTCCACAATTTTGTGGACGTTGACTCCCTGTTATTAACAGCAAATTAACAGTGATTTAAATAAGATATAGAAAAGCCCGTACTGGTCAGCAAATCATGTACGGGCGTTCTCTTTATTTCTTTTCAGGTTTGATAAATCCGATCGGATTACGTAGCTTATTCTCCATCCTCTTTTGTGCCTGAAGCTCGGCTAACATCTGGTTGGTTAGTTCAAGCTGCATCCGTGTATTCCATTGACATATTTATGTCATTATAGACAAATATCTTTGTAAAGAGGCAATTTCGGCCTCAACAACAAGTTTTTGAAAGGCTTCCGGCTTATTCTCTGTATGAGATTCTTCCAGTGCTTTATAATAACTTATTTTATCCTCATTGCTACCTTTTAAAGTAACCAATGTATACCCATTCCGTAAAAGATAAAGATTCATCAATAAACGTGACGTTCGCCCGTTTCCATCAATAAACGGATGAATACGTACAAGTTCGTCGTGAAGATATGCGGCTATAAGTACCGGATGTACTTTTTCTTCTTCCATCTGCCGGTACTTTATCATAAAATCCTCCATTTGCTTCTGTATTAAATAAGGTTGTGGCGGCATGTGGGTACTACCGGAAATCATAACGGGAACGGTACGATATTTCCCGGCATTTTCACGGTCTATTCCATGCAAGATAAGAGCGTGTATTTCTTTGATAGTACGTTCGCTTATCTCTATATCCTTCTTCGCTATATCTTTGATATAATCAATAGCCTCGCTATGATTGATAGCCTCCAGATGTTCACGCATAGACTTACCGGATATAGTAACTCCTTCATTTACTACTAATGCGGTTTCCTGTAATGTAAGGGTATTGCCTTCGATCCGGTTACTTTCGTAAGTATATTCTATATCTAGGGCATCCTGTATCTTTTGCAGCGCATCTTCCGGTAATGGACGTAAAGCAGATAATTCTCCTTTGAGTGTATCGGCTTTATCTAACAACAGTTTTAAATCTTCATTCATGAGACTATTCTACTTTAAGATTAATACTCTTTCCACAATGGGGACAAGTGAGAGAAAAACCGTCTTTCTTACCTACAATTTCATCTTTTGACACTAACAACTCCCATATTTCTACACCTAAAGCGCCAGCAATCTTTTCCAACGTAGTGTATGACGGTTTTCCAGCTACAATTTGAGCAAGCCCTACAGTGCTCATACCCAACTTTTCGGCAAACTCTTTTTGAGTATAACCTTTTTCTTTTATTACTTCTTTTATCCTCATAAGTATCTGTCTCTTATACACATCTGACGCTGCCGACGACTTAATAGGTGTAGA
>ENA-OYYB01001397-OYYB01001397.1-human-gut-metagenome-genome-assembly--contig:-NODE-1397-length-10387-cov-4.623016_pt1 | contig 10387 bp, 8 predicted proteins | sample MGYA00244059_ERZ653440 | MGnify/ENA primary metagenome ERZ653440 (study PRJEB26926, sample SAMN06164994) | human gut metagenome | biome: ENVO:00009003; feature: ENVO:2100002; material: ENVO:00002003... | reverse complement strand
GATCTACACCTATTAAGTCGTCGGCAGCGTCAGATGTGTATAAGAGACAGGTCTCGCAGATGTAGACAAAGCCGACGGGGATCAGTACAAGCGGCATATCGTAGGCAAAGGCGAGCGCCGCCACCGTGCCGCCGAGAAACAGCGAGCCTGTGTCACCCATGAAGACCTTGGCGGGGTGGAAATTATAGATGAGGAAGCCGAGAATTCCCCCGACGAGCGCCGCAGCATAAATGCCGAGCTGCTCATAGCCCTGCCACCAGATGGCGAGCACGGTGAAAAACAGGCCGACCGGCACCGTCACGCTGCCGGCCAAGCCGTCGATGCCGTCCGTGATGTTGACGGCGTTGACCGTGCCGACGATGACAAACGCCGCAAACACCATGTACACCCACCAGCTCATGACGATCTGCGTGTTGAAAAACGGCACGTAGAGGTTCGGCGTCAGCATACCCTCAAAGCGCATCAGGCAGAGGAACGCGACCGCCGCGGCGAGCTGGAGCAGGAACTTCTGAATGGCCGTGAGGCCGAGGTTCTGCTTGTGCTTCACCTTTTCAAAGTCGTCTAAAAAGCCGATGCCGCCGAAGATCAGCGCAAAAAAGAAGATGTAGAGGTGCTCAAAGTCCCCCGCCATCATGCCCTTCCAGCCGCAGATCAGGATAGAGACGAAGATGCCGAGGATGAACATTAAGCCGCCCATCGTCGGCGTGCCGGCCTTTCCGGCGTGCCAGGTGGGGCCGTCCTCGCGGATGCTCTGTCCGGCCTTGAGCTTTCTCAGCTCAGGGACCAGAAATTTTCCCGTGATCGCGGAGACCGCGAAGCTCAGTATGCAGGCAATGATGATCTTCATGTTCGTTTTCCTTCGCCGCGTCGGCGGCGTCCTTCCTTTGTACTTGCGCGAACCTCTCGCGCACGACCTCCCTCTCGTCGAGGTGGTATTTTATCGTTCCGATCTCCTGATAGGTCTCGTGCCCCTTGCCGCAGAGGACGACGACGTCGCGCGCTTTCGCCTCGCGCAGAGCAAAGCCGATGGCCTCGCGCCGGTTCTCGATGACGGCGAACGGCGTTCTGCTCTCCAAAATGGCGGGGAGCACATCTCGCAGGATGGTGTAAGGGTCTTCGGTGCGAGGATTGTCGCTCGTGAGAACAACGAAGTCCGAGAGCGCCGCGGCGATGCGGCCCATGCGGGGTCGCTTTGTCCTGTCGCGGTCTCCCCCGCAGCCAAAGAGCGCGATGACGCGCCCGTCGGCAAAGCCGCAGACCGTGGAGAGAATATTTTTGAGCCCGTCGGGCGTATGCGCATAGTCAATGATGACGGTGAACGGCGCATCAAGCGGTACGACCTCGCACCGCCCCTTAACGCCGACACATTCCGTCAGCGCCTTCGCCGCGTCGGAAAGCGGCACACCGAGCGCCTGCACAGCGCAGAGCGCCGCGAGCGCGTTATAGAGCGAAAAGCCGCCGGGGATGCCGATTTTCGTCTCCTCGTGGTCGAGGTCGGTGCAGGCGGTAAAGCGCACACAGTCGTTTTCGTAGCGGGCACGCCAGCCGACAAGGTCATTCGTCATGCCCTGCCCGAATGTGATCCGCTCGCTCGTAAAGCGGGCGAGCAAGCGCTCCGTCCACGCATCGTCACCGTTGACGCAGGCGATGTCACACTGGTCGAAAAGCCTCGACTTCGCGTCGCAGTAGGCCTCCATCGTGCCGTGGTAGTCGAGGTGATCCTGCGTCAGGTTCGTGAAAACACCGACGCGGAATCGGATTCCTTCTACCCTGCTCTGCATCAGCGCGTGGGACGAGACCTCCATCACGGCATAGGTGCAGCCCGCATCGACCATCTGGGCGAGCAGGCGCTGCACGGTCAGCGCGTCGGGCGTTGTGCGGTCGGTCGGGATGGTCTTGTCGCTGATCAAATTCTGATTCGTGCCGATCAGGCCGACCTTTGCGCCCTTCGTGCACTCCAAAAGCTGTTTGATAAGATACGTCGTGGTCGTTTTGCCGTTTGTGCCGGTCACGCCGACCACGGTGAGTTTTCCCGCCGGAGTACCATACCATACCGCCGCGCAAAGCGCAAGCGCTTTGTGCGCATCCGGCACTAAGATATAGGGAATTTCCGTCTCCGGCGGATGCTCGCACACGGCGCAGGCCGCGCCGCGCGCTTTGGCTTCGGCGATAAACTCGCCGCCGTCCTCCTTCTCCCCCGGCAGGGCGAAGAAGAGGAATCCCTCTTCTACCTTGCGGGAATCGAGCGCAAGGCCTCTGACTATCAGGTCAGGCGGCGCATGCGCCGTTTTGTCTTCTAATGCGGAAATAAGCTCAGATAACTGCGTTTGAAAAATTCCTTTCGGAATTGGGTCTTGCTGTCTTTAGTCGCGCACCGAGCTGTCGCTGAACTGGACGCGCACGACCGTACCGGCCTCGACCTCCGTGCCCGCGGCGATACTCTGCGAGATGGCGCGCACCGTGGACGAGCTTGCGTTCGTCGCGCCGGAAACGCCCATGATGAGCCCCGCGTTCACGATCTTCTGGTTCGCGGTCGCGGCACTGTCGCCCACGACGTTCGGGACGATGCACTTGTCAGTCGACTTCTCCGCGCCGAGGTAGAGGATGATCTCCGCGCTGTTCGGTACGATCGCGCCGCCTGCGGGCGTCTGGTCGGTGACGGTATCGCCGCTGCCGACGGTGCGGAAGCTGAAGCCGTTCGCGCTCAGGCGCTCGGCCGCCGCGTCCTTGCTGAGGCCGACGACGTTCGGCACAGTCTTATCCGCGCCGACGAGCTCTTCAGCGGTGTAGCTCGGCTCAATGCCGAGATACGGCAGGATCTCGCCCATGACGGAACTCGCCACGGGGGCGACCATGTTACCGCCGGAAACGTAGGTACCGGTCCACTTGCTCGGCTCGTCGAGCGTCAGGAGCATCATCACCTGCGGGTCATCCGCGGGGGCGAAGCACACGAACGAGACGATGACGCCGCCGCCGACCTTATCGGCCGTGCCGGTCTTGCCGCCGATGCGGTAGCCCGCGACCTGACCGTTCTTGCCCGTGCCGCTTGTGACCTCATACTCCATGATGTCGCGCACAAGCGCGGACGTCTCCTCGGAGACGACCTGACGGATGGGCGTGGAGTCGTGCTTGGAGACGACGTTGCCGTCCTGGTCGGTGATCTCTTCGACAAGATAGGGCGTATAGAGGTAGCCGCCGTTGACGCAGGCGCACTGCGCCGCCAGCAGCGCGATAGGCGTGACGTTGAAGTTCTGGCCGAAGGCGTAGCACGCCAGCGCCAGCGTCGAATATTTAATTTCGCTGTTGACGAAGCCGCTGGCCTCGCCCGTGGTGTCGACGCCGGTCTTCTCCGTCAGGCCAAAGTCCAGCATGTACTGGTAAAACTTGTCGTTGCCGATGCGAAGGCCGATGTTGATGAACGCGGGGTTGCAGGAGTTGGCGAACGCCTGCGTCAGGTTTTGCTGGCCGTGACCGGGCGCGCGCTTGGAGCAGTTGATGGTCTCGCCCTCGATCTTTACGCTGCCGCTGCAATAGAAGCCCGTGTTCAGGTCGACAACGTTTTCCTCAAGCGCCATCGCGAGCGTCAGTGTTTTGAACGTGGAGCCCGGCTCGTAGGTGTCGTTGATGGCCTTGCTGCGCCACTGCTTGTTGAGAAGGTCTCTCATGTTTTCGAGGACCTGCTCCTCCGTCATGCCGGAGGTCAGAAAGTCGTTGTAGACCGTACCGGGGGAATTCAAGTCGTAGGTCGGCAGCGACGCCATCGCCAGCACCGCGCCGGTGTTGACATCCATGACGATGCCCTCGGCGCCCTTGCCAGTGCCGAAGCGCGCCTCGAGCTCCTGCACACCTTTCTCAAGGTAATACTGGATGGTCGTGTCGAGCGTCGTGTGCAGGTCGCAGCCGTTTTCCGCGTCGAAATACTGGTCGTACTGGTAGAGCACGGAGCGGCCGTCGCGGTCGCGCGCGGTGACGACCATACCGTTCTCGCCGGTCAGCTCGTCGTTGTACGTCGCCTCAAGTCCCATCGCACCGCCGAGGTCATTGGTAAAGCCGATGACCTGTGAGGCGAGCGTCCCCTTGGGATAGGTCCTCTTGCTCGTCGGACGAATGAAAACGCCCTTCAGGTCGTTTTCATTGATGAATTCCCGCACCTTGTCGGCAAGCTCGTCATCCGCTTTTTTCTTGAGCTCTTCGTACTGCGAGTTCGTTTTCTCCATCTTTTTGAGGATGTCAGCGGGGTCAAGGTCCAGAATTTCAGCAAGGCCGCCCGCGATCAGGTTTTGATCCTGATCGTTTTCGATGATCTCCTTCGGAGAGATGAAAATATTCTCCGCCGAGGCGGACATCGCGAGGATCGTGCCGTTTCGATCGTAGATCGTGCCGCGGCTCGCCTCCACCGTGGTGCGCAGCGTTTGCTGGCGCACAGCGACGGACTGGAGCTCGTCATGCTCGGCGATCTGCCAGTGATAGAGTTGGGTGAAGAGCAGCACAAACGTCAGCACGCCGAACACGCCCAGAAGCAGCAGCGTTCTTGTCTGAATGATGCGGTTTGCGCGGCGCGCGGATTCGGGCCGTCTTTTCTGGTTCTGGGGGCGTGGTGCCACAGTCGTTCATCCTCCTTAAAAATGGAAAAGGAGTAAGGAAGCTCCTTACTCCTTATGTATAGCTTCGCTCATTTGAAATATTCCACCACTGCGCATACGCCGTTGCCAAGCGACGTGAGCACCCGCGACAAAACGTTCTGGCTCTTCTGCTGGTAGACGACCACGCTGTCGGGCTCCGACAGGTCGATGTAGTAGACCTGCGAGGCGCTGGGCTTGGCCATACCGGCCGCGGCCGCCGCCTCCTTGATGGTGGTGAGGTCAAAGGTTTTTTCGTAGCGCGTGAGCAGCGCGACATGCTCGTCCTCGAGCGCAGAGATCTCCTTCTGCACGGAGACGACCTGCGCGGAGATTTCCGTCAGCTGTGCGCGGCACATGATCATCAGCGCGACCATTGCGGCCAGCGCCATAAAGCCGCACAGCGTGCCGAGCGAGACCTTTTCGCGTTGACGGCGGACGGGCGCAGCCTTTTTCTGCACCTTCCGCTGCGGAGGACGCATGAATTCCTCGCGCTGACGCTCGTGCTCGCGCTCGTATTCACGCTCGCGGCGCAGCCTGCGCTGGCGCTCTTCGTAGGCGGGATCGTAAGCGAGATTGCCATTGACTCGTCCGCTGTAGCGGCGGTATTTCATGTTCTGCTCTCTGCGGCTGGCCATGGCGATCTCCTTTCTTTTGCGTATTTTCGGCTGTTGTCAGCACTTTTCCGCGACGCGCAGCTTGGCGCTGCGGGCACGGGGATTCTCTGCGAGTTCTTCTTCGCCCGAAACGATGGGCTTTCTTGTGATGAGCTTGACCTTTGGCTTTCGTCCGCACACGCACACCGGAAATTCCGGCGGGCAGATGCAGCCCTGTGCAAGCTCCTGTAATTTCTTCTTGACGATGCGGTCTTCGAGCGAGTGGAACGTGATGACCGCGAGCCGTCCGCCCGGTTTCAGATTTTTCTCCGCCGCGTCGAGCATCGGCGGAAGCTCGCCCAGCTCGTCGTTCACGGCAATGCGGATGGCCTGAAAGCTGCGCTTGGCAGGGTGCTGCTTTTCGCGCAGCGCGCTCGCGGGCATGGCCGAACGGATGATATCGGCGAGCTCAAGCGTCGTTTCGATGGGCTTTTGCTCGCGGTGCTGGCAAATTCTCTTCGCGATGGCGGGCGCATAGCGCTCCTCGCCATATTCAAAGAGGATGCGGCGCAGCTCTTCATAAGAATAGGTATTCACGACCTCACGCGCGGTCAGTGCGGCGGATTCGTCCATGCGCATATCGAGCGGCGCGTCCTGCTTGTAGGAAAACCCGCGCTGCGCTTCGTCGAGCTGCGGGGAGGAAACGCCGAGGTCAAAAAGCATCCCATCCACGCCGTGGACGCCCAGCTCGTGCAGCACAGCGTCGAGCGCGCTGAAATTGCTGTGGACGAGCGTGACCTTGTCCAAATAATCGCCGAGGCGGCGGTTTGCCGCTTCGATCGCGGTCTCGTCACGGTCAAGCGCAATGAGACGGCCCGTCGTCAGGCGGCGCACGATCTCGAGCGAATGTCCGGCGCGGCCGAGCGTGCCGTCCACATAGATGCCGTCGGGCTTGATGGCGAGCGCGCCGAGGCACTCGTGCAGCAGTACCGGCTTATGGCCGTAGTTCTCTTCCATATCAGAATCCCAGCTCTTCCATCACGGCGGCCAGATTCTCGGGATTGAGCTCCTCGGCCTCGATCTCTGCCCACTTCTCCGCATTCCAGATCTCGGCGCGGTTCGAAACACCGATCACGACCACGTCTTTTTCAAGGTGGGCGTAGGCTCTGAGCTTCTGCGGCAGCACGATGCGCCCCTGCGCGTCGGGCTCGCACTTGGCGGCGTTGGCGAAGAGCGGGCGCATGGCCTTGGTCTTCGTGTAGGGCAGGCTTTCAAACTTTTCGGTGAAGCGCGCCCAGGAGGCGTCGGAATAGATGCTCAGGCAGGAGTCCATGCCCATGGTGACATAAAACGTGTCGCCGAGCTCCTCGCGCAGCTTCGCGGGGATAAAGAGCCGCCCCTTGGCGTCGATCGTGTGCTGATACTGACCCGTCACGGCGGCTGACCCCCTTTTTCTGTGCATTTTCGCATACAGAGGGCACGAAAGCGCGGCCTTTTCTTCATTTTGGAAAAAGCCGTGCCGCGTCCGATCTGATGCTTATGTGGGAAAGTAAGCCATTTTCATGGTATGATACACCACTTTCCCCCACCCTTGTTTTGAGTATACGAGATTCACATAAAAAATGCAAGCAGAAATTTCCCTGAGATTTCAAGCCTTTTACCGCTTTTTCCTGTGAAAATTCGGCCAATGCGCCGTATTTTTAAAACGCATGTTCTACTTTGGTTTTGGTTAAAAAAGGGCCGCCACAAGATATTGTGGCGGCCCTTTATGCTATGCCCAAATATAGATTATGTCTACCGATCATGTCGGTTTTTGTCACTTTTGACAAAATTTTATCCGTTCTGCGTCTGCTTTTCAGCTGACTGTGCCAGCTCCTCGCGGCGCTTCTGCATCTGCTCGGCAGAGGCGGCGCGGAAGCGCACGCGGGACTGCTTGACCTCCTCGAGCGCCATCTGGATGGCCTCCTCGGTGCGGCGCAGCGCATCCTCGGTGTACTCGTTGGCCACGCGGTACATTTCGCGCGAGCGGTCCTCGGCCTTTTTGATGATCTCGTGGCTCTTTTCGCGGGCGATACCGAGCACCTCGGTCTCGGAGACCTTGTTCTTCGCGTCCTGCTCGGCCTGCTGCATCATGCGCTCGACGTCGCGCTTGGCGGCCTTGACATAGTCCTCCTTTGCGCGGATGAGCTCCTGCGCGCGGGAAAGCTCCACCGGAAGCTGGGCGCGAATCTCGTCGAGCAGGTCGAGCGCCTCGTCGCGGTTCAGAATGCACTTGTCGCTCGTCAGCGGCGCGTTCTTCGCGCCGTCGATCATCTCGTAAAGCATATCCAAAAGATGCTGCACATCATTGTTCGCCATGGTCTTCTCTCCATCCTTTCACAAGCTCCGCCGCGCGCAGCGGCATATATTTTTCAAGGTCTTGTCCGTATTTGATCATTTCGCGCACCATCGTGGAACTGATGTGCTGATACTTCGGTTCCGCGACCAGCAGCACCGTTTCGAGCGCGCCGTCCGACACATCGCGATAGATGAGCGAAAGCTGCTGCTCGGCGTCAAAATCCACGCTGTTGCGCACGCCGCGCACGAGAAACTGCGCGTTTTTGCGCAGCGCGTAGTCGGTCAGAAGTCCGCCGCCGAGCTCAGCTTCCACATTGGGGAACTCCTCGACGCTCGCGCGCATGAGCGCGAGCTTCTGCTCGTCGGTGAACATCGGGTGCGTCTTCGTCCCGTTCGGCACGATGGACACATACACGCGGTCAAAGAGCTTCGATGCGCGCGCGATAATGTCCTGATGCCCGATCGTCACAGGGTCAAACGAGCCGGGAAACACTGCGATTCTCATGCCTCTTCCTCCACCGCGCGGTGATAGATGCTCACCTTGATCTTGCCGTAGCGGTACTCGCGATACAGTCCGTACGGCGCGGGAAGCTCGGGAAGCGTCTGGTTCTGCGGACTTTCCGCGACCATTATACCATGGGGTGATAAAATGTCAAACTGCGCGATCTTTTCCATCGCCTGCTCCAAAAGTCCGCTTTCGTACGGCGGATCGAGGAAGATGATGTCGAACCTCCCGCTCTGCGTGCCGAGCGCGGCGAGCGAATCACCGCAGATGACCTGCGCGTTTTCTTCCAGATGGCACAGCGCGAGATTTTCGCGCACGAGCTTGACCGCGTCTGCACGCTTGTCAACAAAAAGCGCGCTTTTTGCCCCACGCGAAAGCGCCTCGATGCCGAGCTGCCCCGTGCCCGCAAAAAGATCGAGCACGCGCGCATCCTCCACGTCGAACTGGATACAATTAAAAATACTTTCCTTGACCTTGTCGGTCGTCGGGCGGGTCTCCATGCCCTTGAGCTCGCCCAGCCGCCGTCCGCGCGCCGAGCCTGTGATAACTCTCATGTTTATCCCTCCGCAGCACCCAAAGCGGGCGCAATGAACTCGTTAGTTTCCATAATACGTGAATTTCCGTTTATTTTCAATAGAGTCCTTGACATTTTCCCGCATTTTACGCAAAATATTTTCTCTTGTTATTCTGCACCGCTTCGTATATAATGATATGGTCATATCATATCGACCAGGGAGAAAGGAGTATCTTCCATGATCAGGCTACAAACCGAAAAGGGCGAAGTCAGCATTTCCGACGCTGCCCTGTCTAATATCACCGGCGCCGCGGCCACGAGCTGCTTTGGCGTCAAGGGCATGGCCTACCGCTCGATGACCGACGGGCTCGTCCACCTGCTGCGCCGCGAGGCAATGAGCAAGGGCGTGCGCATCATTCCCCACGAAGAAGGGGACATTTCCATCGAGCTGCACATCGTTGTGGAGCACGGCGTGAACATCGCCGCCGTCTGCCGCTCCATCATCAATCAGGTGCGCTATATGGTCAGCGAAAACACCGGCGCAAGCATCCGCAGCATCGACGTTTGCGTCGACAGCATGAATATGTAAAAACCGAGGAGGACATCATCCTATGCACGATACCATCAATGGTGCCATGTTCAAGGAGATGCTGCTCTTCGGCACCGTCTCCATCGCACAGGCACAGCAAGCTATCAATGATTTGAATGTATTCCCCGTTCCCGACGGCGACACGGGCACGAACATGAGTCTTACCATCCAGACCGCGGCGCAGGAGCTCAAGAAGATCGAGCCCGCGACGGTCGATCAGGCCGCCTCTGTCACAGCGTCCGCGCTGCTGCGCGGCGCGCGCGGCAACTCCGGCGTCATTCTGTCGCTTCTCTTCCGCGGCATCTCCAAGGAGCTCAAGGGCTGCAAGGAGGCCGACGGCGCGGCGTTTGCCGCCGCGCTTCAGGAGGGTGTCGCCGCGGCGTATAACGCCGTGATGAAGCCCGCCGAGGGCACCATCCTCACCGTCTCCCGCATGGCCGCCGCCCGGGCCGCCGGAGCCGCCCGGGAGAACGCCGGGCTGGAGGCCGTCCTCCAGGCCGCCATCGAAGAGGGCAGTGTTGCCCTGGACCACACCATCGACCAGAACCCCGTGCTGAAAAAGGCGGGCGTGGTAGACGCCGGCGGCAAGGGTTTTCTCGTTATCCTCCAGGGTATGCTGGACGAGCTTCAGGGCAAGCCCATGCCGAAGACTGACGAGGACGAGGCGTCCGCTCCTGCGGACAAGGCCGACTTTGAGATGATGGCCGCCGAGGAGATCACCTTTGCCTTCGACACGGTGTTCATCGTCCGCAAGGCCACGGCCGACATCTCCCTGGAGCCCCTGCGCACCTATCTCAACAGCATCGGCGACAGCCTGGTCATCGGTGAGGACGACGAGGCCTTCAAGGTCCACGTCCACACCAACATCCCCGGCGAGGCTCTCACCGAGTCTCAGAAATACGGCACCCTGGAGCTGGCCAAGATCGAGAACATGCGCACCCAGGCCGACGACCTGGCCGCGGGCAAGCACGTGGTCACGGCCAACAAGCAGCTGGTGGCCGAGCACGGCTGCGAGCTGCTGGCCCTGGCACGGGAAAAGGGCGTCAGCTACCTGTTTGAGGCCAGCGTTGGCGGCGGCATCCCCATTCTGCACCCGCTGACCGAGTGCATGGCCGCCAACCGCATCGACGAGGTGTACGGCATCCTCAACGGTACCACCAACTACATTCTCTCCCGCATGGTCCGCACCCTGTCTCTTATACACATCTGACGCTGCCGACGACTTAA
>ENA-OYYB01001392-OYYB01001392.1-human-gut-metagenome-genome-assembly--contig:-NODE-1392-length-10426-cov-7.621541_pt1 | contig 10426 bp, 9 predicted proteins | sample MGYA00244059_ERZ653440 | MGnify/ENA primary metagenome ERZ653440 (study PRJEB26926, sample SAMN06164994) | human gut metagenome | biome: ENVO:00009003; feature: ENVO:2100002; material: ENVO:00002003... | reverse complement strand
GCGGATATGGCTATACGGCCTCGGAAGCGAATGCGCAGGGTTACACGCCGGGCGAAGTGTGCAATTCGTGCGGAACGATGAAATACAAACGCAGCGCCAATGCCTGCGACGGCTTCAAGGAATGCACCTGCGGCGGTGAAAGCGGAGCAACGGTTTGTTACTCTGGAACTGTAAAAAAATACAGCTCATGCAAAAGCTGCTGTAGTTACTATGAATCTTGGAATGGATATGAATGTGTTTTTAGCGGTTATATAACCTCTTGTTGCGGAATGGGCTGCGGTTCAGAATGTAATGCCGGTTGGAGTTGCGACAACATTGAAGAAACCTGCAAAACATTAGGCGGTTCATCAATCAGACTATCCTATTGTCAAAACTCTCCTGGAAATTCGGCAGCAATCGTCATTTGTGAATAATCATAAAAAAAGTCCTCCGTTACCGGAGGACTTTTTAACGATTATTGCGAGAAGTTTTATTTCTAATCAAAAGTTAGCGTGTCAAACCCTTAGAAATAATCTGTGCACCCGCTTCGGCAGCATTTACGGCCGCCCGGGCTTTCTCGGCAGAAACCTGACGATAAGAACCGTCAGCCTGCAATTCCAAACCGTTGTTTGCCAAAATTTTATTTGACAACATATTTTTATGAGCATCGGCTTCATGGGATACGGACGATCCCAAACCGTTATATCCTCGCGAAATCAAAATCTGTGCGGCCAGAGAAAGAGCCGGATCCGAAGATCTTTCCTTTCCCCGTGCTATGCTTTTAACGCCGCCTTTCAAAGAAAACTCTTTTCCCTGCGGCAAATTAGCCATGTTAACCATAAAACTTCTCCTAAGATTTTTATTATTCTTGCTTATCTCTTTTGTCTATTATCGCAATATAATTGTCTTTTGTCAATATTTAAACTGGCTTTTTCTCAAAATATAAGGCGATAAAACGATTTTTCTGTTCGTAATTTTAATCTTTATACAATATACTGCATACAAATCAATAAAATATCCTTAACAAATAACAGTTTAATGGGAAAAAAATGTCTTTATTTAAGTCAATTGCCACTTTCGGAGGATTCACGCTCGTCAGCCGCATTACCGGATTTGCCCGGGATATGATTCTTGCCAATTTCCTCGGTGCCGGTGCCGTATCCGACGCCTTTTTCGTTGCTTTCAAACTGCCAAATCTGTTTCGCAGCCTGTTTGCCGAAGGCGCTTTCACCACCGCTTTTGTCCCCATGTTGTCCCACAAACTGGTAACCGACGGACGCGAAGAATCCATTCGTTTTGCCTCCCAGGCCATTTCCGTCCTCACTTTCTTTCTTACCCTTTTTGTTATTCTGATGGAATTCTGCATGCCCTGGGTGGTTGAACTGATGGCCCCGGGCTTTGCTTCCGATCCGCAAAAAATGGCTTTGTCGGTCGAACTCTCCCGCATCACTTTTCCGTTTTTGCTGTTTATTTCGATTGTTTCTTTTCAGTCCGGCATTTTAAACTCTTTCGGCAAATTTGCCGGGCCGGCCGCTGCACCGGTTATCCTCAATCTGACAATGATTGTTGCCGTTTTTGCTTTTGTTCCCTTTGGCGAAACCCCTGCCCACGGCATTTCCTGGGGCGTAACCATTGCCGGTCTGCTTGAAATTCTCTGGCTGCACTTTTTTCTCCGGCGGATTGACGTCAGCGTCAAACCGCAGTTCAACATCCGCCGCCTGCTGCATAATGCTGAAATCAAAACCCTGTTCAAACGTATTGCTCCCGGCGTTCTCGGAGCCGGCGTCTATCAGATTAACATGGTGGTTGACACCATTGTTGTTTCGCTGGTCGGAACCGGAGCCATCTCCTGGCTCTACTATGCCAACCGCATTCAGCAGCTGCCGCTCGGCGTGGTTGGCGCGGCTATCAGCGTTGCCTTGCTGCCGATACTCTCCCACCACCTCAAAGCCGGAGAAATCGAAGCAGCCCGTCACAGCCAAAACAAAGCGGTTGAATACGGCGCCCTGCTTTCCATTCCGGCAACGGTTGCCCTGATTGTTCTGGCTTATCCGATTATAGATATTCTTTTCCGCCACGGACGTTTCACCGCCGAAGATTCGGTTATGACCGCCCGGGCAGTTATCGCCTACTCCGTCGGTCTGCCCTCTTACGTTATGGTTAAAGCCCTTGCTCCGAACTTTTTTGCCCGCGGCGATACCAAAACCCCGGTCAAATACAGCATTGTTGTCATGATTGCCAACCTGTCGCTCAGCATAGCTTTGATGATTCCTTTCGGCCATGTCGGCGTGGCTTCGGCAACTTCCGTCGCCTCTTTCGTCTCGCTCTACCAATATCTTCGCGGCCTGAAAAAACGCGGTTATTGGAGCTATTCCGCCGAGCTGAACCGCAAAATTCTCAAAATCACGCTCTGCTCGCTGGTAATGGGCGGGGTTATTTATTTGGGAGAACTCGGCATAACCTGGAAGTTTGACAATTGGCTGCTGCTGTCTTACGGCATAAAAATTCCGCTTTTCGCCGGATTATGCATTTTGGGTGTTGCAACTTTCTGCGTAATGGCTAAACTAACCGGTGTGCTTTGTTTAACCGACATTCTTAAAATGCTTTCGTCACGGGGAAAGAAAAATGCTCAAAAACAAGCTTAAAAACTGGCTTTTGCAACAATACGGCAAACTGCGGCAAATCCGCCTGCCGAAATTTTCTTTTGATGCCATGGTTGACCGGGGAATGAACTTTCTTGCGACCTGGTGGAACACACTGGTTCTTCTGCTTGCCGCGCTGGTTTTTCTTTATTATCCTATCGGCGGACTGCTCATCAGCAACATTGACCGCACCACCGATTATGAAATTGATGAAAAACACCCTGAACAATCCAGCAGCGTGGAAATGATTTCTTTTCTGGTCAACCGTGAAGTAAACGAAAAAATCTGGACGCCGAACCTGCCATTTTTCTACCCCTCTTATTTCCTTGACAATATGCCTAATTTTCAGCTCGGCATTTTTGACGCCCTAAATAAATTTACTTCTTCTTTTGCCAAAAGAATTGATAAAAAGATTACCGTGGAAGATGAACCTTCCGACCTGCGGACTGCGGCGGAATTGCTGCGTTACCCCGGAACCGTCTGGATGTTTTCCGCCGAAAACAAACTGTTGCTGGCACCATCGGCCAACAACCAGTACCGCAAGGCTCGCCGCCACCTGATTAATTACAACAAAAGCCTCAGTGCCGGCCGCGAAGTCTTTTACAAAAGCCCGGCAGACCTCGCTTACTTGCTCCGCAAATCCAAAATAAACCTTGGCAAAAGCAGCGCCGCTCTTGAAACCCATATCCGGGAGGAAAGTTCTTCCTGGTGGGACACCAAAGCCGATAACATTTTCTATTATCAGCAGGGCAAAGCCTATGCTTATTACCTGCTTTTCAAAGCGCTCGGCAATGATTATAAAAACATCATCGTTTCCGCCGGACAATATCAAAACTGGATAAGCCTGATCAAAGCTCTGGAAGACGCCTCGTCCGTCCAACCGGCCATTGTCCGCAACGGCGAGCTGAACAGCCTGACCGCACCCAACCACCTGAGTTATTTAAACATGTACATCGTGAAAGCCCGCAATCTGCTTGCCCTGATTGCCGAAGCTTTAAACGAACAAGCCCCTGCAAGGAAATAAAATGCTGATTGAAACACAAGAAACCCCTGACCGCAATGTCTTAAACTTTTTTCCGCCGGTTCGGATTCTGAAAAGCGGAACCGCCGAATTCGTTGATGCCAAATCCCTGCGCAAGTCACCGCTGGCCGAGCAGATTTTTGACCTCGGCGGCATAAAATCATTGTTTATGACGGCAGAAATGATCTCCGTCACCAAAGAAGACGAAGCCGACTGGGAAGAACTCAAACCGCAGATTCTCGCCGAAATTATGGACTACGCCGCTCTTGGCGACGAAGCCGTCATCGAAACGCCGGAAACGGCTGCCGACGAAACAGACGTCGTCAACCGCATCATCGGGCTGATTAATGCGCGCATCCGCCCGGCTGTCAAACAGGACGGAGGCGACATCGTTTTCAAAAACTTCGCAGACGGAATTGTCTATGTCGAAATGCGCGGCAACTGCGCCGGCTGTCCTTACGCCATGATTACCCTTAAAGAAGGGGTCGAAAGGATTCTCAAATCCTATATCCCTGAAGTCAAAGAAGTCAGAAATTTTGAAAACAGCGAAGCATGAAAACATTAACCGCCGTCACAGCCCTGATTCTGAGCGTCTTTTTTATCTGCGGCGCCAAAGCGCCGGAGACTCCCGTTTATGAATACAAGGTTGACGGCATTTATATCCATGACATCACGGTTGCCGAACTGGAAGACTTTTACCGGATATACGGCTATAAAGACTACATTTATATGCGGGACTGGATTTATCCGCCGATTTTTCTCACCCGTCTCCCCCGCGACTTCCGCTCAATTAAAGACCCGCAAAAACGCAACAAGCTCTTCTTGCAAATCGTCGGCCCTCTGGCTCTGAAACTTGGCGAAGAACTCAGTGAAGAGCGGCTGCATATCCGCCTGCTGGAAGACCGCTTCCAAAAACAGCACGACCTCACTGCGGAAGAAGAAAAATTTCTTGAACAGCAGGCGGAAAAATATGACATTTTCACCCGCCTCACGGGAGAACGGCGTTATGCTTACATTTTCAAAGAGCTGCTGCTCCGCGTCAACAAACTGCCGCCTTCTCTGCTGATGGGCGCCGCTGCCATTGAAAGCAACTGGGGCACCAACCGCCCGGCCAACGAAGGCAATTCGCTTTACCGCGAACTGTTGTGGTACTCAAACGAACCCGGACTGGTTCCCGAAGACGAAACCGAAGACAACAGCTACAAATACAAAATTTTCCCTTCGTTGCTGGCCTCCATGCGCTCATACACCCATAAAATCAACTCCGGCGTAAATTATGAACAGCTGCGTTTTCTGCGCGCCGAAATTGAAAACCGTGACAAACCCGCCACCGGCAAAGCGCTTGCCAATGCCATGATTTTCGACACCAATCTCCGGAATTTTGCCGGTTTGCTTGAATATACCATGACTTTTTACGAGCTGACGAATTTTGATGAGGCAACGCTGGGGGACATTGACTGGCTGGACGCAAAAATTCCGGACGCGGAAAAATAATGGTTGCTCGACAAAATTTTGTAACAAAAGATTAATTACACTTTTCATTTAATTTATTTTATGATAAGAAATAGATAGTTAATTAAAGCGAGTGCAGAAAAAAATGACAAAACTCGGCCTGACAATGCAAGATGTTAACCGCCTGTCTCACGACTTGTCTGTTGAGAACAAAGCAGCTGCGGCTCAAAAAATCTCCGCCTATTATGACGGAACCGACATCAGCGAGCGCGGGCGCAAACTGGCGGAAGACATTTTCCGCATTATGGTTGAAGACGTTCAGGTCAAAGTCAGGGAAGTCCTTTCCGAAAGTTTGAAAAACTGCAAGTCAATTCCCCGCGATATCACCGTCAAACTGATTAACGATCAGGACAGCGTTGCCGTTCCTTTCATCAAATATTACGCCAACCTCACCAAAGAAGACCTGATCAGCATTATCGAAGCGCAGAGCAGCAACAAACAGAAAGCGGTCGCCCAGCGCAAAAATCTGCCGGAAGACGTCTCGCAGTATATTGTTGATAAATGCTCGGAAGATGTCGTCGGCGTTCTCATCTCCAATGAAAGCGCCAATATCGTTGAAAAAACCTACGATTCGATTATTGATAAATATTCCGACAGCGACAATATCAAAAAACACCTGGTTTATCGTTCCGACCTGCCGGTTTCGGTCATTGAAAAGATTGTCAGTTCTCTTTCCGACGAACTGCAGAAACGTTTGATTACCACCCATAATCTGCCCAATAACATTGCCACCGACATTGTTGAACAGGTTAAGGAAAAAACCACACTGCGCATTTCGGAAGAATACAGCTCCGATAAACAGATTGAAGAACTGGTTCACCAGCTTTACGCCTCCAATCACCTGACGCCGTCACTGGTTGTGCGTTCAATCTGCATGGGCGATTTGAAATTTTTTGAATATGCACTGGTTTACCTTTCCAACACTCCGCTGCTGGAAGTCCGCAAAATATTGTTTAACTTGCAGGTTGACTTTATGATTCGCAATCTGCTCCGCAAGGCATTTATCCCCAAGAGTATGTTCCCCGCGGTTTTCAGCGCCCTGAACGTCATCCGCGACATTCGCTTCGGTTGCCAGAAGAGCGATCGTGCTTCTTTCATTCACAAAGTGATTGAACGCATTCTTTCGATAAGCTCCACCAGCGAGGAATTAAGCGAAGATGATGTCAATTACCTCATTTCAAAAATCAGTTAATTGATTATTTTTTAACTAAATGCGTATAGACTATACCCTTGTAAAGGGAAGGAGGCGGCCTTTGGTGTCGACGAATACGCGAAATTTAAGTTCCATTCTTGAGCTGAGCGATTTAATGCTGGCAGAGGCCAACCATGCCGAAATCGTCGAAAAAATAATGGATACCGCCGCCGACATGTGTGACGCGGACGGCTGGTTTTTCTACAATGTCAATGATGACAAGTTTCTGACCCTTTCATACAGCGTCAACAAAAGCCTGAAAATCACCCGCCGCGGCTCAGACAATCTGGTCTATGCTCCGACCGTTTTTCTGCCCGAAATCAAAAACCAGCCGCAGAAATCCATTGCCGCCGCCTGTTTTTTCAGCAAAGGCGTCATTAATTCCAATAACATCTACGCCGACAATAAATTTGACAACAGTTTTTTCGCCGAGTTTGACGAAGACAACAATTATGCCACCGTCTCCGTTCTCAGCATTCCGGTAACCACCCGCCGCGGCTACGTTGTCGGCATTGCGCAGTTTGTCAATCCGCGGGACGAAAGCGGACGCACCCTGACCTTTACGCTGGACACCCAGAAAAACACCATTTCAATCTGCAAGCTCATCGGTCTTCTGCTGGAAAACAAAATGCTTAATGAGGCCTACGGACAGCTGCTGGAATCTTTCATTGAAGTTCTGGCCCGGGCCATTGACGCCAAATCGCCTTATACCGGAGCCCACTGCCAGCGCGTGCCCGTTATTGCCCGCCTGCTGGCTACCGCCGCCGTTCAGGAAGACAGCGGCCCGCTGCGTGACTTTGAAATGAGCGGCGACGACTGGTACACGCTGCATATTGCCTCCTGGCTGCATGATTGCGGCAAAGTCACAACACCGGAATATATCGTTGACAAAGCCACCAAGCTGGAAACCATCTACAACCGCATTCATGAAATACGCAGCCGCTTTGAGATTCTGCGCCGCGACGCACATATCGACTACCTGAAAAAGCGCCTGGCCGATACGGACACGCCGGAGAACCTGCAGGCCGAATTTGTCGCCAAAGTCAGACAGCTGGAAAAAGATTACGATTTTATCGCCCAGTGCAACATCGGCGATAAAGACATGACCGAACGCGACTTTGCCGAACTGGACAGGATTTCCCGCATCACCTTCACCCGTTACTTCAACCGTATGAAAGGGCTCTCCTGGGCAGAACGCGACCACATCAAAAACCCTGAAATTTACGAACAGCCGGGTGTTGAAAATCTTCTTCAGGACCGGGGCGATCTGCTCTTTGACCAATATAACCGCGGCGAACTCTATAACCTGAAAATCCCGCACGGAACCATCAACAAAGAGGAACGGGAAAAGATCAACGAACACATTGTTGTCACCATCGATATGCTCAAGGCTCTGCCTTTCCCTAAAGAACTCTCAAAAGTCGTTGAATATGCCGGCGCCCACCACGAGCGCATAGACGGCAAAGGCTATCCCAACGGCCTCACCGGCGACCAAATGTCCATTCCTGCCAAAATTATGGCCATTGCCGACATTTTTGAAGCGCTTACCGCCAACGACCGCCCATATAAAGAGCCGAAAAAACTCTCGGAAGTTCTGGCTATTATGCGCGACATGAAAAACAACGGACATATCGACCCCGACCTTTACAAGGTTTTCATCACCAGCAAAGTTTACTTGGACTACGCCGAGCAATATATTTCACCGGAACAGATTGATGAAATCAACCCCGATGACTATTTATAAATAAGACACTGACGGAGAAACAAGCATGAGTAACTTAAGAATTGAACCAGTTCTGTGCCGGGCCGGCACCATGGACAATTACGCCTGGCTGCTCACCGATGAAGAAACGGGACAAAGCGCTGTGGTTGACCCCTCCGAAGCGGCGCCGATTATTGCCAGATGCAAAGAATTGGGCATCAAACCGCAATATATCTTCAACACCCATCACCATTACGACCATACCGACGCCAACCTGGAACTGAAAGCGCTTTACGGCGCACAGGTTGTCGGCGGAGCAGCCGACCTCAACCGTATTCCGGGCATAGACATCGGCCTGAATGACGGAGATACGTTCAGCCTCGGCAGCTCCCGCGCCGAAATTATCCGCGCTGACGGCCACACCATCGGTCATATTCTGTGGTATTTTCCTGAAGCTAAAGCCCTCTTCACCGGCGACACGCTGTTTAACCTTTGCATCGGCGGTCTGTTTGAAGGCAGCGCCGAACAAATGTTTGCCACACTGAATAAAATCAAAGAACTCCCGAACGACGTCAAATTCTATCCCGGTCATGAATATACCATTCACGGCATCGGCTTCGCCCAATACTTCAACCCCAACAGCCAGCTGCTTAAACAATATGTGGAAGAGGCCATGGGCAAAATCAAACAGGGAAAACCGGTCGCACCGGTAACCCTCGGTCTGGAAAAACACTGCAATCCTTATCTTCAGGCCGTCACCCCTGCCAGTCTGAACAAACTCTGCAGCATGTAGAAAAAATTAGACAAAATTATTTTTTTATGATAGTATTATCTCATATCTAACCATCAGGACGATTGGCACATGAAAGTTCTATCCAAAGCCGAAAGGGAAAACCAATATCGCAAACGAGCCGACGCGGCCACCCGCAAAGCTGCCTCGCCGAACACGGACAAGCGGCAGGCAACCCTCCGGAAAATAAAGGAACGGCTGCAACAGCTGAACTACGTCATTAACGACGAAAAAGCTTTGGAAGAAATCATCGGCGATGACAATAAACTGAACCTGGATAAAATCGGCATTCTGAGCGAAAGGGGTATCATTTCGCTCAACGAAAAAGAACTGGAAGCCGAAACGCCGCAGATTGAATTTTCTTTTGACAAGCATAATCCGACTTTTGAAGACGCATACACGGATTCTTTCGCTTCCGGACAGCCGCTCCTGTCCCAAACCGAGGAACTGCGCCCTGCTCCCAAAATCAAAATCTTCAGCATCAGCGAAGAATTGCCCGAACTTCCGCAATCCAGAGAAAGACAAACGCCTGCCTCCCGGACTGCCGAATCAAACGAATCCAATACGCGGCAGGAAAACGACACCGCCCGCAGAATAGATGAGCTGCTTGCCCGTCGCGAGCAAAAAAACAAAACGGCCCCAAAGGAAGACACACCGCCGGCCCCGGCAAAAGAAACCGCTCCCGAAAAGAAAGAAAAACCCGAAGCTTCCGATCACTCCGAAGAACCCTCATGGATTAAGGGATATCCCGCTTCACTGAAAAAATGGTGCGAAACCGCCGTTGATAAAAAAACCGGAGAACCCAAACGCGAAATTAAAGAAGTTCGGGTGCAAACCGATGAAAACCGGGAACCTGCGTCCGTGGAAATCGAAGTCCGCCCGCTGAGCCCGATTGCCCGCAAACGCGGCGATGCCGGCGCCGTCTATATGGTGAAAAAAGCACCGCAGCCGGATAAAATCGACGTCACAGTCAAAAACCCCGAAGCCGGCAAACCGCTCAGCTACGACTACTTTTACGCCCTGGTCAAAGCCGCCCGCGACAACGGAGCCGACACCATTGAATTCAACAATATTCGTACGCCGGAATTCCGTGACAAACTGCTGGCCGCCGCTCTGCAATTTAAAATGAAATTAAAGAACCCGCCCGGCGTCATCAATTTGGAAGCCGAACATCTGCAAAGCATACCGCCCGGCTGCCGCCAATACCTGACCAAACATAACGAAGCGGCCAAAAAGGCGCTGCAAAAAATGGGCCGGGAAATAGTCCCCGAAAAAGGAACCAAATTCGGCCAAGGGCCCAAAGCAGAAGAACGGACACATACCGAAAAAGTCTTCATCGAATCAACGCAGATGGAAGAAAAACTCGCCAAAACCGAAAGATTTATGCGGCAGCAGGAAAAACGGGTCAATTCCCCTTCAACCGCCGAATATGACCAAAATCCGGAACGCGGCAATCGTGACCCGTCCAAACGCAACAATAAAAGAAACAGAAAAACATTCAGCTATCACAAAGGTAAAGAGATATAAATTGAAAACAAAACCCCGCCGGATGAAAACGGCGGGGTTTCTTAAAGCGGAAGACCAAACC
>ENA-OYYB01001361-OYYB01001361.1-human-gut-metagenome-genome-assembly--contig:-NODE-1361-length-10608-cov-6.365962_pt1 | contig 10608 bp, 8 predicted proteins | sample MGYA00244059_ERZ653440 | MGnify/ENA primary metagenome ERZ653440 (study PRJEB26926, sample SAMN06164994) | human gut metagenome | biome: ENVO:00009003; feature: ENVO:2100002; material: ENVO:00002003... | reverse complement strand
TATATAAACTAAATTATTAAGCAATGAAAAAGAGTTTGACATTTATCTTCGCAGCAGCGCTTTTGGTATCTTGCCAACAGGAAGAGAACGAAGCTACGACTCCTGCAAACAGTCGCATTACTATCTCTCCTATTATTACACGTGCTACGGAAGTTAACTTTGAGACCGGAGATAAAATCGGTGTTACAATCACCCAAAACGGTGACTTCGTATATGCAGAGAATAAACAGATGACATACAATGACGGAGTATTTGCAGGCGATTTACTCTGGTACCCGGAAGGAAATGACAAATCGCAAATAGTAGCCTATTATCCCTATAAAGAGGGTAATACTCCGGCTTCATTTACTGTTGAAACCGATCAGACTAGTGGATATGGAGCGTCAGATTTTATGGCAGCAAAGAAATCGGATGTACTTCCGACTACCAACGTTATAAGCATGAACTTCAAACACATGTTTACTAAATTAGTGATTAATGTAACAAAGGAAGTAGAAGCTAACATCTCGTCTATCGCATTGAAAGGTTCCATCCCGACTGCAACTCTTGATTTGAGTGCTCTCACAGTGACTGCTGATGCAAACGCCTCCGCAACAAGCATTGTTGCACAAGCCGTTAAAGCGAATGAGACATACCGCGCCATTATCGTTCCCCAAACAGTAGCCTTGACGCTTGAAGTAGCAACATCTGACGGCAAGACCTTGTCACAGAAGCTCACATCTACCACTTTGGCACAAGGAGGACAATACAGTGTGAACATTCGCGTGTTACCTGACGATATAGAAGTCAAACTTAGTGGTAACATTGAAAACTGGACAGATGAGGGTGAAATTGGAGCTGATAATGAGATTCCTTTCGAGGAACATCTCGATCAGAACTATTTCCTGTATGATAATGTAAAATATAAGACTGTAACTCTCTCAAACGGTACGACATGGATGGCTGAACCGCTTATTTATTTACCGAAAGGGTATACTCCTTCAAGTGATCCAACTGCTGATAGCCATGTTTGGTATCCGTATGAAATCACAGCCGACGGTGCAACCGTAGCTACAACAAAAGAAAGTGCCATAAAAGAATTAGGTTATCTATATGATTTCCAGGCTGCACTGGGTGGTAAAGAAATTACTGATAGTAATCTGACCTCCTTTGAAGGAGCACAAGGAATCTGCCCGAAAGGATGGCACATACCGACACGTCTGGAGTACTTTAATCTGGTAGGAAAAACAACGAATGATGCCGACGGCAAGGTACCGGCTGATGGTGATAAAGCTCTTTTTTATGATGCAGCTTATGATGGAGCCAAAATATCATCACTGATGGATGCAGGATTCAATTACCAATTCTCCGGTGTTCGTATGGCAACAAGTCTTACAGGCGCCGGCAGCTACCAAAAAACTGCAATAGCAGATGACGCCAAGATTCAAGCTGCGTGGCATGGAAAACCGGCAATGAATTATCTCATGACTTCGACCGCCTACAAACCCATATACAATAGTACCAGCGGCCTACTAACCAATATACAGTTCTTTGGATTAATGAGTACAATCAATGCAACCAAGTATCCGGAAGGCAGATTATCATTATCTTATGTTAGCATTAAAGCCGGTATGCAAGTTCGTTGCATAAGGGATCAAGCCGGCAACTAAAAGACTAATATTTGTTTCATGCCTTGAAACCTTTAGTTTCTCGGTGAGAAACCAACAGTTTCAAGGTTTGAAACTACCAGTTTCACACTGGGAAACTAAAAGTTTCAAGTAAGGCTACCCCCCTCGCCCGTAAGGCGAACTACGATAAGCTATAAACAAACGAAAAACAGATTACAAACTATATAAAAACGAAGCAATAACAATGAAAACAAAAAAGCTAACAATCGCAATTGCCATCGTGGCAATGACTTTTATCGGAACTTCATGTGGTAACAAACAACAGAAAAGCGCATCAGAAGCGACTACAGAACAGTCTGCATCTTCCGCCTTGGAAATTGATTCTCTTCTTGCCAATGCCGAAAGCCTTGCAGGACAAGAAGTGACCATTGAAGGCGTCTGCACACATACCTGCAAACATGGCGCAAAGAAAATCTTCCTGATGGGTAGCGACGATACCCAAGTGATCCGTGTAGAAGCGGGCACTTTGGGAGCATTCGATCCTAAATGCGTGAACTCCATCGTTCGTGTTACCGGAACACTGAAAGAACAACGCATTGACGAAGCCTACCTCCAGAACTGGGAAGCGCAACTCAAAGCACAGGCTGCCGAGAAACACGGAACCGGTGAAGCCGGATGCGACTCTGAAAAGAAAGCACGTGGTGAAACAGCCAACAGCCCTGAAGCCCGCATTGCAGATTTCCGTGCAAAAATAGCCGACCGCAAGGCAGAAACAGGAAAAGAGTATTTATCTTTCTATTTCATGGAAGCTGACTCGTATGAAGTGGAGTAGTAACATCCGTAAGTGGAGTCGGCTCATACACCGTGACTTATCATTTTTCTTTTCCGGAATGGTATTGATATATGCCATTTCCGGAATTGTAATGAATCACCGTGACACTATTAATCCGAACTTCTCCATCACACGGAAAGAGTATAAGATAGCAGAAAAGCTACCGGATAAAGCAGGAATGAATAAGGAGAAAGTGCTCACTCTCCTGGAACCATTGGGAGAAAGCGGCAACTATACCAAATATTACTTCCCGAAAACGGACGTAATGAAAGTATTCCTGAAAGGTGGCTCCAACCTTCTAGTAAACGTAAAGACAGGGGAAGCGGTATATGAATCCGTCACCCGCCGCCCGCTTATCGGAGCAATGTCCCGTTTACATTACAACCCGGGACAATGGTGGACTTACTTCGCGGATATTTTCGCCATCGCTCTTATTATCATTACTCTCTCCGGCATCATCATGCTGAAAGGAAATAAGGGTATTATCGGCAGAGGAGGAATTGAAGTCATTGTCGGAATCTTGATTCCCATTCTTTTCCTTTTCTTCTTTTGAATAGAATAACAGATAAAATCAAATGGAACATATTATCGAATGTAACAATCTGACGCACTATTACGGCAAACGGTTGATTTACGAAAATCTTAGTTTCACAGTACCCAAAGGACGCATCCTGGGACTGTTGGGAAAGAACGGTACGGGCAAGACCACCACTATCAATATCTTGAGCGGTTACCTGAAACCCCGTTCAGGGGAATGTCGCATCTTCGGACAGGAGATTCAGACAATGGCACCGGCTCTGCGTCGCAATATCGGACTGCTCATCGAAGGTCATGTGCAATATCAATTCATGACCATCACCGAGATAGAGAAATTCTACGCAGCTTTCTACCCCGGTCAATGGAAAAAGGAAGCGTACTATGAACTGATGAATAAGTTGAAAGTCGCTCCCGGACAACGTATCTCACGTATGTCATGCGGACAGCGCTCACAAGTTGCCCTCGGACTTATCCTTGCACAAAACCCGGAACTTCTAGTATTGGACGACTTCTCACTCGGACTCGATCCCGGTTATCGCCGCTTGTTTGTCGACTATCTCCGTGACTATGCCCGCTCGGAAGGGAAAACCGTCTTCCTGACCTCACATATCATTCAGGATATGGAACGACTCGTTGATGACTGTATTATCATGGACTACGGAAAGATACTGATTCAGAAACCAATCGTCGAATTACTGGAAAAAGGACGTCGCTACACTTTCACTATTCCCGAAGGTTATGAACTTCCTGCGTCTGATGATTTCTATCATCCTTCTGTCATGCGAAACCAGTTGGAGACCTTCTCCTTCCTGCAACCGACAGAGACAGAAGCAAAACTGAAATCAATGTCAGTGCCTTACACTAATTTTCATAGTGAACAGGTAAATTTGGAGGATGCATTTATCGGCCTGACAGGCAAATACTGATTAAATTAAGAATAAGAATTGGCTACTCGTAACCCACAAATCATAATTCATAAATCATAAATCCTCAAAAATGTACGCTATATTTTATAAAGAATGGATAAAGACACGGTGGTATTTTCTGCTTGCCGTGCTCGCCACACTCGGTTTTACAGGCTATTGTATGCTTCGCATCAACCGGGTGGTAGAAATGAAAGGGGCTGCTCATGTATGGGAAGTCATGCTGCAACGCGATGTTATCTTCATTGATATGTTGCAATATATCCCCCTGATTGCCGGAATCCTGATGGCAATCGTGCAGTTTGTCCCCGAGATGCAACGCAAATGTTTGAAACTGACTCTCCATCTGCCTTATCCGGAACTAAAAATGACGGGCAATATGTTACTCTCCGGACTCATATTGATTCTTGTCTGTTTTGCTTCTAATTTCCTGTTGATGGAAGTATACCTGAACGGAATACTTGCCCATGAACTGAAGAACCACATATTGCTCACCGCTTTAACGTGGTATCTTGCCGGGATTTCCGGCTACCTGCTCGTCGCATGGATCTGCCTTGAACCGGCATGGAAACGTCGTATTCTGAATCTCATTATCGCTGTATTGTTACTCCGGATCTTCTTTCTGTCGCCCACACCGGAAGCATACAACAAGTTCCTCCCTTATTTAGTGGTTTATACTTTGTTGACAGCTTCTTTCTCGTGGCTTTCTATCGTACGATTTAAGGCCGGAAAGCAGGACTAAACAATTAAAAATTAAAGATTAAAGATTAAAAATTAAAAGATTGAGAAATGAGACGTTTCAGTACCATACTATTATATGTAACCATCGCTTTCCTGCTTCTTTGGCAGTTGCCTTGGTGTTACAATTTCTTTGTCGTAAAGCCGGAGAAGACTCCCTTTACCCTATATAGTTTCGTCATTGGCGATTTCGCACAGATGGGACAGGAAGAGGGAAAGGGAAGCGTGCGTCGCGACTTGGCAGGAAACATTTATTCGGAAGCTGCTTTCGACAGCATCCTGCCTATGTTTTACTTCCGCCAGTTGATGTCTGACGAGCGTTTTCCAGATACCATTCAAGGAATCGCAGTGACTCCCAAAATGGTGCAGACGGAAAACTTCAACTTCCGCAGCGTTCCTTCGGATATCAATGCGCCTTCTATCGGACTTTACCCGCTAATGGAATCCATGTCAGGACGTGTGGATTTAAAAATGCCGGATGATGTATTCCGCATCACCTCCAAAGGGATCGAATTCATCGACATGGCTACCAACAGCGTGAAGGAAGATAAAAGCCTTCAGTTTACCGAAGCTATGACTAAAAAGGAGTTTCGTTTCCCGGCAACGGAGATCGTAGGAAATCCAACGGTGAAAAAGGAGTATGACGAAGGTTATCTTCTATTGGATGCCGACCGCCGTCTGTTTCATCTGAAACAGGTGAAAGGGCGTCCGTATGTTCGTGCCATCACCTTGCCTGAAGGACTGACACTGGAACATCTGTATCTGACAGAGTTCAGAAATAAGAAAACACTTGCGTTCATGACCGATGTCAACAATGCTTTCTATGTACTGCAGAGCCGGACATACGAAGTAGTGAAAACAGGAATTCCTGTATTCAATCCCGAAACGGATGCATTAACCATCATCGGTAATATGTTCGATTGGACGGTACGTGTGACTACTCCGACCTCTGATAATTATTACGCATTGAATGCCGACGATTATTCATTGATTAAAAAATTAGAGAACGCATCGTCTACTCATTCCATGCCCGGTATTACTTTCACATCTTATACTGATAAATATGTAATGCCACGTTTCGAATAGTATTCCCATATTGAATGTAACAGTTGTAAGGGACTATCAAAAGTCAATCTATTAAATATGACTTAGGGTAGTCCCTTACTGTTTTCTTCCCATGCGTGTATAGGAAACAAAAAGAATTACAATCTTTTCTTCTGTAAGTATGGGCTTTTTCCGGCAAGAAAGTTTATCTTTGCCGACTCATTCAAATATTCAGACCGCAATTGCTTCTGCATTATACACAAACAAATACGGTAAAACGAAAAAACTCAAATTAAAAACCGTATGAAAGTTTACAAAGCATTTGCTTTCCTAAGTATCTTCATCATATTGTTCTATAATTGTTCGCTCCCTACTGATGACGAAGAAAAAGGAGATTCAGAGGGAGAGGATACAGTTACCTCCGAACTTCCCTGGGAAGGAGAGATGGACAAATTCACCATCAATTCTAAAGAAGGAATCCATCTGAATGATCCATACGAAGACGCCGGAACAGCTTATGTCACCATTCCTTCCACCTCTGTAAAAAATACCCGTTGGGAATTTGGAGTTCACCTCACCTTTAATCCTTCCGCTAACAATTATGCACGATTTTATCTGACTTCTTCCTCAAACATTCTTTCCGAGAATTTAAACGGTTATTATATTCAGATAGGAGGAGCCAAAGATAATGTAACTCTTTATCGTCAAAACGGAGACCAATCTAAACTACTGGCTTCGGGAAGAGAGTTGATGAAAGGAGACTCTTCACCGAAACTATATATAAAAGTAGAACGTGACAATAATGGTTACTGGACTTTTTGGACACGACGTGAATCCGAGAATGAATACGTAAAAGAAAAACAAATAAAAGATACCGATATACAAACTTCCCGCTACTGCGGTATATACTGCATTTACACCAAAACCCGCTGTAAAGGATTTACATTTCATCACATACAGCTATCTAATAACGTAGAAACGGACACTACACCTGATGAAACACCCGATCATCCCGGAACAGACATTCCAGATAATCCGAACACCCCCGAATTACCGAAAGATGTGAGAGGTATGCTTCTTTTCAATGAAATCATGTATAATAATGCCACTGATGGTGCAGAATATATAGAAATCTACAATCCGACTGAACAGGCTATCATTTTACCGGTACTTTATCTATATAAGATGTATAAAGACGGGGCAATATACAATACTACCATCCTTCAAAATGAAAGTCCTTCTACTCCCCTAACCATTCCTGCCAAAGCATATCTTTGCTTCACGAAATACTTCAACAGAGTCGTTCAGAAACATAAAGTCGGTGGAGAAAATATAATAATTATACCGAACTTCCCGGCACTGAACAATAATGGCGGGTATCTGGCACTTTCAAGTAGTAAAGAGACTGCACCAGGACATACTTTTGACACTTGTTGTTTTAGAGATGAAATGCACACCATTGATAAAATAACCGGCGTTTCGCTTGAAAAGAAATCTCCGGAGTTGTCCTCGCTCAACAAAAACTGGCGTTCCTCCAAACATGCCACCGGAGGCACACCCGGAATAAAAAATATGTAAGAGTATGTATATCTATGATAAATTCCCTACATTTGTAGGCAAAGTAAACAAGTTCCGGATATTTATCCTCAAACGAATTTAAACAGCAGATATGAGTCCAGCCGTTATATCTATTACTATTGTGGCATACTTTATAATCCTGTTCACTATCTCTTATATAGCAGGACGCAAAGCCGACAATGAAGGATTCTTTGTAGGAAACCGTAAATCAGCCTGGTATATCGTTGCCTTTGCCATGATCGGTTCCACCATTTCCGGAGTCACCTTCGTTTCCGTTCCGGGTATGGTACAGGCAAGTAGCTTTTCTTACCTGCAGATGGTGCTGGGATTCATAGTAGGACAAATTATCATTGCATTTGTACTTGTTCCCCTCTTTTATCGCATGAATCTGGTTTCCATTTATGAATATCTGGAGAACAGGTTCGGAAGCTCCTCCTACAAGACGGGAGCATGGTTCTTTTTTATTTCAAAGATGTTAGGGGCAGCCGTCCGGCTCTTTCTCGTATGCCTGACATTGCAGTTTCTTATCTTCGATCCTTTCCATCTCCCATTCCTGTTGAACGTGATCCTTACGGTATTTATCGTATGGCTTTACACTTTCCGCGGTGGAGTGAAATCATTGATATGGACGGATGTTCTAAAAACATTCTGCCTGGTAGTGTCGGTTGTACTTTGCATCTATTATATTGCTTCCAGCCTGCATCTGAATTTCAGCGGTCTGGTTAGTACGATTTCAGATAGTGACTTTTCCAAGACATTCTTTTTTGACGATGTCAACGACAAACGATATTTCTTCAAACAATTCCTGGCAGGTGTATTCACCGTTATTGCCATGAACGGGCTCGACCAGGATATGATGCAGCGCAATCTTAGCTGCAAGAACTTCCGGGACTCGCAGAAAAATATGATTACCAGTGGAATCTCACAGTTCTTTGTCATTCTGCTTTTTCTGATGCTGGGAGTACTGCTATATACGTTTACAGCACAGCAAGGCATTGAGAATCCGGGAAAAAGCGACGAGTTGTTTCCGATGATCGCTACCGGAAATTATTTTCCCGGCATAGTCGGAATATTATTCATTATCGGACTGATAGCCTCCGCCTATTCTGCGGCGGGTTCTGCCTTGACGGCACTGACCACTTCTTTTACTGTAGATATTTTACATGCACAGATAAAAGGAGAGGCGGCACTTAGCAAGATACGCAAACAAGTACATATCGGTATGGCAGTTGTGATGGGGGCAGTCATTTTTGTATTCAATTTGCTGAACAACACCAGTGTGATTGATGCGATTTACACATTGGCCAGTTATACGTATGGTCCTATCTTAGGGTTGTTCGCTTTCGGCATCTTCACCAAGAAACAAGTTTATGATAAATATATTCCGTTGGTAGCTATCGCTTCTCCTATTCTTTGCTATATCCTGCAACGAAATTCGGAAGCATGGTTCAACGGTTACCAAATTAGTTACGAGCTGCTATTATTTAACGCTGCATTTACTTTCATCGGACTTTGCTTCCTCATTCGAAAGAAATCAACGATGGACAATACGACAGTTCTTTAATATTAAGATGAAGATGAAGAAGAAAATTAATTGCTTCATACCTTTCGGCACCCCGGAAGATACCATGCAGACAGTAAAGGAACTACAAGCGTCAGAGCTAGTAAACAAGATCTATCTATTAGGTTCGGAGCCTGGTAAGAAAGCTCTTCCGGGTTGTGAATATCTCTCTGTTAAAGGGTTCTATTCCACAGACACAATGAAAACAATTGCAGCCAATGCCAATACGGAATATACTCTGTTCTACTTGAAACAAGCTCCATTAGAACTGGGACTGTATGCTTTGGAACGCATGGTGCAAATCATGGAGAACGATAAAAAGAATGGAATAGTTTATGCCGACCACTATCAGCTGATTAACGGAGAACTTAAACAAGCACCTGTCATTGACTACCAATTAGGAAGCGTCCGGGATGATTTCGATTTCGGTTCCATGCTTCTATTCAGTTCTTCTGCCTTCACTAAAATAGCAGATGCTTTGCGTGAAGAGTACAAATACGCAGGACTATATGCTATGCGTCTATTCATCTCTTACAAATATTCAATTGTGCACATCAATGAATATCTATACACCGAAATTGAAACAGATACCAGAAAAAGCGGAGAGAAACAATTCGACTATGTAAACCCCAAAAATCGGGAAGTACAAATTGAAATGGAAGCTGCCTGTACCGAATACCTGAAATGTATTGATGCTTATTTCATGCCTACTTCTTCACGGCCTGTAAATCTTCACAGCGAAAACTTTGAATTCGAGGCATCTGTCATCATCCCTGTACGCAATCGTGCTCATACCATCCGCGATGCTGTCAATTCGGCTTTAAACCAGCGGACCACTTTCTCTTTTAACATTATTGTTATCGACAATCATTCCACCGATGGAACGACGGAAATTCTCCAGGAACTAAGTAGCGATAAAAGATTGATCCATATCATCCCCCAAGAAAATGATTTAGGTATAGGAGGGTGCTGGAACAAGGGTATATGTCACGAAAAATGCGGAAAGTTCGCTATACAGTTAGATAGCGACGATTTATATAAAGATGAATCCACTTTACAGAAAATCGTAGACACCTTTTATAAGGAAAGCTGCGCAATGGTCATAGGTACCTATCTAATGACCGACTTCCAACTGAACGAAATCCCCCCCGGTATCATTGACCACAAAGAGTGGACACCGGAAAATGGAAAGAACAACGCTCTACGTATCAATGGTTTGGGTGCTCCACGAGCTTTCTACACTCCTATTCTTCGTGATATCAAATTGCCGAATACCAGCTATGGTGAAGATTACGCCATAGGATTACGAATCTCACGGGAGTATAAGATCGGACGTATCTATGATATAATATACCTCTGTCGCCGTTGGGAAGGTAACTCTGACGCCGCATTAAGCACAGAAAAAGTCAATCGGAACAACTTCTACAAAGACCGAATCCGCACATGGGAAATTAAGGGCAGAATCCAGATGCATACTATCGATGAAGAGTTTCAAGAACTTGTAGAGGAAATGATAGAAAACCAAAAAGAAAACTGGGAACTTGCGAAAAGGAACTATGAAGCGTTGGAAGAAAATCTGGAAAAGAAAAAAGTATTGAAACTGAAGGAAGAAGATAGAGAGATGAAAGTTAGAATTTTCCCGAATCCTCAACGCATCCTCTCGACCATGGCAAAAACAGATAGTCGTTCTATCCAGGAAAGGCCTTGTTTCTTATGCGGAAAAAACCGCCCCGCAGAGCAAACATATCTACCATTCGGACATTATGAGGTATGCCTCAACCCCTACCC
>ENA-OYYB01001344-OYYB01001344.1-human-gut-metagenome-genome-assembly--contig:-NODE-1344-length-10728-cov-5.358194_pt1 | contig 10728 bp, 7 predicted proteins | sample MGYA00244059_ERZ653440 | MGnify/ENA primary metagenome ERZ653440 (study PRJEB26926, sample SAMN06164994) | human gut metagenome | biome: ENVO:00009003; feature: ENVO:2100002; material: ENVO:00002003... | reverse complement strand
TGTATAAGAGACAGGTTTATAGACTGCGAATATCCGATGATTGCTACCGCCCGTCTATCAGGAATGATGCTCGACTATCCTAAATTATTAAATAATGGAATCGGAGGACTACGCAAAATACTAAAGGACTACCTGAAGAAACAACCGACTAACGATTTTTACAAAGCCGGTATTCAATGTCTGGATCTATTTGTTGATTGCGCTACTCATCTTCAACAAGATGTTCTGAAGCAACTGGCTACAGCTAACAACAAGAGAAGTAAAGAGTTAAAACGAATGTATGAAGGCCTTGAAAATATCAAAGAAAATAAACCTCGGACTTTCCATGAAGCGATGCAACTTTTCTGGCTATTTGCCTTGCTAGCAGGTGTGATTAATTATGGTCGGTTAGATGATTATCTGGGACCCTATTTATCAGCCGATTTAGAAGCCGGACGATTAACAGAAAATGAAGCTTATAGGTATATCTATTCATTATGGACAATGATAGAAAACCGTCGAACTACTGTAAATGGACGTATTATTGTAGGAGGAAAAGGCCGTAAACATCCTAAAGAAGCAGACATATTTCTACATTTGGCGATGAAGGTTGCTAAAAACTCAAGATATGTAGAACCGCAATTCACTTTACGGATAGATAAAGACACATCAGAAGAAATATGGGATGAAGCATTGGATGCCCTAGGCGTTGGAGCTACCTATCCCACCCTTTATAATGACGAGGTCAATGTTCCAGCTGTTGCTTATGGTATGAGAGTAGACGAAAAGACAGCAGAACAATATGTACCATTTGGTTGCACAGAGTTTGTAATACAAGGTCAAAGTACAGGAACTCCCAATATCTGTATTAATTTACTAAAGATATTCACAGTCTTCATGAATGAAGGGATTGATCCAATAGATGGAAAAAGAAAAAATGGTCCGGTTGAAATCAAGAAATTAGAAGAATACGATTCTTTTGAATCATTCTATAATGGTTATAAGAAACTCCTTGATTACTATCTGGATTTATCAGTGCAAGCCCAGTATCATTCATACGAGGTAATGAATAAACAGGTAAGCTTCTTATTTACAAGTTTACTGACAGACGACTGTATAGAAAGAGGCAAGTCTTTATTAGATGGTGGAATTCGTTATCTTGGCGGAACAAATGAAACATACGGAAATATCAATACATCCGATTCACTATGGGCTATCAAAGACTTAGTATTCAACAAAAAAAAATATACTTTACGTCAGCTGAACAATGCCATGCTTGCTAATTTCTCCGGTTATGAAACAATCCGCAAAGATTGTCTGGCATGTGACAAATACGGGAATGATCTAGACACTGCGGATGATATGGCAAACGACCTGTATGAGTTTGTAGCCAAAGGCGTGAGAGACAGAGGAATTGCTATCGGTATGCAGTATTTCTTAATCGTAATTAGTAATAACCAATTGAATACAGAATGGGGGAACAAAACAGCAGCTTCTCCTGACGGAAGATTATCGGGTATGTATATGAATCCGGCTAATAACCCACAAGGTGGAGCTAACAAAAGCGGTCCTACTGCCATGCTTAATTCATTGGCTAAATTTGATGCCAAATATCATGGAGGCTCCGTTCAAAATATTAAATTTTCTCCTTCAATGTTCAATCAAAACAGAGAATTGATCAAAACACTCTTTAAAACTTACTTTGCGAAAGGTGGATGTCACTTGATGGTTACAGTTGTAGATAGTGGGGTATTGGAAGCCGCAGTCAAACATCCGCAAAAATATCCTGACCTGATTGTACGTGTCAGTGGATTTTCTGCGGTTTTTGTTGATTTGTCTCCCAACATTCAAGAAGAATTAATAAGTCGGGTTTTATATGATAAATAGAAAAATGGATCAGAAATTATCTATAATGGAAATAGAACGGTTTGCCATTCATGATGGCCCCGGAATCAGGAGTATTGTTTTTCTGCAAGGCTGCCCTTTACGATGCACTTGGTGCTCAAACCCTGAATCACAAAAAAGAGCTCCTCAATTATTACACATGAGGAATAAATGTGTTGGTTGTGGGATCTGCGCAAAAGCTTGTCCTAATGATAATATAAAGATGTATGAACATTACCCTGTATTTAACAGAGAAAAATGCATTGCTTGTAAAGTCTGCGAAGAAGTTTGTCCGCATAATTCTATAAAATTCGTAGGTAGAGTAATCACTTCTTCTGAAATAATGGAGATCGTTTTACGTGATCGCGATTATTACGAATCCTCCGGTGGAGGCGTTACCTTTTCTGGCGGAGAAGCTTTTGTACAGTTTGAAGGGTTGATGGATTTGCTTACCAAAAGTAAAATGAATAATTTACATACAGCAGTAGAGACTTGCGGACAAATAGATCCGGAAAAAATAAAGAAAGCATTTTCTCTGATAGATTTATTTTTATTCGATATTAAACATACAGACAAAAAACTATTAAAGAAAGAAACGAATGCTGACTTAGATGTTATATTAAGCAATCTACGATATATTGCACAACGAGACTCCAGTAAGATTATAATCAGAGTACCCATAATACCACAATATAATTATGATATAGAAACTATCTCGAGCATCTTTTATCTGGCTAAAGAAAATAATATAAAACAAATACATTTATTACCGTACCACACTTTAGGAAAAAGTAAATATGGACAACTAGGTATTAAATACAGCTATCCATACGAAAGAATGTTATCAAAAGAAGATCTGCTTCCTTTTAAAGAAATAGGTGAGAAAATAGGGCTGACGGTACGAATCGGAGGATAATGATCAAGATTCCCGATAAGCTTTAGGAGATACTCCCACTATTTTTTTGAATATACGACTGAAATAATAAGGATCATCAAATGCTAATTTTAATGCTATTTGATTGATCTTCATATTCGTACTCTTGAGAAGTTGACAAGCTCGTTCTATCTTAAGGTAAAGAAAATAAGTGATAGGAGCATATTTGGTTTCCTTAAAGAAAAGTCGATAAAAATAAGAATCCGAATAGCCGAAATGAGAAGCCAAATCTCTCAATGTCAACTTATTTTCGATATTTTCATACATAAAATGGGTAGCCAAACTAATAAAAAATGTATTTCCAGCTTTCTGCTTTGAATATTTTGCCTGTCTGTAAATCGAAATATATAAAAAAGAGCTAATAAGATGGTTAAAACTAAGATTCACATAGTTTACTATTGATTCATCCGTTCCGCTTTCCATAATATTCAAAAGTTCATCGAAAAAAGCGATTCTATCACTTATGCGCGAATCATTTTCCATTTCAATAGATATTACTCCTTGTAACTGTTCACTGATAGCTTTTGATTTCCGTCCTTTAAAATGTACCCAATAAATATACCATGGATTGTTGTCACTTGATCCATATCGATGAGGTGTATTCGCGGGAAGTATAAAAAAATGGTTTTCCGGAACTATAATTTTTTCATCTCCTAAAATAAACCAGCCTTCACCTTTCGTGCAATAAATCAGAATATATTCGCCTGTTCCTGATTCGCGAACAATATAATGATTTTCAGCTTTAGGAAAATATCCCATGGAATGAATCACCAAATCTGATGTCAACGGGTTATTTAAAGCTTGTTCAACCACGTAAAAAGGAAAAACAATCAGTCTTTGTCCTGTAAACCCGTGTCTTATTCTTACCATAGTCAATTAGATTATTATTTATGCAAATCAAGTAAATATTAGGTCCACACAAAGATATACTTTTTTAGCATATTTCTCAATAGCATAATTAAAATGCTTAAACAATTTCCCATAATATATCTCCCCACTAAACAAATACCTATAGAGATTATTTCTTTAGATAAACTTTAATCTATTTAAAGAAAAATCCCCAGATATTCCTTTAAGAGATTAATGTTTACTAACCTCGGCTTCTCGCCAGTTATCCTGATATCCGGTGAGCAAGTCAACAAAACGTTTTGTTATTAAATGAGGACGGGTAATGGCACTTCCTACAACCACAGAATGTGCTCCAAGAAAAATAACTTTCATTGCATCCTCGGGTGTATAAATATGTCCCTCCATGATAACATAAGCTTTATCCTTAAAATCACGACACATACGACCAAATTCTCTTAAATCCGGATATTCAATATGTTTCGTTTCCGCTGTATATCCATACAAGGTAGGTCCTACAATATCAGCACCCATATCAATGGCCCTTACAGCCTCCCTGTAATTAGAAACATCGGCAAAAATAATGGCATCGGGAATAGCCGCTTTCAGAATAGGTAATAACTCATAAGCAGGTTTTCCCTCATGAGTTATCTGTTCCGTACAGTCCAGTGCTATAATCTCTGCCCCGGCATCCCATACTTGTTGAGCGGCTTCCAAAGTGGGAGTTATAAACACATCCGTATCATCATGCCATATTTTATAAAGTCCGATTACAGGTAAATCAACTTCTTGTTTGATAGCTTTAATCTGATCCGGCGAATTGGCACGAATTCCTACCGCCCCACCCCACTTGGCCGCCTTTGCCATTTTTACTACAAAATCGATCGAGAAAGTCGGATCGTCATGTTGAACCTGGCATGAGACAATGAGCCCACCCCTGAAAGATTCAATCAGTTTTCTTTTTTTTGCATCCATAAAATTATTATTTATCAATTACATGATTTTTTCTAAAAAAGCCGCCCCAATTATCCCCGCATCATTACCTAATGATGCACAGACTACCGGAGGAACTCCTATTTCATCACCGGCATGAGTACATTTTTTTAATTTATCATTTACTGGTTTCAATATAAGATCACCTGCATGTGCAATTCCACCGCCAAGCATAATGACTTCCGGTCGGAATATAGCCACAAGACTCGAAATACCTGCAGCCAAGTAACTTGTGTATTCATCCAAAAGTCTTTGGGCTGTAAAATCTCCCGCTAATGCTGCCTTACAAATTATTTCTCCATCAATATCGTCTTCATTATAATCACAATACTCAAAAATTAAGGTAGAGGGATTCTCTTTCACAACCTCTTTTGTCCTTCTGATAAGAGCGGTAGCTGAACAATATGCTTCCAGACATCCTTTCTGTCCACAGGTACATTGTACACCGTCGTATACAAGTTTAATATGTCCTAATTCAGCCCCCATATTATCAAATCCGGCATATATTTTTTTATCAATAATGATACCACCACCAACTCCCGTACCCAATGTCAGCATCAATGCAGTGCTATATTGGCTGGCCGAACCAGCCAATATTTCTCCATAAGTAGCACCATTTGCATCATTCGCAATATAAATAGGCAAGGAAATATGTTTCCTCAAATAATCGTAGATAGGAACATTCTTCCACCCAAAACAATTGGCATGTACCAACAGGTTTGTTTTAGGATTGATGTTACTTGGCATACATATACCCCAAGAAGACATATCTTCAAGGTGCAATCCTGCTTTTCGCACAGCTCTCCTACTAACATCAGCCATATTATAGGCTAGTTCTTCTACTGTGTTTCCGATTCTCGCAGATATACTTTCTTTTGCTATTATATGGTAGTTTTCATCAACTACACCGGCAACAAAGTTAGTCCCACCAACATCAAGTCCTAGATAATACTTTGAGGAAATTTTCATTTTAATTCTTTTTTATGGGATTAGATTTTATTATGTGACAAAAGTAGAAGTTGTCAGCCTGAATAAAAATGTAGAAGTTTGATAATAAAGATGGATTATCATTGCATACCCGCATTGAGGTTTGCTATCTATAATATTTTGTGATATCTTGCACTCGAAAAACAGTTTATAATAATCAGATTATGAGACAGGATTTTAAAGTAAGAATTGGAATAATCGGTACGGGATTTATTGTTGACCGAATATTGGAAGCAGCAAAAGAAAACGCTGACATCAAAATAAATGCAATCTATTCCAGAACATACGAGAAAGCTGCAGACTTTTCTAAAAAATACGATATTCCATATATATTCACGTCATTAGAAGAAATGGCATCAAGCTCAATAATTGATGCTGCATATATTGCATCTCCAAATGCTCTCCACGCACCACAAAGTATCTTATTTATGAAGCATGGAAAACATGTATTATGTGAAAAACCACTTGCTTCAAATGCCTTAGAAGTTAAACAAATGATCGAAGCATCGAACATATATAACGTGACTTTCATGGAAGCTATGAAGTCAACGCTTACTCCCAACTTCGCACAAGTGATAAGACATTTAAAGGATATTGGAAAGATCAGACGCTATTTTGCTTGTTATTGCCAATATTCATCGAGATATGACAAATTAAAAGAAGGAGTCGTCCTCAATGCCTTTAAACCGGAATTATCAAACGGAGCTGTTATGGATATCGGCATATATACCATCTATCCGATGGTTGTATTGTTCGGAAAACCTTTAAAAATTAACGCATCAGGTGTTAAGCTATTTACAGGAGTAGATGGGCAGGGAAGTGTTATTTTTGAATACGAAGATATGACAGCTACAGTGATGTATTCCAAAATAACCGATTCATCACTTCCCAGTGAAATTCAAGGCGAAGATGGAACAATTATCCTTGATCGAATCAATTGCATTAACCAAGTAGAATTAGTTTCCAGAAAAATTAGCAAAGATATAATAAGTCAGCCTACTGCCAAGAATGAGTACTATTACGAATTAAAAGAGTTTATCGAACTTATTAAAACTGGCAAAAGAGAATCTCTCATAAACAGTCATCTTAATTCGTTTATTACTATCGAAATAATTGATGAGATTCGAAGACAAGTCGACATTAGCTATCCATCCGATACGATGTAATTAACATCGTATTTCAAAACAGTATATTATACTTCTGTCTAATGAAAATTTTTCATCAAAATTATAGTTCATACTGCATAATGTTGTTAGGTTATGTGTATAATAAACAGTTAGCAAAGATAGTTGTTTTCGTGGTATTACCGAAAGGCAGCCTCTAATTTTGTATGCTCTATCAAAACATAGAGGGCCGGAGCAATACAGCATCCGACCCTCATATTCATACCCTGAAAAAAAACTAAGAACCTATTTGTCTTTATTATTCATTCCAACGATGCACTATAAATCCACGCTTACCATCTTCTGTTTTTAAAGAGATGAAATAGATATGCGGATGGCTCGTCGGACCTGTACCGATACGTTTTTCCAAAATAAACTCGGTCAGTTTAACGGCAGAGGCTGCTTTGTCTGTATACGAAGTCTTAGTGTCATTGATAGTCGTTTCAAACTTCGGATTACGGTTGGCAGCATTCACACAATTTAAATTGTTTGCCCAACCACCGTTAAAGTAGACATAATATGTATCTTTCACTTCACCGTTTTGTTGATACCAGTACATATCTTTTGGCGTCGCATAAGATCCGGTACTGGAAACTCCGGCCGTGTTAATATCGGCACGATAACCATCCCAATAAATACGTGGCGTCGGGTCGTCAAGATTGAGCGGTACCCATAAATCTATGGAACGGCTTTCCTTTTCCTGGTCGGTCACAGTAATAGTTGTACCACCGTCACCTACCACAGTAACAGTTACTGTAGTGCCGGAGATTGCCACAGTAGCTACCCCTTCATTCAGAGATTTAACGGTATAACCGCCATTACCGGAAGTAATATTGAAAGAAATCTGTTGAGGCGTACCCTCGTACACATATTCTCCCTCAAGAGTCCCCTCTTTATCAAACAGAACAGGACGAATCGGATTCGTCACCCGCACTTTAAGAGTAGCTGACTTGTTTCGGGAATCTGTCACAGTAATCGTTGCCTGATCGACATTTGCTTTACCGCCAAGTATCAGTTTATATCCTCCTGTTACGTCGGGGTCTTCCACAATTTCAGCACTGATGGCTTCAGGAGCAGAATTGGTTACTGTATAACCGCCATTACCGGTCAGGATTTTCATTTCACGAAGAATAACGCCGTCATTATCCAGACGCAATACTTCCACTCCCTCCGGGAGCGATTCGAGTGTCAGTTCCTGAAGTTTACGTACTTCAACCGTCATGAGAGCACGATTGTAGCTATCATCCGAAAGGCGAACGATGGTGCTACCTATGTCACCGCCTGTCAACAGTATCTCGTTGCCGACCACCTCGGCAGTCACCACATCCTCATTATCACTCTCTACACGATAATTCACACCGTCCAAACCAATACCGATATGCAGGACTTCTCCCTCAACGAGCATCGGATTGTGCGTAGTAAGCGGAACATTGACATAAGGGTAATACACATCTTTGTCATTTTCACATCCCGTCATCAAGCAGAGAAGAGCTAGAAAAGGGATAAAGGATAAATATTTTATTTGTTTCATTGATTCAAGATTTTTAAAGCCCGATTAAATCTCCCCAAGGGAATATCCGGACAAACTGTTAGTTTTATCAAGTTCTGCAATATCCCGTCTTATTAAAACAGAAAGAAGCATAATTGCCATCCCATTAATAATTAGGATTCTGATACATTCCGTCTTTATTCGTCGAGATCTGTATCTCACTCAACGGAATGGGGAACAAATAATTCTTATCACTGTCAAAGCTGGTTTTCGTCGTACTAAAACCATTGCGGTTTTCCAGGAAGTGCTCAAGCATACCGGTACGTGCGAGGTCATACCAACGCCAGCGTTCGAAGCAAAGCTCACGGGCGCGCTCCAACAAAACATCTTCGAGTGTATACGTATCGTAATTCCCAAATCCGGGGGTATCGTCTTCAGTGACAGCAACTCCCTGATTTAATCCGCGGGCACGTTGCACGATGCGATTCATTGCTTCCACACCCTCGTCGGACGGTGAACCATTGTTCAGCATCAAATCGGCTTCGGCGTACATCAGCAGTACATCGGCAAAACGCAGTACGAGGATATTGTTCGGACAGTTAGAGTACACAAAGTTGGTATGTTCATCTTTCCAGGTAGCTCCCCAACGATATTTGGTGACACCACTGTTCGTTACAGACTTCGCATTGTCTCCGGGTTGCGGTTTACCGCTTAGCTCCGTCATGGGTTTCTGTGCTATCGGGCTATTATTGGTCTTATCAAAGTCAATCACATAATCGGCCAGATTCCACTCCCGACGCTTGTCGTAACCATTGGCATCATAATAGTTCCAGAATGAGGGAACATATTTAAGGTTGCATTGTCCGGCAATGGCATTTGTACGCCAACCGCCATAAAGTTTCTGTCCGTCGGTATTGATTGCACGGGCACCGTATTCTTTCGGCCATTGTGAACCATAAGGATTCTGTGCGCTGAACTGTATTTCCCAAATCGTCTCTTTATTGATATTCTTATTTTCAATTTTAAAGACATCTCCGTAGACCGGTTCCAGATCACGTCCGCTGTTGGTGATTACATCTTGCAGCAGTGCCAATGCATCACCGTAAAGTTTTTCATCCGTTTGTTCTATCTGCTCGTAACCGGCTACACGATCAGCGGCACGTGCCGAAGCCATCGTTATATATACTTTTGCCAGCAATGTTTTGGCAGCCCAGTAATTCGCCCAACCGCCATCTATCTCTTTAGGCAGAACATCTTCGCCCAAACAGAACAATAAATCATCTTCAATGAGTTGATAAACTTCTGCTACCGGTGTACGTCCCATGTCGTAAGTCAGCTCCGTCACATGATCGGTCATCAAAGGCACGGCTCCGAAAGTCTGCACCAGGTTGAAATATCCCCATGCACGTAAAAAGCGTACATTAGCCACATAGCGGTTGATAAGTTTAGCGTCTCCTTCGATTCCCTGTGCTTTGTAGATAACAGTGTTGCAGGCGGTAATCAACCGGTAGTAGCGAAACCAGAATTGCTTGATACAGCCATCGGTAGGCGTATATGTGTAGCGGTCGATAAAACCACGCAGGTTCGTTTCATTGGGATACATACACTCGTCCGTACCCACCATACCGACAAATAACGGGGTATTGGTGCCGACGTTATACATATAGCGCAACGTAGAAAACGCACCGACTGCTCCTACTTTCAGAGATTCGACAGTCTTATAGAAAGTTCCTTCATCGAATTCAGACTCCGGCTTCTCTTCCAAGAAATTGGTACAAGACGAAACGGAAGTTCCGAGTAGGAACGTAGTAGCCAATAATAGTATGATATATTTTTTCATGGAATTCAATATTCAGGGTGTTAAACAAATCAGAAAATAAAATTGAAACCGACAGAATAAGAACGATTGCGCGGATAAGCACTGTAGTCGAGACTCGGCATCAAGTCGCCTGTCTGTCCCTGACGAGTGTTTACTTCCGGGTCAAATCCCGTATATTTGGTAAATACGCAAAGGTTCTTGACCGAAGCAAACAGTTTGATGTTCTGCATACCGACTTTCTTGGCTACTTTCTTTCCAAGTGCATAGGCCAGCGTGATGTCTCCAATACGGAGGAACGAACCGTCTTCAAGCATCTTGGACGTACAGTAGTTGAGTGCCACCCCACCCGGCATACGATATTTGGCTTCGTTGTTACCAGCAAAGAATACGTTACCATCTGCATCATAAAGTGTCGGCGACCAAGACTTGGTATTCATTTCAGCAATCTGATTATGACCGTCACGTCCACTTGTCAATGAATGGAGGTTGGCGTTGAAAACAGTTGCTCCGTAACTGAACTGCATAGCTACGCTCAATGACAGGTTCTTATAAGAAACTGTGTTCGTTAAACCGCCTGTGAAATCCGGTTCGCCACTTCCCAGTAATACCTGTCTCTTATACACATCTGACGCTG
>ENA-OYYB01001335-OYYB01001335.1-human-gut-metagenome-genome-assembly--contig:-NODE-1335-length-10804-cov-5.848172_pt1 | contig 10804 bp, 9 predicted proteins | sample MGYA00244059_ERZ653440 | MGnify/ENA primary metagenome ERZ653440 (study PRJEB26926, sample SAMN06164994) | human gut metagenome | biome: ENVO:00009003; feature: ENVO:2100002; material: ENVO:00002003... | reverse complement strand
CACTTGAACTGCTCTTTTCAATATGTCTTTTAGTAATTGTTGTATTGATAAATACATCTCTTCTGTCATTCATCTTATATCCGTGGTTCTTAGTATACTCTGTACTGTTCACTGTCATCTTTGACCTGGCACTGCTCATCATTGCCAATACTGCAATAACTGCTACCACAAGTGAGATTAAAATCTTAACTGGCATATAATATGTAAGTCTTGATAACATATTTACATTAAGCTTTCTCTCAATTCCGTTTATGTATTTCTTACAGCCTGCATAATAATCGCCTTCAGCAAGCTTATCCTCCGCACTTTCCCTGATTGAATCCAGACTTGACTGTGAAATGCTGCTCCTTGCTCTTCCTGATGTTACAATTCTGTCTGCTCTTGAAGTCATATCTATTCCATATACAACAGCCTCGCAGTCAGTTCCTGTTTCCTCATAACCATACTGTTCTTCAAGTATTGAACGAAGATAATTATCCATAGGACTATAATCTAAATTCTTGTTCATAGTTATGATAACAATATCAAGCTGACAGTTCTTAGATGCCTTCCTGCACATATCTGTAAGCTTCTGTTCTTCCTCACTTGTCAGAATTCCAGCATCATCTATTACATAGGTCTTATTATCTGTACCCGCATACGCGCTCTGTGTTCCTGTTAATACAAACATCATAACCATAACAGCTAATACTGCCATCACAGCCACTTTTAACCAGTTAAAATGTCTTTTTAAATCTACACACATCATATAAACAACAGCCCTCCTATCATTGTAATAATAAGTGTAAGCACAAAAATTCCAATACCATATGTAACGGCTTTTCCTGCACTTATAGGTCTGTCTGCCACTATTTTACCAGTCTGTCCATTAAGATAAAAATGGAATTCCTTATTATTGTATCTGAAATTGAGCATCCACACTGGCAAAAGTGCATATTCGCTGCCCCTGCCATTCATACTTATGCTGTTATTCCTTACTATGACACTTGAATATCCAGTAATTGAATCCCTTGCAATCTGTGTTATGTATGAGTCTGCTCTCTTCTTGGCACGACTCTGTATTTCATCAGCTGTATAATTATATTTTTCTGATAGGTAACCTGATAAGTATGGCATTGCAAAGTCTGTAATCTCGCTGTAATTATAAGGCTCTAACATATCCATCTGTTCATCTGGCATTTTCTCTGAGGCATCGGCCGGAATTCTCTGAAATTCTGCTGATACATCTCTATACACATCAAAATGGTCTGTATATGTATATTCTGTATCGCCACGTCTTGTTGTTCTTACCTTATTAGCATTGGCACTCATCATAGTTCTTGCTGAATAATCATACAGCCAGAATGGAACATACACACCACTAATCTTCTCAATTGTACTTTTTCTTGATAATTCCTTTGGTGTAAGCATTCCTTTTTTCAGCCATTTCTTATATATATCTACCGCCTGATCTTTGTTAATCTTAAATGGAATTATTGACTTTGGCCTGAAGCTTCCTTTAAGTCTGTCCTCAACCAATGTGGGATTACCACAATATGAACAAAATGTAGCTGATGTATATTCATCTGCAACAAGTTCTGCTCCACAGCTCTGGCAATGATATATCTTCATATTATTATCGGTATCATTATCCTGTTCACTGTTATTAAATCCGTAATCACTATTATCTGATGTACTTCCACTTACTTCTTCCATTAAAGAAGCATATTCATCTTCATATGTCTTAACATCTATACTTGTACCACACCTCTTACATTCAAGCTTCTGCAATTCACTTGAGAATTCCATTGCCGCTCCACAATTAGGACACTTGTATATAATTGGCATATCTTACCTCCATTAATTTATGTAATATTATATGTGTTCATAATTTGTTCATATTTATCTGATACTATAATAACAGTTCGAAAGAACACTACGAAAGACGCTGTAATGGTGTGTATCAGTATCATTACACATACAATTTTTTTCATAATAATCGCCCCGGTAAACCACTACCGGGGCACTCCTCGTTTATAAGGGCTTTTGTCGGAAGGCCTTTTTATTTTGTCTAAAACTACCAGATAATAAGACATCCCCCAAAAAACTCTGTGAGGAAGTGGCTTTTTCCACTATAAAAAATATGTTATACTAAGTTTGATATAACTTTTCAGAAGATTTATAGTTACAATTTATCTAAAATATTTGATATATCAGGAAAATGATTGTAATTGTTTGCAGGAAAGGTGAACAACTGCAATTTATGAGAGGAGATAATACAGATCATGACTGAGTCAATGAAAGATTATGAAAAAGAACTGGAAGCTTCTATGAAGACAATAGAGGAAGGAGATATTCTTACCGGAAGTGTGATCAGCGTAGATGAAAAAGAGGTAATTCTTGATCTGAAATACTATGCAGAAGGTGTGATTCCGGCAGAGTATTTCAGCAGAGAACCAGGATTTAGTCTTAAGGAAAACGTACAGGAAGGTGATGAGATTTCTGCCACAGTAATCCGAAAAGATGATGGAAACGGAAATATTCTGCTTTCAAGAGTAGAGGCAGTGGATGTTCTTGCATGGGATAAACTGAAAGAACTGAAAGAAACAGGAGCAGTTCTGGATGTTGTAGTCAAGGGGATCACCAATGCAGGTGTGATCGCATATGTGGAGGATGTCAGAGGATTTATCCCGGCATCCAAGCTTTCTCTTGAATATGTTGAAGATACAGAAGAATATCTGAATAAGCCAATTCAGGTACAGGTAATAGATGTAGACAAAGAAAGTAAGAAACTTATTCTTTCTGCCAAAGAGATCCTTCGTGAAAAGGCAGAAGAAGAACGCAGAAATAAAGTATCAAATCTTGAAATCGGCCTGATCACAGAGGGAACTGTTGAGAGTCTGCAGACATATGGGGCATTTGTAAATCTTGGAAACGGTCTTTCCGGTCTGGTTCATATCTCTCAGATATGTGAGAAGAGGATCAAGAAGCCATCTGAAGTTCTTTCAGTGGGAGATAAGGTGAAGGTGAAAGTCACAGCGATCAAGGATGGAAAACTCAGTCTCAGTATCAAAGAGGCATCTGATATGATGGCAAAAGAAATCGAAGAAGAAGTTTATGAAGTTCCGGATGCAGGAGAACAGGCAACCACTTCACTGGGCTCTCTTTTTGCAAATATTAAACTGGATTGAAAGGATAGCGATCAATGAGAAATCAGGAGAAAATTTTTGTTATAGGACATAAAAATCCAGACACAGATTCTATATGTTCAGCAATTGCATACTGCGATATTAAAAACAGGACAAGTCAGAAGCAGAGATTTGTTCCGAAGCGTGCCGGCCAGATCAATGAGGAGACGGAATATGTACTGAGTCGCTTTGGCGTGCAGCCACCGGGATATTTAAGCAATATCGGAACACAGGTAAAGGACATGGATATCCGTATGAGTCCGGATGCAGACAAAAGTATGTCATTGAAGGCTGCATGGGATATCATGCAGGAAAACAGCATTGTTTCACTTCCGATCAGAGATAAGGAAGGTGCTCTTGAGGGTCTGATCACGATCGGTGATATTGCAAAGACTTATATGGATACTACAGACAGTTATCTTTTGTCCAGAGCGAGAACACAGTATCAGAAGATTGCAGAAACTATCCATGGAGAGATTATTGAAGGAAATCCTCATGGATATTTTATCAAGGGACGAGTTATGGTGGGAACCGCGAACCCGGATAAAATGAAAGAGTACATTGAGGAAGATGACATGATCATCATGGGAGACCGTGAAGAAGATCATCTTCAGGCAATTGCCCAGAATGTGAGCTGTATTATTGTGGGACTTGGAATCCAGGTTACAGAAAATGTTGTGAAACTGGCTCATGAAAAGGATATTATCATCATCGCCTCACCATATGATACCTTTACAATTGCAAGACTGATCAACCAGAGTATTCCTGTCAGATATATCATGAAAACAGATAATCTGGTAACTTTTAATACCGAAGATTTTACAGATGACATACAGGATGTTATGATCAAGCATCGTCATCGTGCCTTTCCGGTCATCAACAAGAAAGGAAAATGTATCGGTACGATATCCAGACGTAATTTCCTGGGTATGCACAAGAAACAGGTAGTGCTTGTAGACCACAATGAAGTGGGCCAGGCAGTTGATAATATTGAAAAAGCAGATATCCTTGAGATCATCGACCACCATAAACTCGGAACGCTGCAGACGGTTCAGCCGATCAGTTTCCGTAACCAGCCGGTAGGATGTACCGGAACGATCATGTATCAGATTTATGGCGAACAGAAGCTTGAAATCCCGCCTAAGATCGCAGGACTTCTGTGTGCTGCAATTATTTCAGATACGCTGATGTTCCGTTCTCCGACCTGTACACTGCAGGATAAGATGGCAGCAGGAGCACTGGCGCTGATCGCAGATATTTCTATTGAACAGTTTGCAAAAGAGATGTTCCGGGCAGGAAGCAATCTGAAGGATAAATCTCCGGAAGAGATTTTTTATCAGGATTACAAGAAGTTTATTGCAGAGGGAGACATCTGTTTTGGTGTTGGTCAGATCAGTTCTATGGATTCAGAGGAGCTTAAGGAAATTAAGGCAAGACTGCTTCCGTTCATGGTAAGTGAGTGTGGACGTCACGGAGTCACAAGAGTTTACTTTATGCTTACGGATATCATGACTCAGTCAACAGAGCTTCTGTTCTATGGAGAGGGAAGCCGGGAAATGGCGGAAAATGCATTCAAGATGGAACCGCAGGATGATGCATTCTATCTTGAAGGCGTAGTTTCCCGTAAGAAACAGCTGATTCCTCCGCTTATGGAAGCTGCACAGATGTCAGGCGAATATGCATAAACAAAAAGAACAGACAGGAGAATTTTGGAACAATGGCAAAACAGACCTGGAAGGCAGGAAATATGCTGTATCCGATTCCGGCAGTAATGGTGAGCGTTACAGATGGAGCAGGACAAGATGATATTATAACAGTAGCCTGGACCGGTACGATCTGTACAAATCCCCCGATGGTTTATATATCTGTCCGGCCAAGCCGCTTTTCACATCATATGTTGATGGAAACGGGAGAGTTTGTTATTAATCTGACGACAGAAAAACTTACTAGGGCTACTGATTACTGTGGTGTGCGTTCCGGCAGAGATGTCGATAAATTTAAAGAAACAGGACTCACAAGAGAAAAGGCTGAATTTGTAAAGGCACCTATGATCAGGGAATCACCGGTATCTATAGAGTGCCGCGTCACAGAAGTTAAGAAACTGGGATCTCATGATATGTTTCTCGCGGAAGTACTTGCGGTACATGCGGATGAAGAATATATGGATGAGAATAATCGCTTTGATCTCAACCGTGCACGTCCACTGGTATATTCCCACGGAGAATATCTTGGCACAGGAAAGAAACTGGGCACTTTTGGTTACAGTGTCAAAAAGCGGAGAAAAAGTGCGAAAAAATGAGGGTTATCAAAGAGGGATTGCAGAAACAGGGCATTTATGATAAAATGGGCGTTAAGCAATTTGTAAGAAATGGAACAGGAGAACGGACATTTTATGAATAACATAACATTGATAGGAATGCCTGGAGTTGGTAAGAGCACGATAGGCGTTGTCCTGGCAAAGGTATTGGGCTATCAGTTTCTTGATTCGGACCTTCTGATCCAGAAACAGGAAAGAAGACGCCTGCGTGAGATCATTGAAGAAGAAGGTTATACAGGATTCAAGGAAATTGAAAACAGGGTTAATGCTTCAATCGATGTAAATCATACAGTGATTGCGACCGGTGGAAGTGTCGTGTACTGTGAAGAGGCTATGAATCATCTGAAGTCTGTTGGAACAGTTGTATATTTGAAATTGTCTTTGGATTCCCTTTCAAAGCGTCTTGGCAATCTGCAGTGCAGAGGCGTTCTGCTTAAAGAAGGACAGACTCTTAAGGATCTGTACGAAGAACGTACTCCGCTTTATGAGAAATATGCAGATGTTGTACTGGAGGAAGAGGGGAAAGATTTGGAAGAAAGTCTTCATGACCTTTTGGAAATACTAAAAGAGAATTCAATTCAAAGTAACTAACAGGTAACTGTTCACAGGTACTGTCAGGAGTAAAGTGAACAGTCAGACTAACAATGGAGCGAAGGGGAACAGAGTAAATTTTTATTTACAAATGCTAAATCTGTGTTATAATACAGATTTTGAGAATGAGATTTATATCTGGCATTCGCTTCGACTTTCGGAGTGAAAATAATTATAGAGGTGCTTTATGGAACAGTATGTAATCAAAGGTGGCAATCCGTTAGTAGGAGAGGTTGAGATCGGTGGCGCAAAGAACGCAGCGCTGGCTATTCTTTCTGCTGCAATTATGACGGATGAAACTATTCTTATCGAAAATCTGCCTGACGTAAGAGACATTAATGTTTTGCTGGAAGCAATTGCCGGGATAGGAGCTCAGGTTGAGCGAATTGACAGATCCACAGTTAAGATTAACGGATCTACAATTGATGATATCAGTGTAGATTATGAATATATTAAGAAAATCCGTGCGTCTTATTATCTTCTCGGCGCATTACTTGGCAAGTATAAACATGCAGAGGTTCCGCTTCCTGGCGGATGCAACATCGGCAGCAGACCAATTGACCAGCACTTAAAGGGATTTCGTGCATTAGGAGCAGAGGTAAACATCCTTCATGGTGCAATTGTAGCAAAGACAGAGAACCTTCACGGAAGCCATATTTTCCTGGATGTTGTATCTGTTGGTGCAACGATCAATATTATGATGGCTGCTTCTCTTGCATCCGGACGTACTACGATCGAGAATGCGGCGAGAGAGCCGCATGTCGTAGACGTGGCCAACTTCCTGAACAGTATGGGAGCAAACATCAAGGGTGCAGGAACAGATGTTATCCGTATCAAAGGAGTTGAGAAACTTCATCGTACAGAATACTCTATCATTCCGGATCAGATTGAAGCGGGAACGTTTATGTTTGCTGCTGCTGCAACCGGTGGAGATGTTACAGTAAAGAATGTTATCCCGAAGCATCTTGAAGCAACAACTGCAAAGCTTGAAGAGATCGGATGTGAGGTTGAAGAATTTGATGATGCGGTACGTGTACGTGCCGGAAAGAGACTTCACCGCACTCATGTCAAAACCCTTCCGTATCCGGGATATCCGACAGATATGCAGCCGCAGATCGCTGTTACACTTGCTCTTGCAGAGGGAACAAGTATCGTGACAGAGAGTATTTTTGAAAATCGTTTCAAATATGCGGACGAGCTTTCCAGAATGGGAGCAAATATTAAAGTTGAAGGAAATTCAGCGATTATTGATGGTGTTCGTAAACTGACAGGAGCAAGAGTCAGTGCACCGGATCTTCGTGCAGGTGCGGCACTGGTCATTGCAGGTCTGGCAGCAGATGGAATCACGGTTGTGGATGATATCGTTTATATCCAGAGAGGTTATGAGAACTTTGAGGAGAAACTGAGAAGTCTTGGAGCTGAGATCGAAAGAGTTTCCAGCGAGAAGGAAATCCAGAAATTCCGTCTTCGTGTAGGTTGATAAAAATTGTCGATCTGAACACTTGACAAGTATATAAAATAAGTTTATTGTATGTACGATGATAACTTTATAAAGCGGCCTTTTATTCAGAGTGGTGGAGATACAAAGGATCTGTGAAGCCACGGCAACCCCTCCCATAAGAGGAAGGTGCCAACCTGAGCGAGTGATCGAACAATAAGAGGATTGAGATGAAATTCAAGACAGTCCTATTGTTGGGGCTGTCTTATTTTGTTATACAGAAGACACTGGTAAATGAGTTGTAAGAAAGGAACAAATCATGGAGAAAATTTTATTTACATCTGAATCAGTAACTGAAGGCCATCCGGATAAAATGTGTGATGCCATTTCCGATGCCATTCTTGATGCAATCATGAAAGAAGATCCAATGGGTCGTGTAGCATGTGAAACAGCTACAACAACAGGTCTTGTACTTGTTATGGGTGAGATCACCACAAGTGCTTATGTTGACATCCAGAAGATCGTAAGAGATACTGTAAGAGAAATCGGCTATACCCGTGGAAAATACGGATTTGATGCTGAGACCTGTGCAGTTATCACTGCAATTGATGAGCAGTCCGTAGATATCGCACTTGGTGTTGATAAGGCTCTGGAGGCAAAGATGGGCGAAGACGAGATCGATGCGATCGGAGCCGGAGACCAGGGTATGATGTTTGGATATGCTTCCAATGAGACAGAAGAATATATGCCATATGCGATCAACATGGCACATAAGCTTGCACGTCAGCTGACAAAGGTTCGTAAAGACGGAACCCTGTCATACTTAAGACCAGACGGAAAAACCCAGGTAACTGTTGAATACAGCGAAGATGGAAAACCGATCCGTATCGATGCAGTTGTATGCTCAACACAGCACGATCCGGAAGTTACCCAGGAACAGATCCACGAAGATATCAAGAAATATGTCTTTGATGAGATTATTCCGGCGGATATGGTCGATGAGGATACGAAATATTTCATTAATCCTACAGGACGTTTTGTAATCGGCGGACCTCACGGCGACAGTGGACTTACAGGCCGTAAGATCATTGTTGATACTTATGGTGGAGCAGGCCGTCACGGCGGCGGTGCTTTCTCTGGTAAGGACTGCACAAAGGTTGACCGTTCAGCAGCATACGCAGCACGTTATGTGGCAAAGAATATTGTTGCAGCAGGACTGGCTGACAAATGTGAAATTCAGCTCTCTTATGCAATTGGTGTTGCAAAACCAACTTCTGTTAATGTTAATACATTTGGAACAGGAAAACTTTCTGATGGCAAGCTTGTTGAGATCATTCGTGAGAATTTTGATCTTCGTCCGGCAGGAATCATCCGTATGCTTGACTTAAGAAGACCAATCTACAAACAGACTGCTGCCTACGGACATTTTGGACGTACAGATGTAGATCTTCCATGGGAAAAACTGGATAAGGTTGATGATCTGAAGAAATATCTGTAAGACATGTTTTTTTCACTGTTTTTATAGAAAATTTAGAGATAGGAATATCTTGATATGATATAATGAACGCATATATAGCGAATACAGATTCGACATATATGCGTTCGTTTTTTCTATACTTTACTAATGTAAGAGGCGAGGATGCGTTATGAAATTAAAACAGAGGATCATACTTGGATTTCTGATGATCATACTTGTTCCGATGCTGCTGTTAGCCGCTGCCTTATATGGATTCAGCGAAGCTCAGCACAGGAATTCTGCCAGGAATGATACGATTCAGGAAGCAGGATATGACATTACGATCGGAGAAACAGATGGCAGTGATCTGGGAGTTCGGATCATGACGAAGGATCTGTTTTTTACGGCACTGATCATTCTGATATTTACCAGTGTGTCTGTAGGACTCTGGATATACAGAAGTGTAGCCACTCCACTGGTAAAACTGCGGAAAGCCACGCAGAATATCAAGGATGGCAATCTTGATTTTGTTCTTTCTGTGGAGGGAACAGATGAGTTTTCGGAACTTTGCAGGGACTTCGAAGAAATGAGAAGAAGGCTCAAGGAATCGGCAGAAGAAAAAATTGTTCTGGATAAAGAAAATAAGGAACTGATCAGCAATATCTCACATGATCTCAAAACACCGATCACAGCTGTAAAGGGATATGTTGAGGGTATTATGGACGGTGTGGCAGACACACCGGAAAAGATGGACCGTTATGTCCGTACAATCTATAATAAAACGGTTGAGATGGATCATCTGATCAACGAGCTTACTTTTTATTCCAAGATCGATACAAACCGTATTCCATATACTTTCAGTAAACTGAATGTAGAAGATTATTTTTCGGACTGTGCAGAGGAAGTTGGTCTGGAACTGGAGACAAGAGGAATTCAGCTCTGTTATGCCAATTATGTAGACAGTGATGTACAGGTCATTGCCGATGGAGAACAGATTCGAAGAGTGATCCATAATATTATCAGTAATGCCATTAAATATATGGATAAGGCAAAAGGAATGAAGGGCATCATACAGATTCGGGTAAAAGATGTCGGAGATTTTGTGCAGGTCGAGATTGAAGATAACGGAAAGGGGATTGCAGCCAAAGATCTTCCGTATATTTTCGATCGTTTTTACCGGACAGATGTTTCGCGTAATTCTGCAAAAGGAGGAAGTGGAATCGGCCTTTCAATCGTGCGAAAGATACTGGAGGATCATGGCGGTAAGGTATGGGCCACCAGCCGGGAGGATATTGGCACGATCATGTACTTTGTTTTGAGAAAATACCAGGAGGTACCTGTAAATGAGTAAGATACTGATTATTGAGGATGAAGAAGCAATCGCAGATCTGGAGAAAGATTATCTGGAATTATCCGGATTTGAGGTCGAGATTGCGACAAGAGGTGATATGGGCCTTGAAAAGGCTCTGAAGGAAGAGTATGATCTGATCATTCTTGATCTTATGCTTCCGGAAGTTGACGGATTTGATATCTGCCGTCAGGTACGTCAGGAAAAGAATATTCCGATCATTATGGTTTCGGCGAAGAAAGATGATATTGATAAAATCCGGGGGCTGGGACTTGGGGCAGATGACTATATGACGAAACCATTCAGCCCAAGTGAGCTGGTTGCAAGAGTAAAGGCCCATATGGAAAGATATAACAGACTTGTAGGCTCCAATGTGGCAAAGAATGATATTATAGAGATTCGTGGAATCAAGATTGACAAGACTGCCCGAAGAGTATGGATACTGTCTCTTATACACATCTCCGAGCCCACGAGACATCTCAGGATC
>ENA-OYYB01001328-OYYB01001328.1-human-gut-metagenome-genome-assembly--contig:-NODE-1328-length-10840-cov-4.776449_pt1 | contig 10840 bp, 10 predicted proteins | sample MGYA00244059_ERZ653440 | MGnify/ENA primary metagenome ERZ653440 (study PRJEB26926, sample SAMN06164994) | human gut metagenome | biome: ENVO:00009003; feature: ENVO:2100002; material: ENVO:00002003... | reverse complement strand
GCAGCGTCAGATGTGTATAAGAGACAGATAGAATCTGTCCTCTATCTCCTTATCATCACCTGCGATAGCGTTAAGCTCTGCCTTTGTAGCCTCATCAAAATATGGGTCTGTACACCATTTCTCGTACTCCGCTCTAAAATCCATTTATATTAACCTCCTGTGTCAGCTAGTAATAAGCCTATTAATGTTAACTATACCGATTTTACCACATTAACGTGCATTTGAAAAGTTTTAGTTCCTTAATATTTTTTTAAATACAAGGCTCCTCATCCAAAGTGGCATCATACAGACAACAAACTGTGCCGCAACCGTAACAAAATAATCGGCCGCACTTATGGTCCCTGTCTTTAAAATACGCTTTCTTCCTGCCTTGTATTTAAGGAAATAATCAAAGCCGCCACGCCTCTTCAGCATATCATCACCGGTTCTGGCATACACAAGAGTCTCACCTATATTTGCCATACGACAGTGATTTCTGATCATATTCGCCCAAAGAAGAGAATCCTCCATAAGCAGACAATCCTGATAATTGCCTGCAGCAAGCACTGCAGACCTTTTGTACATAACAGTCATGTGATTGAACGCATCGCGCTTTCTCTGATACTGCTTTATCACATAATTCCCAAGAGGCACTGTCCTCTCTGATAAAATATTATGCGTATCATCGGAAAACTCGCTGATGTAGCCACCTATGATATCAAGCTTTGGATTTTCCGAAAAAGCATTCAGCTGTCTTTCAAACCGGTCAGGCACACATATATCATCCGTGTCCATCCTGGCCACAAGCTCATTAGAGCAATGCTTTATGCCTTCAGCAAGGGCAAGACCGAGCCCGCTGTTTTTTTCAAGCTTTACCGTAACAAAATTTATCTCCGAAGGCCTGCATTCATACTCACTGATTGCCTCATAAAGCTCATCTGTCAGCCTGCCATCCTCCACCAGCACTATCTCGTCCGGTAAAACAGTCTGTGAATATACGCTTTCCATGCACTCCCTGAAATACTCAGGCTTTTCCTTGTAATAAATTGACAGTAATACTGAAAATTTAACTTTATTCATAAATATTATCCTCCCCGACAAGCAGCCTAATGTATCACCGCAAGCATAGTCTCTATGCACAGCCTGATGTCATTTGTCAGCGAAAACTTCTTTAAATACTTAAGATTGTACCTCATCTTGCCCGGCAGCACCTTGTGGATATATGTGTAATCCACATCATCCGAAGCCTCAAGAAGCCTGTCCTCATCCTTGTACCTGATGCTTGCCTCACTTGTGATTCCGGCTGGCATCAGAAGTGTTGCCATCATCGCAGGTGTATATGCCATGACATACTTCTCCACCTCCGGTCTTGTACCAACAAAGCTCATATCACCACAGAGCACATTTATGAGCTGCGGAATCTCGTCAAGCCTGTATTTTCTGATGACAGCGCCAACCCTTGTGATTCTTGAATCCCCACCGACAGTCACCAGTGAGCCCTTTTTGTCAGCATCATTCACCATAGTTCTGAACTTGAATATGAGAAACTTCCTGCCATACTGTGTAATACGCTCCTGCCTGAAAAAAACAGGTCCTTTGCTATCCACCTTTATCCAGACAGCAAGGACCAGTATAACAGGCGAAAGCAACACAAGAAGAACAGCGGACATAATCACATCAAAAATGCGTTTAAATACCATGCTTGTCCTCTTTCTGCTCAGATGCCTGTAATATTTAAGTGTAAAATCATTTTTCATGAATGTAGGAATCTCTCCCCATGTTCTCCATCTACTCATGTAAAATCTCCAATAAATTATTAATTATATACTCCACATCCTCATCGCTAAGCTTTGTGTTGAGAGGAAGTGTAATTTCATTCTCATACTGATGATAAGCATTTGGAAAATCAGCTATGTCAAAGCCCATATTCTTATATGCTGTCATCATCGGAAGTGGCTTGAAATGCACATTTGTGGCGATACCTCGCTCCGCCATCTGCACTATAAGCGCATTGCGCCTGTCCACGCCGATGCCCGGTATGCGAAGCAGATACAGATGTCCGCTCGATGTATGCCTGTCTGTAAAATGAGGCACAGTCAAGAGACCAAGCGGCTTAAATGCCGTATCATAGCGCTCTATAATATCACGGCGCCTCTTAAGAAGCCCATCATATCTGTCAAGCTGTACCAGACCAATGGCAGCCTGGATATCAGTCATATTGCACTTATACGAAGGAGCCACAATATCATACTCCCAGTTGCCCTGACCATTCTTGTGGAAAGCATCCTTCGTCTGTCCGTGGAGTGAAAGCAGCATAAACTGCTTGTAGATATACTCATCATCAAAGCCCTCTATAGGTCTCCAGGTGAGTGCTCCGCCCTCTGCAGTGGTCAGATTCTTGACCGCATGAAACGAAAAGCTTGTAAAATCAGCTACATTGCCACACATAATCCGCTCACCGTCTCTCATGTATGAGGCGCCAAAAGCATGAGCTGAGTCAGCCGCCACAATCACACGTCCGATTGCCCTCTGCACATCGTTTGACGGATGAAAAAGAGCCTTTTTTCTTTCCACAATATCCAAAATCCTGTCATAGTCGCAAGGCACGCCTGCAATATCAACCGGCACGATAACCTTTGTCTTTTCTGTAATAGCAGCCTCCAAAGCCTCGTAATCCATCTCAAAGGAATCAGGTGCTACGTCTATAAACTTAAGTGTCGCACCGACATGCACAGCAGGGCTTGCAGATGCAGTATAAGTGTATGCACTTGTGATGACCTCATCACCTGCACCTATTCCTAAGAATCTGAGTATCGACTCAAGACACGCAGTAGCAGAGCCCAGAGCCACAGCCTTATTCGTGCCGCATAGCTTAGCAATCCTCTTCTCAAATTCCTTAGTCCTTGGACCTGTTGTAATCCAGTCGCTTCGTAGCACATCAGCAACAGCTGACACCTCTGCTTCTGTTATATCAGGTGGTGAAAATGAAATCTGTCTTTTTTCCATAGTTATGTTCCTCGCTTCCGGCATAAAATATGCCAAACATCCGGCTTTTACAATCTATATTATGAGCTTCAAAAGATATTTAGTCCTCCAGGTCAGGATGATATGTCTTGACCACAGATGCAACTATCTGCTTGATATCCTTTGCTTCTGAGGTGCATGCCTTCTCGAGCATCTCAAGCTGCTTCTCAAAGAGCTCATCATCCATCTCAATAGGCTCACCCACATGAATCAGCTTGTTTGGAGTCTCCTTAAGACCCTCCTCACTCATCAGCATCTCCTCGTAGAGCTTCTCGCCCGGACGCAGTCCTGTGTATACAATCTGGATATCCACATCAGGCTCCAGTCCCGAAAGCCTGATAAGATTCCTTGCCATATCATCAATCTTGACAGGCTCGCCCATATCGAGTACGAAAATCTCTCCTCCATGAGCATAGAGCCCGGCCTGCAGTACAAGTGCCACCGCCTCCGGAATTGTCATAAAGTACCTAATAATACGCTTGTCCGTCACAGTAACCGGACCGCCATCCTCTATCTGCTTCTTAAATAGCGGGATAACACTTCCGTTACTTCCGAGCACATTTCCAAAACGTACCGCTACAAAATCAGTCCCAGTCTGCCTGTTCATCATCTGTATAACCATCTCGCACAGGCGCTTTGACGCGCCCATGATATTAGTCGGATTGACCGCCTTATCTGTAGAGATAAGTACAAACTTCTTCACATGGTACTCTGCTGCAAGCCTTGAGAGCTTTAATGTGCCAAGCACATTGTTTTTTATTGCCTCATTCGGGCTCTCCTCCATCAGCGGTACATGCTTATGTGCTGCCGCATGATAGATAATCTCAGGATGATATGTCTGAAATACATAGTGCAGCCTGTTGGTATTGCGCACAGAGCCAATCAGCGTCTCCACCCTTACATAAGGATACTTACGCTTCAGCTCCTGCTGTATATCGTATGCATTATTCTCGTAAATATCAAAAATGATAAGAAGCTTCGGGTCCTCTCTGGCTATCTGACGGCAAAGCTCACTACCTATGGAGCCACCGCCACCTGTAACCATAACCACCTTGCCCTGTAAAAATGAATGAATACCATCATTATCCACAACAACCGGATCCCTGCCAAGCAAATCCTCTATACTGACCGGACGCAGATTAGAAACCGAAACCCTGCCGTCCACCATCTGATATATTCCCGGAACCACAGACACATCACAGCCGGTATCCTTACAAATATTGAGTATATCCTTCCTGTCCTTACCCGATGTGGAAGGTACAGCATACACAATCTTTGTGATATCATACTTCTCAACCATCTCCGGAATGTCGTTTCGATTGCCGACAATAGGCACGCCGTCTATGAAGCGGCCGAGCTTCGCCGGATTGTCATCTATGATACAGCAGGCCTTTGTGTGCAGATGTGAGCTCATGATAAGCTCTCTGATAAGCATCCTGCCCGCATTTCCTGCTCCTATAATCATGACTCTCTCATCACCGTTTGCAAAGCCTCTCTGCTCAAGCATCTTCTGGCCTGTCCTGATAAATCTGTACGCAAACCGGCACGCTGTGCACAGTGCAAAGCTGAGCATCAGTCCGATAATCCAGAAGGCATACGGCATCTTAATCTCATACACCTCATGAATGATAACGCACAGAACCGTAAGCACCAGAAAGGCACCAATAATATGCATAAACTCATTGATGCTCGCAAAGCGCCATATACTGTGATACAGCCTGAAAATATAAAACACCACAAGTGAAATCACCATAAACAATGGCACAATGTGCAGATACCCCTCCAAAAATGAGAGCGGAATATGTGAATATGAAAACTCAAACCTGATCATCAAAGCGAAAAAGAATGAGATTGCAATAATACACATATCAACAAATGCAAGAACCAATGCCCTGAAAACCCATTGCTTGTCATTGCCCATGTATGAATCCGGCTTCTCCGGACCATCGCATTTTGTTTCGTCTTTTAGATTATTTGTATCTTTTTTCATGTCAAGTCTATTACTCATATAGAATTTTCTCCTTTTGTCCTACACTGCAAAAAGCAGCTTCTATATCCCTATGCAAATCAACTTCTCATAAACTGCATTTAAATTTACGCTTTATTATACCATACACACACTATTATAGTTCTTATTATTTTATTAAATATACCACATTTAGCGATTTTTGAAAACAAACAGCTTGCTTATGACATAGTTGAGCACAACCACAACCACCTGTGCTGCAAGCTTCACCCACATGCTTGGATAGTCCAAAAGCGTGATAAAAATAAAGATAATAGCCTCTTCAATAACCAGTGTGATAAATCTGCCACTGAAAAAAGCAAACATCTGTACTAAAAACGCCGTCTTTGTCGGCGTAGCAACCTTAAACACCAACTTCTTGTTGGTAACATATGAGAAAAGTACAGCAAACACCCATGCCAGCGCATTCGCAATCAGCTCATTGATTCCAAACAAAACATTAAAAATAGCATATGCGCCTATGCTGATCACAAAGGTCATATTGCCAAAAACCGCGTATAAAACAAGCTCCTTAAACTCCTCTTTCCTGTTTCGTATTATAATATTATCCATTTCTCCACCTATGTGACAGGCTATATAACTCTGTCGTAATTTATACGTGTAAGTTGATAGTAATGTTAATTTGCGATTTTTATATAATAACTGCATAGCCAAAATAAGTCAATATGTGATATGATATCTGCATGAAAAAGAAAACACAAAAAAACAAGAGTATAAAACTAAACTACATATATAATGTGAGCTACCAGATACTCACACTGATCACACCGCTTATCACAGCGCCGTACCTCTCGAGGGTGCTTAAGGCAGACGGAATAGGTGCATACAGCTATACCTACTCACTGGTATCATACTTTATCATGTTTGCCGCACTGGGCACTGTAAACTACGGAAACAGGGAAATATCATACCTGCAGGAGGACAGAGCAAAACGCACCAAAACCTTCTGGGAGATAGAGCTTCTATCCGTCATCAGCGTGATTGTGTGTCTGTGTGCATATATGGTATTCACACTTGCATTTGGGCACTCACCGCTCAAAAAGCACCTGCTATTGATTGAAGCCGTGTACCTGATATCAGTTGCTTCTGATATCTCCTGGCTGTTTCAGGGACTTGAGGAATTTGGCAAAATAGTCGGTCGAAACGTGATTTTTAAAATCATAAACATTGCTTTTATCTTCATCGCCGTACGCTCAGAGAGTGATTTGCTCATATATGTGGCAGGAATATGTCTATTAGAGCTTTTTGCCAATATATCCATCTGGTTTTACCTGCCTCAATATGTTGACAGACCAAAGCTTAAGGAGCTTAAGCCATTCTCTCATCTAAGGGCTACACTCACACTCTTTGTACCTACAATAGCTACAACCATATACACAGCGCTTGACAAAACCATGCTCAACAACATAACAGGCAGCATGACAGAAAACGGCTACTATGAGCAGGCCAATAAGATATCCAAAATGGTTCTCATGCTCGTAACCTCACTCGGTACTGTGATGCTTCCAAGAATAGGAAGAGCCTTCAGTGAAAATAAACCAGACGAAGTAAAAGCCCTCCTTTATAAGAGCTTTCAATTCGTCTGGTTTATAGGTCTTGCCCTGTGCTTTGGCCTGATAGGCATCGCACGCAATTTCTCGCCATGGTTTTTTGGTCCGGGATATGAAAAGGTGCCATATCTCATCATGATAATGGCTACACTGTTGCCGATTATAGGCTTAAGCAATGTAATCGGTATACAGTATCTGGTAACAACCAAGCGTGAAAGCCTGCTGACACGCTCAGTATGTATCGGAGCCGCAGCCAATTTTGTCATGAATATGATTCTCATACATCAGCTCTATTCATACGGTGCAGCCATAGCCTCTGTCATCTCGGAGGTAATAATAACTGCCGTACAGCTTTACTTCATACGAAATGAGCTTAGCATCCCAAAAATATTTTCTCTATCGTGGAAATATCTCATATCAGCAGTCTGTATGCTTATAGTACTGCTGCTCATGGATGCAAGGCTGTCAGTCAGCTTCATGCACACAATGATTATGATTGTGACCGGATTTATAGTCTATATGGTGCTGCTTGTACTGATGCGTGACGAGATGGTATGTGAAGGCATAAGGCTCATCAAAGCCAGAATCAAATGCCACTAAATAATACCATTCTGCAACGCTTAATTCCCCGGCAGCTTCACTTATTTGGCTGCCTCATACTCTCCAACCACCTGTGCCTCTCCTCTGTCAGTATATTCTCTTGCCATTTTCAGAGCTTTTTTAGTCCTCTTCACAGACTTTTTCCATCTTGAAAGCTCTGATTTTGCCGTATCAGACTTTATACCATATTGATTCACAGCCATATCGCCAATATATGCCGTAAGCTTTTTGGCACCATAAGCATTCAAGTGCTCAAAATCAGCGAAGTCATGGGAATCATCTATCCCTGCAATGCTCTCATAATCAGTACTCAGGTCAAGAAAATCGTATCCATACTCCTTCGTTATACTTTCAATCTGCTCAAGACCCGACTTGTCAGCTGCCTGTGTCTCATGAGGTGGCTGCAGCAACAGCACATGCTCTATGCCAAGCTTATTGCAGTACGAAAGCAGCTCCTTAAGATATGCCCTGCACTCATCAGTCAGCATATAGGCTTCTTTAGTAGGCTGTCCGATATTTGCCAGATTGTCACGGCCTCCGGTGATGCCTGTTTTTGAATAAAAGCCTTTCAGATAGCCTCCACCACTGAGCCTCATATAGGCACGAGTGACAAATGAGGTATACACCGCCTCAGGGTCCTTCCAGTTGCCATGATACTTTTCCAATGGAAAATAAAGGGTATCCGATATGTTATCCTTCACCTTTTCATCATCCTTATTGATATTTTTGGGAATAGTCTTTACCGTGTCAAGCTTGTTCTGTGACATAGGCATATTGTCAATCCACTTTCTCAGATAAACCTCATCAGTCAGATTCCAATTGCCCTGACTAAATGCAGAAGCATTGATTACAAGAAGCTTCGGCTTCTGTCTCTTCACAATCTCCGTGACGATGGACTTGTACATATTGCATGGCACAGCTCCTATTGAAAGATTGCACGACTTAAGGCCATACTCCTCCCACGCCAGAGCCGGCGCATAGCCCGTGTATACCTCACTTGGTCCAATCATGACCATATCAAGGCTGTTCTCTGGCTCTGCGTAAAAGCCATATATATTTTCAATATCGCTGCTGTCAATGGCAATAAATGCCTTTGATACTATTTGCATGAGCAATAGGAGGACTATTGCAAATGCAGAGATTTTAATAAATTTCATGGTGTTTCCTTTTCTATTGAAACGCTTTATTTTGATATTTTTTCAGTAAACACTATATAGTATAGCGGATTAGTATAAAAAAACAACACCCTGATTCATATTTATCATTTTCTGATATGAAGCTGTTTGCACGGGTAGAATATAAAATCGATAAGCCTGATTTTCTTTATAATACATTCATACAATATCCAGCATATAGCAGTGCATCCTGCAAATCCGCATATACACTGCAGCACCATATTGGTTATACCAGCCCTGTTCAATATAATCCTGATTCCACCTACAAATATCACATTCATCGCATAAAACGGCATGCTGTCACGGCCGATAGTCTGTAACCATTTAGGGAAATCACAATACCCTGATAAAAAATAGCTTACTGCAAATATAAATACAGTCACTATACAGGCGGTAAGCCGCTCAAACAGACTGCTGAAAATGGGATTGCTGCTCATGTCATCACGTAATACTATGTCTGATACCTCTACAAGCACACTCATAACGGAAAGGCTCAGCACAGCATATCTATTATCCAGTTTATCAAGCCACTTCTTAATCAGGCATCCCAGATAAAAGTACATCTGAAAGCCGGCTATGTAGTTAAAGCCCTCATAGTGAAAGCTGCCATAGCATGTCAAAGCAATTATTAAAAACAGCACAAATAAAAGCTCCATTTTATAATTAAAATGTGGCAGAAGCCTCGCAAACACATAATCAGCCATATACGCCACACAATATATGAGAAATAGTGCGTATAAATACCATAAAAACTCTATCGGCTTCCACGGTATGCTTATCAGGCTGCTAACGGCAACCGGCTCCCTTATCAAATTTGAAAGGGCAAATTTAATAATCCAGTAAATAACTGAAATCATCACGTAAGGCAGCAGGATATTAAATGCTTTATGACCTATCCGGCTAAAAATGCCTTGTGAAGCATTCCCTACATATTCACTGTATAAGAAGCCTGAAACTGCGATAAAGCAAGGCATGTGAAAGCTGTATATTACATTTGCAATACCATTCATTGTATCATCAAATGAATACATGTCTGTCAGGCCCAATGTAGTGTGACCTAAAATCACAAATAAAATAAGGATGCCCTTTATGAAATCAATTGTTTTATCTCGTGTGGTGTTGGTTTGCATGTTATGACCTTTCCTTAAACACAACCAGCTTACTAATCACGTAATTCAGCACAATAACAATAACCTGCGCAATCACCTTAATCAGCATACTATTAAACCCAAGCCATGTGATAAACACAAGCAATATAGCTTCCTCAACAACCAGTGTAATCACTCGCCCTGAATAAAACACAAACATCTGCTTTATAAATGCCTGCACACTATCAGTCGGTGACTGAAATACCCAGACACGATTCGTCAGAAATGCAAACATAACAGTTATAATCCATGAAAGAATATTGGCAATAAGCTCATTTATTCCCATACCAACATTAAAACAAGCATATGTAGCTATGCTCACAATAAAGCTCAATCCACCAAAAAATAAATACAATAGCATCTCTTTGTACTTCTTGTAGAATGGATTAAAAATCCTAAGTATAGGTAATTCCATTAATTTATCAAATACTTTCATTCCACATAAAACCTAATAAATCACAACCTTTGTTCCATTTGGAATATTATCATACAGCCACTTTGCATTATTAATGTCCAATCTTACACAGCCATGAGAAACTTGTTTGCCAAGCGTTCCATCTTGTATCTGTGTCATACTACCACGATTATAAAGCACTGAATGGAACAAATAGTTTCCATAAAACTGCGTATAATACCAACATGTATAAGACCTGCTACCAAAAGATTTACCTCTTCCATAGATTGTAAACTCCCCTTTTACTGTAGGCGTAGAAGGCTTTCCCGGCCCACATGACCACAATGCAACTCGACTCCAATTACCATAGCTTCCACTATAAACGCCTACCTGACATGCAGATGTGTCTGTCATAATAAGCCATCTTGTAGAACTGGCTCTTACCTGTGCGTTCTTAGACATTACATCTAATGCTGCCGGTTTTGGTGTATATACGGGCTTATTTTTATAATAATTTGCAACACTTCCAGGTGCAGGTGCCCCCTTTCTTACCAAATTAATCCTTAGAGCCTCTACTCTATAACTAATACCAGTTGAGCCTGATGTCTGCCCATTTGAAGCCCAACCTAACCATCCATAATTCTCTATATGTGAACTGTAGTATATATTATAAAATGTTGCTAACTGACCTGTAAGCTTTATCTCAATGGCTTCTACCTGCTTAGCCCTACCTGAGGTTCCAGAATATTGCCCCAAAGTTTTCCATCCAGTCCATCCTATATCCTGCACATGCGTTCTATACATGATAGTACCGGTTAATGAATGTACAGTATCCTGAGATAAATTGATATTAATTCCTTCAATTCTCAGTTTTCGTCCTGTCGTACCTGTAATGTTTCCCCCTGAAACCCACGGCATATTACCCTGTCTCTTATACACATATG
>ENA-OYYB01001326-OYYB01001326.1-human-gut-metagenome-genome-assembly--contig:-NODE-1326-length-10857-cov-6.012035_pt1 | contig 10857 bp, 9 predicted proteins | sample MGYA00244059_ERZ653440 | MGnify/ENA primary metagenome ERZ653440 (study PRJEB26926, sample SAMN06164994) | human gut metagenome | biome: ENVO:00009003; feature: ENVO:2100002; material: ENVO:00002003... | reverse complement strand
TACGAGATCCTGAGATGTCTCGTGGGCTCGGAGATGTGTATAAGAGACAGGCGAGACCCTGCGGTATTACTACCATGAGAACGTCTACCGCCCCTCGGCAGAGAGCCACACCTTCCAGGAGATCTCCCAGATGGGCCTTGAGATGCTGGGCGCAGTGGGGGAAGCACAGGTGCAGCAGGCGGTCCGGCTGGCAGCGCAGAGCCTGGCCCAGCTGGGGGCCGCGTGGGTGCTGGAAGTCAGCCACATGGGCTATCTGTTCGGCCTGTTCGACGCACTGGGCGTGCCGGAGAATGCCCGCCCCGGCCTGCTGGAAAAGCTGAGGGAAAAGAATGCGCACGAGCTGCGCCGCGCCGCGCAGGCCGCCGGGCTGGATGCCGCCGGGGCCGATGCCCTGACCGGCCTGCTGGAGCTTTCCGGCAGCTGCGAGGAAACGCTGACAAAGGCAGAGAGTGCCTGCCGCAACGACCGGATGCGCGCTGCCGCCGCTGAGCTGCGGACACTGGCCAAAACGCTGGAGGCCTCCGGCGGGGCGGTCCGCCTTGACCTGAGCCTTGCCGGTGAGATGGAATACTACAACGGGCTGGTCTTTCAGGGCTATCTGCAGGGCCTGCCGCGGCCCCTGCTCAAGGGCGGCCGCTACGACCTGCTGATGCAGAAATTCACCCCCGGGGCCGGGGCCATCGGCTTTGCGGTCTATCTGGACGAGCTGGACCGCCTGAGCGCCCCGCTGCCGCCGGTGCAGAAGAACAGCACCGACAGGGTGATGCTGAACGTGGCCCTGCCCAAGGGCCGTCTGGGCGATAAGGTGTATCATCTGCTGGCGGGCATCGGCTACGGCTGCCCGGAGGACTACAACGCCACCCGCAAGCTGGTGGTGGAAAACCCGGAGGCCGGCATCCGCTACTTCCTCGTCAAACCCAGCGACGTTGCCATCTATGTGGAGCACGGCGCCGCCGATGTGGGCATCGTGGGCAAGGATATCCTCACAGAGGCTTCTGCTGATGTGTACGAGCTGCTGGACACTGGCCTTGGCAAATGCCGCATGTGCGTTGCCGCCCCGGCCGATTACCAAGACGACCCCAGCCGCCCGGTGCGGGTGGCCACCAAATTCGTCAGCATCGCAAAGAGCTATTACGCATCCATGGGGCGGGACATCGATATCATCAAGCTGAACGGCTCCATTGAGCTGGCCCCCATTCTGGGCCTTTCGGACGTCATCGTGGATATCGTGGAGACCGGCACCACCCTGCGGGAGAACGGCCTGAAGGTGGTCACCGAGTTCATGCCCATCTCGGCCCGGTTCATTGCCAACAAGGCCAGCTACCAGTTCAAGCACGCCGAAATGGACACTATGCTGGAAAAGCTGCGGGCAGAACTGCAGAACAAGGAGGAAGCAAAATGATCAAGCTGTATAACTTTGACGAGCTGAAGCCCGAAGAGATTTTGAACCGCGATATCCGCGCGGAAAAGAACGTGGAGGACGTGGTGGACGGCATCATTGCCGATGTGCGCGCCCGGGGCGACGAAGCCCTGAAGGATTACGCGCTGAAATTTGACGGTGCAAAGATCGATGCCCTGCAGGTGACGCAGGAGGAGATCGACGAGGCCTTTGCGAACATGGACCCCTACTTCCTCGAGACCCTGCGCGAAGCCGCTGCCAACATCGAGAGCTTCCACCGCCAGCAGGTGCACAAGAATTTTGTGGTGAACGACAAGCCCGGCATCGTGCTGGGCCAGAAATATACCCCCATTGAAAAGGCCGGTGTCTATGTGCCCGGCGGCACGGCGGCCTATCCCTCCACCGTGCTCATGGACGTGATCCCGGCCAAGGTGGCAGGCGTGTCCGAGATCGTCATGACCACCCCCGCCGGAAAGGACGGCAGGGTGAACCCGGTCATCCTTGCCGCCGCTGCCACCGCAGGCGTGACCAGGATCTTCAAGACCGGCGGCGCACAGGCCGTGGCGGCGCTGGCCTACGGTACCCAGAGCATCCCCGCGGTGGATAAGATCGTTGGCCCCGGCAACATCTACGTTGCCACCGCCAAGCGCAAGGTGTTCGGCAAGGTGGGCATCGATATGATCGCCGGCCCCAGCGAAATTCTGGTGCTGGCCGACGGCGGCTGCAACCCTGCATGGGTGGCGGCGGACCTGCTGAGTCAGGCCGAGCACGACAAACTGGCAAGCCCGGTCCTCGTCACCGACAGCCCGGAGCTGGCCAAGGCCGTGCAGGCGGAGCTGGAGGTGCAGATCCCGCAGCTGCCCCGTGCCGCCATCGCCCGCGCCAGCGTGGACGACAACGGCAAGATCATCCTCTGCACCGACCTGCACAAGGCCATTGAGGCCTGCAACATCATTGCACCGGAACATCTGGAAGTGTGCGTGGAGGACCCCTTCGGCGTGCTGAACGAGATCAAAAACGCAGGCAGCATCTTCCTTGGCCGCAACGTGCCGGAAGCGCTGGGCGATTACTTTGCAGGCCCCAACCACACCCTGCCCACCAGCGGCACCGCCCGCTTCTCCAGCCCCTTGGGCGTAGACGACTTTGTAAAGAAGTCCAGCTTCCTCTACTACACCCGGAAAGCGCTGGGCGAGGTGGCCCCCCGCATCGCCGATTTTGCCGAGCGTGAGGGCCTGCACGCCCACGCCCGCAGCGTGACCATCCGGTACGAGAAATAAAGGCGGCTCGCCCTCTCAGTCAAATCCTTTGGATTTGCCAGCTCTCCCTTTGGGAGAGCTGGACGCGAAGCGGCCTGAGAGGGCAAGGCCGTTCACCATAACAGAATAAGCCGGAGGAACCATTATGAGTCGTTTTCTTTCTCCCACGCTGGCCGCTGTCACCCCCTACACCCCGGGTGAGCAGCCGCAGGATCAGCAGTACATCAAACTGAACACCAACGAAAGCCCCTATCTGCCCTCCCCGGCGGTGATCGCCGCCGTGAGCGAGCACGAGGTGGAAAAGCTGCGCCTTTACTCCGACCCCGCCTGTGCCGACCTGCTCAAGGCGGCCGCAGCCCACTTCGGCTTGCAGCCGGAGCAGATCATGCCCGGCAATGGCAGCGACGAAAACCTCTTCTTTGCGCTGCGTGCCTTCTGCGACGCAGACCACCCGCTGGCCTATGCCGACATCACCTACGGCTGCTACGGCGTGTGGTGCGGACTGATGCACATTCCCAGCCACATCATCCCGCTGAAAGAGGATTTCACCCTTGACCCGAAGGACTACTACGGCCTGAACCAGACCATCGTCCTTGCAAACCCCAACGCCCCCACCGGCATTGCACTGCCCCGGGCGGAAATTGAGGGCATCTTAAAGGCAAACCCGAACAATGTGGTCATCGTGGACGAGGCCTATGTGGACTTTGGCGGCGAGAGCTGCGTGCCCCTCATCGACCAGTACGAGAACCTGCTGGTGGTGCAGACCTTTTCCAAGTCCCGGCAGCTGGCCGGTGCGCGTCTGGGTCTGGCCATGGGCAATGCAAAGCTCATTGCCGACCTGAACCGGGTCAAGTTCAGCCTGAACCCCTACAACATCAACCGCCTGACCCTGAAGGCCGGGCAGGCCGCGCTGGAAGACACCGCTTATTTTGACAGGACCCGCGCCGCCATCGTGGATACCCGCACATGGACAAAACAGCAGCTGGAACAGCGCGGATTTGCCGTGCTGGACAGCCGCTCCAACTTCCTGTTTGCAAGTACCGACCGGAAAGACGGTGGAACACTCTACAAGGAGTTGAAGAAAAACGGCATTCTGGTGCGCCACTTCGACGCGCCCCGCATCCAGAACTGGCTGCGCATCACCATTGGCACATCGGAACAGATGAAGAGATTCGTGAACACACTGGATAAGATCATGGAGGAATGAACCATGCCGAACCGAATGATCTCGCTGGAACGCAACACCAATGAGACCCAGATCGACCTGACCCTTGATCTGGACGGCACCGGCCGCTACGAGGTGGACACCGGGTGCGGCTTTCTGAACCACATGCTGGAGCTGTTCGCCCGCCATGGCCGTTTTGACTTAGTGCTCACCTGCCACGGCGATGTGCAGGTGGACTACCACCACACCACCGAGGATGTGGGCATTGCGCTGGGTCAGGCCTTTGCACGGGCACTGGGCGATATGCGCGGCATCCAGCGCTACGGCAGCTTCTACCTGCCCATGGACGAAGCGCTGATTTTGTGCGCCGTCGATCTTTCGGGCCGCTGCACCCTGAACTGGGACGTCCATTGCAGCACCGAAAAGGTGGGCGATTTTGACGTGGAGTGCGCTAAGGAATTCTGGCTGGGCTTTGCCCGCAGCGTGCCTGCTACTGTCCACTTTGTACAATTTGCGGGAGAAAATACCCACCACATCCTCGAGGCCTGCTTCAAGGGCGCAGGCCATGCACTGGGCGCGGCCGTGAAGATCGACGAAGCTCACAAGGACGAGATCCCTTCCACGAAAGGACTGCTGGTATGATCGCAATTATCGATTATGGTGTGGGCAACCTGTTCAGTCTGAAGTCCAGCCTGAAGCAGCTGGGGCTGGAAGCCGTTGTGACTGCGGACGCGGACACCATCCGCAAAGCCGACCGGCTCATCCTGCCGGGTGTGGGCGCTTTTGCCGACGCCATGGCAAAGCTGGAGGCAACGGGTCTTGTGCCGGTGATCAAAGAAGAAGCCGAAAAGAAGCTGCTGCTGGGCATCTGCCTCGGGATGCAGCTGCTGTTTGAAAAGAGCTACGAGTACGGTGAGCACGAAGGCCTTGGCTTTGTGAAGGGCGAGGTCTGCCCGCTGGAGCCCGACCTTGCGGACAAGAGCCTGAAGGTGCCGCAGATCGGCTGGAACGCCTTGCACATTGTAAAGGACGACCCGCTGTTCCAGTACATCCGTGAGGGCGAATACGTCTATTACGTCCACAGCTACTACGGCAAGAACTGCGCCAAAAGCACGCTGGCCGTGAGCGATTATTCCATTCCTGTCACCGGCGCGGTGCGGGCAGGCAGGGTGTACGGCACCCAGTTCCACCCGGAAAAGAGCGGCGACACCGGACTGCGGATCTTGAAGGCGTTTTCTGAACTATGAGGCGGCTTGCCCTCTCAGTCAAAAACGGAAACTTTGCCGTACTGCCAAGGGCTCTCCCTTTGGGAGAGCTGGCGCGTCAGCGCCTGAGAGGGCGAGGACGCTAAAGGAGAAACAACTATGCAGCTATTTCCAGCCATTGACCTGCGGGGCGGCAAAGTGGTGCGTCTGACGCAGGGTGATTACGACCGCATGACCGTCTATGGTGAGGACCCCTGCGCACAGGCGCGGGAGTTCCTTGCAGCGGGTGCCAAAAACCTGCATGTCGTCGATCTGGACGGCGCAAAGGACGGCACCCTTTCCAACTATGATACCATTGCCGCGCTGGCAAAGCAGGGCGGTTTGTACATTGAGGTGGGCGGCGGCATCCGCACCGAGGAACGCATTGAAACATATCTTTCCCTCGGCGTGGGCCGCTGCATCCTGGGCAGCGTGGCGGTGACGGATTTTGCCTTTACCGCTCGGATGCTGCAGAAATACGGCAATAAAATTGCCGTGGGTGTGGACGCAAAGGACGGCTATGTGGCCATCCATGGCTGGAAGGAGGTCAGCGCCGAGCCGGGCGTGGACTTCTGCAGGCGTCTGGCCGACGCCGGATGCACTGCCATCATCTACACGGACATTGCCTGCGACGGCGCCATGAAGGGCACGAATCTGGGCCTGTACCGCCAGCTGGCAGCAGAGGTGCCCGGCGTGGCCTTTACGGCCAGCGGCGGCATCTCGTCCGAAGCAGAGCTTCTGGAACTGAAAAAAATGGGCACTGCCGCTGCCATTTTGGGCAAGAGCCTGTACACCGGCGCACTGGACCTTGCGCGCTGCGTGCAGCTGGTGCAGGAGTGAACGGAGGGAAAACGACATGATCACCAAACGCATTATTCCCTGTCTTGATGTGCGCAATGGCCGCGTGGTCAAGGGCACGAACTTTGAAGGCATCCGGGACGTGGCCGACCCGGTGGAAATGGCCCGCATGTACAACGCTGCCGGTGCAGATGAGCTGGTGTTCTACGATATCACCGCCAGCTTCGAGGGCCGGGCACTGTTCACGGATATCCTGACCCGCGTCGCCAGCGAAATTTTTATCCCGCTCACGGTGGGCGGCGGCATCAATACGCTGGAAGACTTCGACCGGGTGCTCAAGTGCGGTGCGGACAAGGTCAGCGTCAACTCGGGCGCATTGAAGGACCCCGGCCTTATCCCGGCGGCGGCACAGCGCTACGGCAACCAGTGCGTGGTGCTCTCTGCCGATGTGAAGCGGGCGGACGGCCAGTTCCGGGTGTTCGCCAAGGGCGGGCGCGAGGACACCGGCCGGGATGCACTGGACTGGATCAGCTGGTGCGTGGACCACGGCGCGGGCGAGATCTGCCTGAACAGCATCGATACCGACGGCGTGCGCAGCGGCTTCGACCTTGAGATGCTGGATGCAGTTGCGGCGCGGGTGAACGTGCCCATCATTGCCAGCGGCGGCGCAGGCAAAAAGGAAGACTTTCTGGAGCTGTTCCACCACAAGGGCATCGATGCAGGTCTTGCCGCGGGCATCTTCCACCAGAAGCTGCTGACCATCCGGGATCTGAAGGAATACCTCAACGCAAACGGCGTGGAGATGCGGCTGTAACGCCGGGACATTTCTCCCCGGCGCGGGGAAAAGCCGTAACACGAAACCGGATTTCCACAAAAACAACCCGCAAACTCTTGCGTTTGCGCACCGAATACGCTAAACTAGTAATATCCCCATCCGGGGAGGGAGAACCGTTATGAATCTGAAATTTGATGAAAAGGGCCTGATCCCTGCCATCGTGCAGGACCACTACACCAAAGAGGTGCTCACCCTCGCGTACATGAACGCCGAGACGCTGGCGCTCACCATCGCCGAGGGCCGCACCGTGTTCTGGAGCCGCAGCCGTCAGGAGATCTGGCGCAAGGGCGAGACCAGCGGCAATGTGCAGCGGGTGGTGTCCATCACCGCCGACTGCGATGCAGATGCACTGGTGGTGGAAGTGGTCAAATCCGGCCCTGCCTGCCACACCGGCGCTGAGAGCTGCTTCTTCAACGAAGTATACGTCTCGCCGGAGCTGAAGCAGTTCAGCTGGCAGGGCCTGTACGAGCTCATCAAGGGCCGCAAGACCGATCCGCAGGAGGGCAGCTATACCACCTACCTGTTCGAGAAGGGCAAGGAGAAGATCCTGAAAAAGGTGGGCGAAGAGTGCACCGAGGTCATTATTGCGGGCGAAAAAGAGGATAAGGAAGAAACCGTTTACGAGATCAGCGATCTTGCCTACCATGTTCTGGTGCTGATGGTCAGCGCCGGCATCACGGTGGAGGATGTGACCCGTGAACTGGAAAAACGTCACGTCATTGACCACAAGGTCAAACAGGAAAGGATGCAGTGAATTATCTATGGCAGATTATAAGAAGTCCAGTGTCCATTGCCACTCCACCATGTGCGATGGCAAAAATACTTTGCAGGATATGGCAAGTGCTGCATGTGCGCAGGGCTTGACCACGCTGGGCTTCACCGGCCATAGCTACACCCAGCGCGACCGCGAATACTGCATGAGCCCCAGCCGCACCGCCCAGTACAAGGCCACCATTGCAAAGCTCAAGGCCGAATACAGGGGCAAGGTGGATATCCTGTGCGGCATCGAGTGGGACATCCTCAGCGAGGACAAGCGCACCGGCTACGATTACTGGATCGGCAGCGCACACCACCTGTACGGCAAGAACACCGGCAAGTATTATGAGATCGACTTCCGTCCGCAGGACCTGTGGGACTGCATCAACGACGACTTTGACGCAGATCCGCTGGCCGCTGTGGAGGCCTACTTTGCCGAGGTGGAAAAGGTGGCCGCCCTCAAGCCGGATATTCTGGCCCACATCGACCTGATCAAGAAACTGAATGCCAACGGCGAGTTCTTCGACGAAGAGTCGCCCCGCTACAAGGCCGCTGCCCTCAAGGCTCTGCAGGCCGCAAAGGCGAACGACTGCCTGCTGGAAGTGAACACCGGCAGTGTGTACCGCGGCTACCGCAAGGACTTCTACCCCGGCCCGTGGCTGCTGGGCGAGTGGCAGAAGATGGGCGGCAAGGTCATCATCACCTCGGACTCTCACGACATTAACAGCCTGACCTTCGGCTTTGACGAAGCTGCCGCCGCCATCAAGGCTGCAGGCTTTACCAGTGTGCAGGTGCTCACCGGTAACGGCTTTGAGACGCAGGAACTGTAATTTTATGGCACGGACTCCTTCCGTCACCTTCGGTGACACCTCCCCCTGAGAGGGAGGCATTGGCAAAACCAGAAACTTTACCGTCATGCCAAAGGCTCCCTCTTTGAGGGAGCTGGCAAATCCGAAGGATTTGTCTGAAGGAGTTCAGATCCGCAAAAAGATCGATCATCTGCAATGCCTTTTCCTGTTTTTTATAAATCGGGAAGGGATTGCAGATGTTTTGTTTTGTGTACAGATATCTTAAAAGTTATAATTTGGAGGAACCCTATGACCCACGCGCAGCCCCAAAAGAAAAGTTTATGGAACATGAATGTGGACCTGATGCACGGGCCTATTTTAAAAAGCCTGCTGCTCTTTATGCTGCCCATTCTGATTTCCAATCTGTTCCAGCAGCTCTACAACACGGTGGATACCATGATCGTGGGCAATGTGCTGGGCGACACGGCCCTTGCCGCCATTGGCTCCTGCGGTTCGATCTACGAGCTTCTAGTGGGCTTTGGCATCGGCATCGGCAACGGCCTTGCCATCGTTGCGGCGCGCTCCTACGGCGCACAGGACGAAGACCTGCTCAAGCGCACCGTGACCGGCTCCATCGTCATTGGGCTGATCGCGTCGCTGGTCATCACGGCGGCGGGCTTCTTCGGGCTGCGTCCCCTGCTGCAGCTGCTGGACACCCCGGCAGAGATCCTGGAAGAAGCCTACAGCTACATCATCGTCATTGATCTTGGCGTGATCGTCATGTTCCTGTACAACCTGTGCGCCGGCCTGCTGCGCGCCATCGGCAACAGCGTGATGCCGCTGGTGTTCCTGCTCATCAGCTCGGCGCTGAACGTGGGGCTGGATCTGTGGTTCATTGCCGGCGTTGGCATGGGCGTGCGGGGCGCAGCGGTGGCAACGGTCATTGCACAGGGCATTTCGGTGGTGCTGTGCATCCTGTATGTGCTGGCAAAGGTGCGCATCCTCATCCCGGAGAAAAAGCACCTTGCCGTAGGCTCCCACCTCTATTGGGAGCTGTTCAGCCAGAGCATTTCCATGGGCCTGATGAGCAGTATCGTCTCGGCGGGCTCTGTGGTGCTGCAGTACGGCATCAACGGTCTGGGCACCCTGACCATCGCAGGCCACACCGCCGCCCGTAAGCTGTTCGCCTTTACGGATATGCCGCTGATCTCCATGGCGAATGCAGGCTCTACCTTCGTCTCCCAGAACCGCGGCGCAAACCAGCCCGACCGTGTGCGCAGGGGAATGCGGCAGATGTATCTGTATTCCGTGGTGGTGACGATCGCGGCGGTCTTCCTGATGAAGTTTGGCGCGGAATGGATGGTGCGGCTCATCTCCGGCTCCACGGAGCCCATCGTGCTGGAAAACGGTGCGCGGTACCTGCTGTGGAACGCACCGTTCTATGCGGTTCTGGGGGTGCTGCTGTGCACCCGCTACGCGCTGCAGAGCCTTGGCCAGAAGGTCCTGCCGCTGTTCTCCAGCGTGATCGAGCTGGTGGGCAAGGTGATCTTTGTGCTGGTGTTCATCCCGAAATTCCAGTACAATGCGGTCATCCTGTGCGAGCCCATCATCTGGTGCTTCATGGCGCTGTATCTGGTGCTGGTGTATCTGCACGAGCCCTTTGTGTTCCCGAAAAAGAAGAAGTAAAAACAGGGCTTTGCAGCGATAAAAGCGACTGCAAAGCCCTGTTGTGTTTTGATGAAAAGTATAACATTATAAACGCAGTACGAGTTGCGGCTCCCAGCATCCGCTGCGTGCCTTGGACGGCACTTGCGTCTTGCTGGCCGCGGCCCCAACAGCTTCTCCCTGCTTCTGCCGCAGGCAGCGGTCGTCGCTGTTGCAGCTTTTCTCCTTACCGGCACCTGAGCGCGCCGGGTAAAGAGATTTTTCTTGAAATCTCGCTCCCCCGGACGCTTGAGGGCGGAAAGGGGGGATGCACCATGACGTTTGAACAGGTCGTATTGCTGCTCACGCTTCTCGGCGGAGCGATCTACGTTACGTTTGAAATTACATGGACTGTTTCTCACAGCGATGGACGCAAGAAAAAATGACCGCCTCCAGCTACCAACTTGAACGGTCATTTTTCTTGATCTGATTCAGTAAGGAGCGAGCCGTTTGCGGGCCAGCGCCTTTCTATTTATAGTATAATCATTTCACAAGGGACTGTCAAGGGCGCATCCGTGAGCACTTGACAGCCTTTTTACGTTACAGCGCCGAATAGCCAAAGCTGTTCACCAGCGCATCGATGTGCTGGCCGGCCTTGCACATGGGGCAGTCGCGGCTGTCGAAGCTGGCGTAGTCCGGCAGGCTGGAGGGGTCGAAGATCGAGGTGACCTCATAGCCCATGCACTCGTGGGTGGTGGCAAAGATAGCAGAAAGGCCCGCCACCATGCCGCCGTAGTAGTTCACGGCTTCCACAGCGGCCTGCACGGTGTAGCCGGTGGTGAGGGAAGCGGCCAGAATGAGCACATGCTTGCCCTTGACCATGGGGGCCAGATTGTCGCGCAGAATGATCTGACTGCCGGTGGTGTATTCCGGTGTGATGACACTGTCTCTTATACACATCTGACGCTGCCG
>ENA-OYYB01001304-OYYB01001304.1-human-gut-metagenome-genome-assembly--contig:-NODE-1304-length-10952-cov-4.714692_pt1 | contig 10952 bp, 20 predicted proteins | sample MGYA00244059_ERZ653440 | MGnify/ENA primary metagenome ERZ653440 (study PRJEB26926, sample SAMN06164994) | human gut metagenome | biome: ENVO:00009003; feature: ENVO:2100002; material: ENVO:00002003... | reverse complement strand
CGAGATCCTGAGATGTCTCGTGGGCTCGGAGATGTGTATAAGAGACAGGTAGAAAGCCTTATTTCACAACGCTGGATTGATGAAAATGAAGAAGGGGATTTATACCTACATGATTGGGACACATGGCAGGAGCAGTGGTATAAGTTTCTGAAAAACAAGGAGTACGATGCAGAGCGAAAACGGGCTGAGAGAGCCAGAAAAAAAGCTGAGACCATGAAAAAAGAACAGATTGAAGAAAGCTCTGAAAACAATCCGGAGGATAATCCTACGGACAGTCCACCGGACACTCCTATGGACAGTCCGCCGGATGTGAAGAAAAAGCCCAAAAAGACAGTGAAAAAGAAAGTTGAGAAAAAGCAATATGCAGAGTATGTCTCACTGAAAGAAGAAGAGTATTGCAAGCTGGTATACGGTTATGGAGAAAAGGCTACCGAGAAATTTATCGAAGTGCTGAATCTTTACAAAGGATCTACCGGAAAGACATACAAGAGTGACTACATGACAATTCTGAACTGGGTAATAGATAAGGTCAATGAGAAATATCCGGGATTGATACAGCGTCCGGCTCCGGAGGGAGTGTCAAAAGAAATCCAGGGAGAGAAAACGCCGGAAGATAATCCATTCGGGCAGTGGAAGGAGTAGATGAAAAGTGATAGGAGAAGTTACAGAAAAAGTGCTTGCCAGTATTGCGGATTCGGCAGGTTCGCTGCCCGATGATTACATCGGGAGCGATGGTCTTCTTTATTGCGGGCAGTGCAATACCAGAAAAGAGCGAGAAATCATTTGGTTTGACGGTAAACCGAAAAAAGTGCCGGTAATGTGCAAATGTAGAGCTGAGGAAGAGAGATTGAAAAAAGAGCAGATGCAGAAGGAGGAAGAAATGCGGAGTATCCAGAGGGCTAAAATTAGTAGCATGATGGATGATACTTTTAGAACGGCTTGTTTTGCAAATTATCAGATCAGGAACGGGAACGAAAGGCATCTGAAGGTGGCAAAAAAATACTGTATTGAATTTAGCAAAATGTATGAGCGAAATCAGGGGCTGCTCTTTTGGGGAACGGTTGGAACTGGGAAAAGCTATACCGCAGCTTGCATTGCAAATTATCTTCTGGAAGCAAATACATCAGTTGTGATGACATCATTTGTCCGGATATTGCAGGAAATGCAGGGATTCGACAGGGAGAGGGAAGAGACATTTACCAATAAGCTGAATAGCGTGAAGTTACTGATTATTGATGACCTGGGGGCTGAAAGAAGTACAGATTATGCTCTGGAGAAGGTGTATGGAATCATTGATAACAGATACAGAGTCAAGAAACCGCTGATTCTCACAACGAATCTGACTTTGCGGCAGATGCAGGAAGCGACCGATATTCGATACGCCAGAATATATGACAGAATATTTGAAATGTGCTACCCTATGGAGTTTTCCGGAGTGTCATGGAGAAAAAGAGAGGCGGCTCAGAGGTACGAGGAAACAAGAAAAATACTGGAGGGATAACATGGATGTAAAAAGTGTTGGACAGAACATAAAAGAGATTCGTGAAAAAAAGAAAATAACACAGAAAAGACTGGCAGAATTGTCCGGGCGTGGAGAAAGCGCCATAAGCAATTATGAGAGTGGTGCGACTGATATTCCATGCTCGGCGCTGCTGGATATAGCCAGAGCGTTAAATTGCCAGCCAGAGGAATTTTTCGGAGTAACACATGATGGATTTAATCCTATTGCAGAATTAAGGATTTATACCCAGGAAGACCGGCAGATGGTATCTGGAATTTTGGTAAAGAACGGGTATACAGTCCGGCAGATTAAGGTTCCGAGAGAGAAAGGGAAAAGCAACTATCTTTGCCTTCAGGCTAAGCTGGAGGAATCCAGCCTAGAGAGTCAGTAGGAGGTGCAGCGATGGTTAAGTTTACTGTATACGGAGAACCAAAGGCGAAAGGAAGACCGAGAGTATCAGTAAGAAAATCTGCTGACGGAGAAAAGACCTTCGCCAGAGCTTATACACCAAAGAATACAGTGATGTATGAGAATCAGGTAAAAGCAGAATACGGAGTTCAGTGTGATAACTTCCGGTTTCCAGATGAAGCAATGCTGGATGTTCGGATTTTTGCCTTTTATGGGATTCCGAAAAGCGTTTCAAAGAAAAAACGGCAGGAAATGATAGAGGGGAAAATCAGACCGGTAAAGAAACCGGATTTTGACAATATCGCAAAGGTTATATGCGATAGCCTCAATGGTATTGCATACAGAGATGATGCAATGATCGTGGACGGGATGTTCCGGAAATATTATTCGGAGCAGCCCAGAGTAGAAGTGAAGATTATGCAGATCGGAGGAGAAGGGAATGAACAGAAATAAGGTAAAAAGGAAAAGGAAGGCTCGGAAAATAGAAAGCAATCAAGAGCCTTTGTTTAGCTTAGAAGCGAAATGAACATATAAAGAAAAGCCAGTTGAAGATTGGCTTTACTATGGGCAAGAAAAGTTAGAAGGCGGTAGTGATGCGAAGTATTTCGGACTGGCAAAACTTTATGGGATTTATTAGAGGATAGTCATGCGGATCGGAGGTAAAAAGTTGAGAAAATGTAAAGGAAAATATACAGAGTACGATAAGGATAAGAGAATGTTTGTAGAGCGAGAATTTGCTGTTGGTCTTTTCCATCAATGGGGAAATGACTATGAAGAGTTTGAGTCGGGACCGGGAAACTTTACCGTAGCGATTGTAGAGCTGCCAGATGGGAAGATAGTAACACCGGTAGCGAGAGATGTTCATTTTTTAGATACGGAGGTTTATGAAAATGAGTGATTATAAAGAATTAAGAATTGAAGCAGAAACCTTTAATAAGCTGAGAAGAGATGCTGACATTGTATTGCAGAGGGCGCTTGGAACCATGAAAGAGAAGGAAAGTATGGATGGAAAGGTAACTATCACGATTGATATTAAGCTGGTTCCGGAATTTATACCGAACTATGATCCGACTATTCAGGGAGAAACCAGAAAGATTCTGAAACCAAAATTCGACCACAAGGTTACATCCGCCATTAACATCAAGAATGAGGAAAAAGGAAGCGTAAACCCAGAGATGGCGATGGTATGGGATGAAGATAAGCAGGAATATGTTTTGACTTATGTAAACAATACCTCTCAGCGAAGTATCTTTGATACGGATTTTCAGGAGGCTATGAACCGAGAAGAAGAACCGGGAGTTCCATTATTGGAGGGAGATGTGATAGATGAAGGAGCGCTTCCGGGACCGGTAGATGGAGAAGTAAGGATTGAGGATTTCCATGAAGAAGACGAGGATGATGGATATGGGTATGAGGATGTAGTGTAAGGCAAAGGCGGTTGAGCTATCAGGCTGGACCGCCAGAAAAAAAGGAGGTTTCATATGCGGCTTACAGAGCTTTTTAAGAACATATTCAATAAATTTATCCGTAGGAATCCTAAAAAAGAACCAGAGGGCATCCAGATAGCCACAGAGCCTATTGCTGAACCAGAAGAAGTTCAGAAGACAGTGTAATCTGATTATGATAGGCAGCAAAAGCTAATCAGAAGATACCGAGCATACGCATTCCACCATAAGAAAAAGCGCATCCGGAAAAAGTACATGAAAAAACTGTTAGAGGCATCGCCGATAGATAATTATTTTTTCTTATCCGAAAAGGAAGGGGTGCGATTGAGGTTATGGCAAAAGAATGTGAGCAACTGGATGAAAATAACGGGAGAAGAGTATATGCCGAAGAAGGATTTACTGCATGGAACGACAGGAAGCCATAAGTCAGATCATCCAGACAGCAAAATAGAAGGAGGAGTTCGATGAAGAATAGGATGCAGAGTTTTGTGAATAGAGGGAATAACCTGATCGAGAAGGGGAAAACAGAGGCAGCTATCAAAATGCTCCTTCAGGGGTTCGACTATTATTCCAAAAGAATTGTAAATGCGATACAGCCATATGCTACGTCGGATGCGGGTATGCTGGTAATTGTGCTTCGCTATTTGGCAGATCAGATTGAACAGAAAAACCGAGGAGCAAAGGAATTTGCGGAAGAAATGTCAAAGATTCTGGTATTCCCGGAACTGGAGGAGATTGAAAAGATAGAGAAGCCAAACCGACATTGAGAGGGATGTAGATGTATGAGTACGCAGGCATAACAGGTTACAAGCCGGACCGGGATGGTACTCATTTGAAGATATTTATACCGGACCGGCATCTGGAAGAAGCAATAGTAAAGAAACGGATTAAAGATTGCATGATCTGGCTGGATGATGGAAGACATATCAGCGCAGAGCAGAGAAAAAAAGCATACGCCACAATCCGGGATATTGCAGATTTTACCGGGTATGCACCAGAGGAAATGAAGGAGAGGCTGAAGCTGGAACATATTATCCGGACTGGTTGCAAAGAGTTTTCCCTTTCAGACTGCACTATGGACACAGCCAGGGAATTTATCAATACTATGTTGGACCTGGCACTTGAAATGGGTATTCCGCTGATGGATTTCGGGAGCAACCGGACGGATGACATAGATCATTACCTATGGGCTTGCTTGAAGAATCGAAGATGTGCTATCTGCGGAAGATATGGGGAAATTCATCATGTAGACAGCATCGGGATGGGGAATGATCGGGAAAAGGTAAATGACTCTAACCATCGGAAGATATGTTTGTGCAGAATCCATCATACAGAGGCGCATACCGTAGGGATGGCTAAATTTGAAGAGATGTATCGGGTGTATGGAATAAAGTTTAAGGAGGAAATTGACGATGAAAGGAAAAATGACAGTATATGAAATGATTCAGGAATTGGCACAGTACCCAGCGGATCAGTTGATTGAAGTGAATGTCTATGCTGATGGATTTGGGGTTGAGGCGGAAGCGCAGGAAGAAGCAGAAGAAGGGGACTATATTGATGCGAAGGTTTGCATTGATGAAGAAATTCAGGAAATGTCAGTTGAAGAATACAAAAAGTTCAACGGTCAGAGAGTAGTCAGAATCAATGTGGATTTGGAGTAGTATATGTGGAAGATTAAAGCATACACACCGGTTCCCGAAGGGGAAAGAACTTGCGAAAAAAGAATGAAGGCAAGAACCCGCTGGGGAGCTGTTTTGAAAATTCTATATGCAAAGATTTTATACGATTATGTAGAAGTGGAGGAGGTGAGAAACGGTGAGAACTGATAATCCATTTGGAAATTGCAGAAATTGCGGAGACCGGATTTTATGGATTCGGACAGCAGCCGGAAAGAATATGCCGGTAAATCCAGAATTGATAAGCTATCGTGCGGTTCCGGGAGGAAAAGAGAGAATTGTTACGCAGGATGGAAGGGTGGTTGCTGGAAAGAAATGTAGTCCAGAGGTTGCTGACGGAATCGGGTACATCTCTCATTTTGCGACTTGCGGAAAGTGAGGATGGGGCAGAAGAATGGAGTTTAAGCAATTTCAAAGAGTATGCAAATATATGGGCTATGGAATCGTTGACGGATATAGTTCTCTGTTTGAAACTACATGTCGAAAACCAGATCAAATACCGGCTGGGAGCAGTTGGGGAAAGTGCGATGAAGTGCATTGCCCATATTACGGAGTGGCGATATGCGGGAAAAATGCGAAACTGATAACAGAAAGCGGAATCGTATTTGAAGTAGAAGAGATAATTGCAAAAGCTGTAATGAAATAAAAAAAGGACAGCCCATCAGTAAGGCCATCCTCAATGTGTCTCGCAAACATATTGTAGCAGAAGTGCAGGAAAAAGGCAATCAGCGAAAAGGAGGATTTTACCGATGGGAAAGAATGGCGGAAGACAAACACTGAGTAAGGAAATGCTGGAAGCGATTGCGGAGAAGGCGGCGGAAATTGCTGCGGCGGTAGCAACAAATACTTACCAGCAGAAAGTAAAGGAAGAAGAGAAAGCGAAGTTCGATAAGAGATACAAAAATACGAAGCTCCTTCTGGAACATTATCGGGATTTCTCGGATTATGGAGAGAGGGCGATATATAGAATCTATGAGGAGTTGGACGAGGACATTGTAGACATCATCGAGCTTATGGAGGGAAGAAGGTCGGATAGTGACGGAAGAATAGAAAGTATAGAGAGAGGGGTAATGAGGACCAAAGTAATCATGAACCATGTGAATACCATGCTGGAAGTGTACAGAAAAAGCTGCGAACAGTCTCCGTACAATGAGGAGAAGCGCCGGTGGAGGGTAATTGAAGGGTTGTACCTGAACAAAGTACCGAAATCAGTGCAGGAAATTGCAGAAGAAGAATTTGTAAACGAGCGTACCGTATACAAGGACATTAAAGCGGCTTGTAAGCGATTGACGGCTCTTATCTTTGGGATTGATGGCTTTGAACGGTAGAATGGAACCACGGGACAACCACAAGGGCAAAACGAGGGCATTGACAGTTCAACTTACCGTATGGTAAGATGTAACCCGTGAACAACTCATATGTCACTCCTTAAAAATAAGGGGATTCCGATTGACACCAGACAGTAAAGGGCTAGAATGAAGATAAGGCAACTTACCAAAAAGTAATTTACAGAGGTGATGGAAATGATTCGGAAGAGTGACATGGTAAGAAGTCTGGTTGCAGAACATCAGTACAAGAAAGCATTGAGGATTGCAAAGGACTTCCGGCTTGGTATCACAGCAGAGCAGTCATTGCGGATGAAGAAAGCGTATGAGTGCATGGTGCATGAAAGGTTCTACTTATCCCTGGGTGAAGACACGAAGGCAAGAATTGCTGAAGGAATTGAAACATTAGTCGGCATCTATGGAAGGGAGAATGATAACAATGCCAAAGTTGTATACCAGCAGATTTAGTAACAAGGAGTTGGAAACGGGGAAATATACGGTAGTCGGAGTTGTCCGAAGTATGCCGAGGTTTCCAGTGAAGTATAGGATTTCCGGCGACATCATACAGATAGCGCCGCCAGGATACCTCTGGAATGAAAATGATAGAGCAAGATTCAGGGAACCGTACTTCAGACATTTAGAAAAAAGTGGATACCCAGTCATCGGGGCTATCATTCAGTCGTATCTGGATGAAGGAAAGGATGTAGTGCTTTGCTGCTATGAAGATGTCCGGAAACCTGGTGAATGGTGCCATAGATTAGTCTTTGCTGAATGGTGGTACGAAAAGACGGGACAGAAGATAGAAGAGCTTCCAGATCCGTCACCGGATCCCGGAGAAAAGCAAAGGAAGAAAGAGGAACAGAAGCGGAGAGAAGAAGAGTCCGGATATGAACAGTTATCGTTCATGAGCGATTTGTACCGTACAGTTTATCCTCATTACAATACCTAACCGCTGATAGCTTAGTGTTAAAGCACCCGGCTCTTTACCGGGAGGACGCAGTGTTTGATTCCTGCTCGGCGGACCAAAAACAATGCCTCACTCAGAAATGGGTGGGGCTTTTCTTATGACTTGGATTTGTGCAATGTGACAGTAGATGTCTCTCCGATCACGGGGGATATAAAATTACTGATTGGTAAGTATGCACAATAAAGTTGTGAAAGTGTAAAGCGGTTGGTTTATGCAACGGCTTTTTCTTATGCCTGGGATGTTTTAGAGCGTAATCCAGAGGCTTTATAGTTCCGGGCAATAAAATATACGGAAAAGAAGGAGGAAAAGGAAATGGCGATGTTTCAGAATCCTGGGGCATTCTTCCTGGGAACACTGGTTCCATCGGAACAAAAGTTCCTGAAGGTGCTTTTGGAAAATGCCAGAAAGAACGGGTACACAAAGTTCGTAGAGCCGTGTGCTGGTGCATTTGCCATGTCACATCTGGCAGTTCAGTCCGGGTTCAAACCGAGTGAGGTTGAGTCTTCAGATGTTTCTATGTTCACATCAATCATGGGATATGCAGTAACGGGTAAGCCATTGGACGAGTTAGAGATTCATGCCAAAGGATTCAGCGATGAAGAATTGCTGGATCCGGCGGTGGCAATGTATGCGTGGAAGTATCTCAGTACAGTAAAGAACGCTGGTAAAGAGTATTTCTATAATTTCATGTTAGACTTGGCAAGCCGGAGGGAGGAACACATTAGAAATATCCGGGAGCAGCTGGAACGAGCAAAAGGAATCCTGAATGGAATGAACTACCGGGCGCTGGATATGTGGAAGCATATGGACGAGGTTCTGAATGATGAACACTGTATTGTTATTGCGAATCCGCCAACATACGCCGCAGGATTTGAAAAGTATTATGATACTGGCGGCATGATGACCTGGAAGGAACCAGAGTATGGAATCTTTGATCCGAAGACAGGCTTGCAGGAGTTCATGGATTTGTGCAAGGATGCAAAATGCCTGGTTCTTTGCTATGAGGAAAATGAGCCAGGAAAGACTGCCGGAGAACCGGTATTTGCCAGATATGGTGTCCGTAGTGGGGTAAATGTGTATCTTACAGCTAATAGACCAGAAGAGGCAACAGACCTGGCTAATGGAAAGAAGATTGCCAGACCGGGCGAAAGCAAACTTAGTTGTCTGGAATGTAGTATGCTGCCAAGAGATTACGAAATTACAGAAAAGACAAAGGTGCAGTTATGCCAGATTGAAAGGGCGGAAGCTCAGTATTACCGTCAGTTGTGGACTCACAACTTTGTTGGCTCCTCTGCGCCGATTAACATAGCTGTTCTGATTGACGGGAAAATAGCTGGTGTATTTGGCGTTGATAAGGCAGCGCTTACAATGGGAGCATTTGGTACTCAGGTATCGGATGCTCTTTTCCTGATGTATGGAATGACGGTTCCACATATCAAGTATCGGCTGGGAAGATTGTTGACTATGTTGGCTCAGAACAGAGAATTTGTGTATAAGATATGCACAGATCTGGAGAAAGAAAAAGTCGGACATCTAAAAACAGTCCAGATGACGAAGTATCCGGAAGCGAAGGAAATGCGTGGAGTTATGAAATTGACAAAGCGTGTTCCTGATCCGAAGATGGGTTTCCGGCTGACTTATGAATCAGAGCTGAAGGACCGGACAGAAAAAGAAACGCTGGCAGAATGGTTAAGGAGGGAAAATAAATGGCAGAAGGAAAGAGCGAAAGCCAAAGCAAAATCCGATACGAGCAAATAGCTGATATGGGTTCTGGGCTGATTATCGCAAGAGTTCCAGCTGAGTGTATCAGGGAACAGGATATAAATGCTCGGATTATGAAAAATGAGATGCAGCGACAACTGACGGACAATATCAAGAAAAGAGGTCAGCTTGAATCGCTGCCTTTTTGTGCATTAACAGAAGACGGAAACAGAATTGAAATTATTTCCGGGCATCATAGAATACGCTCAGGAAAAGATGCAGGAATTAAAGAGTTCTTTGTTATCTTGGATGTCAGTGGCTTAAATCGTTCTAAGATTGTGGCAAAGCAGATTGCACACAATGCGATCAGCGGATTTGACGACCAGTCCACATTGAAGGAACTGGCTAAGATGCTGGAAGATGTGGATGATATGATAGAGAGCTATGCCGGAAAGGATATTCTTGAAGAACCGGAGGCGGAGTTAGAAAAGTACCTGTCTCCAACGGTAGATTTTGATTGGAAGAACCTGACATTTACATTTCTTCCACACCAGATTGCAGATTTGCAGAAACTCATTGATGCACTGGAAAGTACAAAACCAGATTTCCTCGGCGTTGCTGATATAGAACAGTACAAACCATTCCTTGAAACCTTAACAAAGTATCAGCAATTTGCCAATGTTAAGAATACTGGAGCTGCCATTCACGCCATGATTAAGTGTACGGAGCAGATGTTTGAGAACATTGGTTATACGGAAGATAGCGAATGGGTACAGTTGACAAGCATTTTCGGTAGTAGTGCCGTACCAGCGGAAGCGGCAGAAATTATTCAGGAAGCAGTAAAGAAGATGGCGGACGAAGGCGTGATAGGTTCTAGGAATAAATGGCAAGCCATTGAATACTTGGCAGCTGAGTACCTAGCCGGGAAGTAGGATAAAGCATGGCAGCACCGTTGAAATATAACCAGGCATACCACGATGACTGGGCTTGGTCCTTAGCCATAAAAGGTGCTACCGATGTGGAAATAGCTGAAGCCTTCGGAATATCGGTCAGAACACTGAATAGATGGAAGAAGGACCATGAAAGTTTCATGTTAGCATTGACAGCCGGAAAGGACCAGGCGGATGCGAAAGTGGAGAAGAAATTGTATGAGCGTGCCATCGGATACCGGTACACAGAAAAGGAGACGGTACTGGAGATGGATGCGGACGGGAATAGAAAACCTTTGAAAGTAAGAACGGTAGAAAAAGAGTGTCCTCCGGATGTGCTTGCACAGATGTACTGGCTGAACAATAGAAAATCAAATCTGTATAAGAGGAACCCGGAAAACTTCATCAAGCAAGAGGTAATTGACACAGAGGATGATGTAGTATTCTATCTCCCGGATAATGGTAGGGACGGTGATCCGCATGAGTAAGGGGCGGATTATCATTAAGCCACAGCCAGGACCGCAGGAGAAGTTCTTGTCAACGCCTGCGGATATTTGTATTTATGGAGGGGCTGCCGGAGGTGGCAAGACCTATGGACTGCTCATGGAGGCAATGCGGCATAAGAACAATGGAGATTATGGTGCAGTTATCTTCAGACGGAATTACACCCAGGTAACAGCGCAAGGTGGTTTGTGGGATTCCAGCAGAAGCCTATATAGAAATATCCGTGATGCTGTACCCAGGAAGACACCGAAACTCCATTGGGAATTTGCAAGTGGGGCAAGCGTGAACTTCGCACATCTCGGAAGTGATGATGATTGCGAAAGCTGGCAAGGTTCCCAGATTACAATGATAGGATTCGATGAATTGACACACTTTACCAGGTATCAATTTTTCTACATGATGTCTCGAAACCGTTCTGATGCAAATATAAAGCCTTTGCTTATGTGTGATAAAGAAGTAATAGAAGTGTAAAAAATTTTGCCGTTCCTATCCGGCA
>ENA-OYYB01001265-OYYB01001265.1-human-gut-metagenome-genome-assembly--contig:-NODE-1265-length-11213-cov-5.342086_pt1 | contig 11213 bp, 8 predicted proteins | sample MGYA00244059_ERZ653440 | MGnify/ENA primary metagenome ERZ653440 (study PRJEB26926, sample SAMN06164994) | human gut metagenome | biome: ENVO:00009003; feature: ENVO:2100002; material: ENVO:00002003... | reverse complement strand
CAAAAATACAACATAAAATTGTGATAGAATGTTTAATTAAAACTTTTTATGAAGTTACTTTATTCGGGACGTCCGCAAGTACGATAGGGAATGGTAAACCAGAACGTTGATCCCTTGCCTTCTACGGAGTCTGCGCCGATTTGCCCCTCCAATTTGTTTACGATGGTTTTAGAGATGGAAAGTCCCAGCCCCGTTCCTTTCTTGTCTTTGTTCAGTTTCACAAAGCGGCCGAAAACTTCCGGTAGTTTGTCGGCAGGGATTCCGGCTCCGGTGTCGGTGACATAAAAATAAAGTTCGGTATCTCTTGCCTCATAACCGATGCTGATCGTTCCCTCCTGCGTGAATTTAATGGCGTTGGTGGTAAAATTGGAGAGCACCTGCGCGACACGGTTCCGGTCGGTCTCTATGCTACAGGAGGGAAGGCTTGGTTCTGCTATTATTTGAATATTTCCTCCTGCATCGTTGACTTTCATTTGGAAAAGCTGTCGCAGGTCGGATAGTAACAGGTTGATATCTACCTTTGTATATACAAATTCCAGTGTGCCGGCTTCTATTTTCGACATATCCAGAATATCGTTTACCAGTTGCAGCAGCAGATCGGCATTCATTTTTATGATTTCCTGATATTGTGCCTTTTCTTCTTCCGTATTGGCGCTGGCAAGTATTTCTGCAAATCCCGTGATGGCGTTGAGAGGCGTGCGGATTTCGTGACTCATATTGGCGAGGAAGGTAGACTTCGAAAGGTCGGCATTTTCTGCTTTCTCCTTGGCAAGTGTCAGTTGCTTTTCTGCTTGTTTGAGTTGGGTGATATCGTGCACGGTGAGTACCATATTCTCTTCTTCGTTAAGGAGAAAATAGGAACCGGATATTACGGCGTCACATTCTACGGATTTCTTTTCGGAAGTAAGCACATTCAGAGTTGCATTAAGGTCTGTGAAGCCTCTTCTTTGTTCGAAAGCCTGACGGATGGCGCAACGTATGGGACAGGAACCGCAGTAAGCATGAGTACCGCAGCCTCCTTCCGCCGATAATGCGTTGCGGCATTGCAATAAGTCGCCCACTCTCTTTTCTTCCAGACCTTTCTGAGTTCCGGTGAGTTGATAGTAGTTTGTTTTTAATACTTTGAGTCGTTATCTATTAATAAGATATAGGCATGGACATTTTTCAGAATGGCGCTGGCGATGTGGTTGGTATGTTCCAGCTTTCTGGATTCCCGGAATAGTCGTTTTTGCATCCGAAGACATTTTCTCCGTTCCCATAGATAGCTGAGCAGGAGGATTGCACATATAATTAGCAGGATAGGTAGCAATGCTATTAGCATGATGTAACTTGTTGGTTTTGTTCTACAAATATGTTGCAAAGATAACTTTTTTACTCGGGATAAGAAATAAGTTCGAACAATTTGCATTTTATTTGCGTTATATTATTTAGTAAACCAATAAAAAAACGAACGTTATGAAAAAGTACATTTGCACAGTCTGTGAATACATTTACGACCCCGCACAAGGAGATCCCGAGAGCGGAATTGAACCGGGAACAGCATTTGAAGACATTCCGGATGATTGGACTTGTCCACTTTGCGGAGTCGGAAAAGAGGACTTTGAACCGTACGAAGGATAAAAAATTAAGAGAGAGAAGAGATTATTAAAAAAATGACCGGAAAGCAGTGCTTCCGGTCATTTTTGCGTTTCAGCTCATGCAGAGCTTTTTTTGTTCCTGTTTTTATACTGTCGGGTCAGGTGCTTCCTCATCGCCGCCGTCACCGCCGCCGTCGGGGTTGGGAGGAGTAGGAGTGTTTCCGTTGTCAACGATCTCGCTGCCGGTTACCAGTTTTTGAATACTTGCCTTTTTCAGCATATCCTTAAACTTGTATCCCGGAGTAAATACGATCTTCACCCGACGAATCGTGTCGGAATCCACTGCCGCTTCTGTCTCCTGGCTTTCGCTGCTGATGCCGGGACGGAATTGACCGAAATCACCCAGTTGTACGGAAATACCTTTGTTTAAGTTTATATTCAGCGTATCGATCAGTGCATCGAGTACAAACTTGACCGCTCCGCTGGGAACCATTCCCACTTTAGAAATCTCATCACACAAATCCTTGAAATTAACCGTATTGGTAATAAAATTCTGTGCTACATACTTTTCGGTTTTCTCTTTACCGAAACCAATCATTCTTTTTTTAACGACATACCTAAGTGCCATAATCTTTTTTGTTTTTTAATAGTTAGTAAATCTGTTTCTTTTGTTTTGTGATCACGATGCAAATGTATGTGTTTCCAAATGAACTGCCAAGCAAAAAACTCAAAGTGCGTTAATAAGTTTCTTCAACTAAAGAAATGGTCAGATGTTTTTTTTGTTGTTCTCCTTTCATCTTTTTCCGATTGAAGATTGTCCTTTTCATATCATATCCATACCTTTGTAGATTCAAGAACCCAACGTGGCTCCGGTGGCTCAGGAGCCGGGATGTCCGGAGAACGACCGGCTAGGCGATGGAAAGGGAATGAAGAATATGAATAAAGAATTAACGGATGTAGTATAAATGATGACTTCCTGTTTATTAAGAATACACAGTTTACGCTTTTTCGACGGAGGCTTGCATGAGGTTCCTGTGGAAGAAGTGATGACGGTTGCGCTTATTGCGATATTCATCTTTGTTCCGTGCCTGTGGCTTGTCCGGTATTTAAAAGATAAGAGGCTGGACTCGGACGAGAAAGACAAGTTTATACAAATACATATTATCTCGACCATTGTCCTGACTATTGCGGGCGGTGTTTTTGCACGGATGTTCGGACTTGTCAATAAATGGATAGACGAACAGCCGTTGATTATTGCTGTTTACATCGCTTTGGCACTTAGTTCCTTCGGCATCATTGTCGGAAAAATGATCGACTTTTGGGTGTATTGTCTCCGAAAGAAGATGTTTTAAAGTATCTGTATATAGATGCCTGTTGCCTCTGCCCGAAGAAGGTTGGAAACAGGCTTATTCATCTAATGAGTTCAATTAGGGATATACGCTATATGCTTCAAATCATTTTCTTCGCATAAACCACCTGTTTTCCTGCTCCGTAGCGCATCAGTATCCCTTTTTCGATAAAAGCGTTCAGCTCTTTTAGTGCACGTTTTTTGTCGTGACCGGTCATATGGCAATAATCAGTGCGAGTCATGCAAGGATATTTTTCAAGGTGGGCGGTTATTAGTGCCAGACATTCCGCTTCGCTACGTCCGTTACCTTTGGGGCGGGTGAGGGATTCGGTACGTTCCAATCTCATGTCATACCCTACTTCCCGCTTGAATTGTTTGGTCGGTAGATAGTTGATGTTTTTTAGTTTGATTGATTGTGCACGCACATCTTTCTTGTGCATTACGGGTGGTCCTTGCAGCGATACGGAGAAATAGCCGATCTCGCCTAATTCTACAATCCAGCCGTTAGCCAGTAAATCTTTTAACTCATTTTGAAAAGACTGCATTGCTCCTGCCAGCAAACTACGGCTGATTCCCGTAAATTTGTGCACGCGGTCCAGAAATTCGTCCTGACCGATAGTCCCTTTGGGAACAATGCGGGGATGAAGGGGTTGTTTTTCTCCTGTCTGCTTGATATCGGGAATCTCGTAAAGGTCATACTGTGCGCTCATAACTTAAGTTATTTTGTTGTGTTATTAATGTTTCCGTTCCTATAAACTAAGGAATCCGGCTTAAATATTAATTCGTTCTACTACAGTTCCCCGTGCGGACCACTATAGTGGGGCACAAGGGGAACTATAGTTCTTCTTTCGTGCCACTATAGTGGTACGAAAGAAGATTTGCATACAAAGTTATTAATATTAAAGAGAAAAGGGTTAACCTTATGAGGTTTTTGCGTTAATTATTTATTTCCAGCCGCAATTCCTCTTGCATCACCTTGCTTTTCCCATCCTTTGTATATCGGTACGACAGCAGAAATACATTATAAGTATGACCGAAAGATTCCTCTACCTTGAATGTATTGGGGTATTTGGAGTCACCGTCTATCTGAGTTACCTCAATATCCTTGTACGGTTTTATCGTGACATGATTGTTTTCCTCCACTTGCAGTATGATAGCGGTTTTGTTGATGTGATCCACATTGCTTTCAAAAGACTCCGTTCCGGCTATCACGCGTACGCTGTTGTGGGTGAGTGGAAACATCTTCTTGTTACCTGCGGTTGCCATCCCGTCTGCCAGACCGGTCATTGAATAGTAAACGTTTTCGCCCTGCGTTGCATAATCGTTCTTGATAAGTATCTGATATAGAATGGTGTTTTTGCTTTCATTAATCTCGACGCCGGAGATATCCGTAGCTTTTAATCCTACGAAGTAGGTAGAATCCGGTGACAGTCCTTCGGGACGTATCCTGATCATGGTTCTGCCTGTCCGTTCACCCGCATTGATCTGAATCTTGTAATCTACAATCTCGTATTTGTCACTGGACAGGAATTTGGCATAGCAGGCTTCATCGACGTCGTAAAGAGACCGGTTGTAGAATTCCAGTGAAGTCAGGTCTTCTTCCAGCCCGATCACCATGTCTTGTTTCGGGGCATGGGTACCTCCGGTGCAGGCTGCGATATATCCTGTCGCCTCTTCTCCGGTAGGGGACAAGGTGACTACTTCTTCAAACGTGTTATAGTAGTCACTGCTGATCAGGGCCACTACATTCTTGTACATTTCCTTTTCAAAGAGCGCATCGTCATTGCATGACGAAAGCGCCATCATAAGTGCGAGTATCGTTATAAAATCTCGTTTCATCTTCTTTTTTGTTATTTAGATTAATAACCCGGATTTTGGTCGAGAGAAGGCAGTCTTCTCATTTCGTTACGTGGTATGGGCACCCAGACAGACCTTTTGTCAACCACCCTCGTCAGGAATGAGGAAGAACTAGGGATGACACGCTGGTAGTAAGTCTCTTTGGTTGCGCCGTCGGGATTCATTCCACGGATAGGTTCCTGCTCTGTCTCTTCATAAATACCCCAGCGGCGGACATCATAGAAACGTCTGTTTTCCCATAAAAACTCTACCATACGTTCGCGTTCTATCTGTTTCTGTACTTCCGGCGTACTGTTGAGTTGATTGGCTGTCAGCCCCGGCAGTCCGGCCCTGTAGCGGACTTGATTGAATGCTTTTTTAATTTCCTCTTTATCTCTGCTCATGGTATAAGGCTGACCGTCCAGTTCTACGGTGTGTGGCCCGGTCAGGTTGTTGAGTGCCTCCGCATACGATAGCAGGATTTCCGCATAGCGGATGATGGGATAGGCTTTCTGGATATGACGGGCTCCGGTGCCGGTCCAGGCATCCATCGGGTTATTGTACTTTTTGATTACGTATCCGGTGATGGGATAGTTGGGCGAAGTGGCTGTAACACCGCCACGACCGTCTTCATCCTGATAGTAGTACTTGGCTGTGTGGTTGTTGAGAGTCGAACTGGACAATGCCTGCCATACTGCCTCATTGAATCCTACAGACGCGTAGAACCGCATTTCACGATTGGCGTACATCTTATATACACCGGCGTTGAGGGGATAGCCGGAAAAGTTGCGTGGTTCGGAAGTGAAGCCTGTCTCCGAGTAATATCCGTCGGCGGCGGCTTCTTCTTTCGTACGGCCGTCGTCCATCAGATAGGCGTCTACCACTTTCTGAGTGACGCAGAAACGTCCCCATCCACCCATCGAGGGAGGGAAAGAACCTTTGCTGATGGTTTCGTTGAGGTACGTCGTGTTTCTTCCCCAGATCAATTCCGGGTTGATGGACGCTACGGCTTCGCCGGTAAAGATGTCCGAATAAGATTTGAAAGGGTCTATTCCGTTGGCTCCGTTCGGGTAGGCGTCATAGAAATTGGGGTCGGAAGTGACTCCGGCGGGAAGCTCCGGCGTGTTGTCGTCTTTTGCATACGTATAGAGCTTGTACGCTCCCATATCCATCACCCGTTTTGCGGCGGCGGCAGCTACTGCCCACCGGCTTTCGTCATATTGCTGGGAGACATAATGCACACCGTCGGTCTTGCGTTTCCAGTTGCCGAAATAGGAGCTGGCAACAGGCCCCCCGTTGAATAGCGGGCTGGCGTGTATCAGTCGCAGGCGGGCTACCAGGCCGAGTGCGGCTCCTTTGGTGGGACGTCCGAAGTCCAGTGTAGAAACATCCTGAGGCGAGGGCAGCAGCCGTGCCGCTTTTTCGAACTCCTCACAAGTATAGTTCATTGTTTCGTCATAGGTGGCTCTGGGGCGGTCGTAGTATTCGATAGGTTCGTTGGTATTCACTACTTCGTCTCCCAGCAAGATTGCCGGACCGTAATCGACCAAAAGATTGTAGTAGGCGAAGGCACGGATAAAGCGTGTGTATCCTTCCAGTCTGAGCCGTTCCGAGTTTGTCAGGTCTTTTGGGCGGTCGAGGTTTTGCAGGATGCTGTTGCACTTACGGATGATTTTGTAATACTTGCCCCATTGGTTCAGGTTGGGGGAGCCGTCTCCGAGGAAATCCTGTGTGATCTTTCCGTTGGCGAAATCCATGCCGTGATAGATATTGGCTGTTCCGCTTCCGGTCAGTCCGTTAAATCCTTCGTCGGTCGCCATCGGTCCCGGTGTGTACCCGTTACGGATGGTCTGTGCCTCATCCGGGAACATGGCTGCCGCTCCCCACATATACGCTTCCATATATCGGGCATTGGTGAAAACCGAGTCGATGTTGAATTCATCATCAAAGTAATTGTCTATGTTTAAGAAGTTGCTGCAGGACGTTACCAACATGACTGCCTGAACCAAGAAGAACATTCTTGCTGTTTTTTTTATTAGGGATGTTTTCATTCTATCGGGTGATGTATTTATTAGAGATTGACATATAATTGCAGGGAATAGGTGGAAGGGATGGGATATACACGGCCGTTCCAGCGTGCCTGCTCCGGATCGAAGAGTTTCACTTTATCCCATACATAGAGGTTGTTACCTACGAATTGGATATCCAGTGAGGAAACACCTATGCGTCTCAGAAATGCTGCTGCAAGATGGTAGTTCAGGGTGATTTCCTGCAGGCGTATGTAGCGTGAATCGCCCTGCCAAAAGGTGGACAACTGGCTGTTATTGCTGTTATTTCCATATTGCAGGCGCGGGAAACGTGCGTCCTTGTTTTCGGCAAGGGAAGGGTCGATCCCGTGTGCGATGGCATAATCTTTGGGAATCCATCGGTTGGCCGGATTGGCTGCCAGGGTGAGTACATTTCCGGTATTACCTTCGAAGAAAGGCATATATCCCATTCCGTTGAGGCGGGTTTCGTCGTTCACCGTCGTTTTTTGACCTACATAGAAAAAAGAGGTCTTGCCGGTTCCCTTGAACAATACACCCAAAGTCAGATTCTTGTAGCGGATTTCTGCCCCTAGTCCGTACATCAGCAGCGGGTAAGTGCTGTGCGTCAACGGCACCATGTCCAGCTTGTCCACCATACCGTCTCCATTGATATCCTTATATTTGATGTCACCGGGCATTACTTCCCCGAAAGTCTGCTTGGGACTGTATTTGATGTCATCTTCGTCTTTAAACAGTCCGACTGCCTGATATCCGCGGATGGAATTGTACGGGAAATTATTGTATTCCAGATAGGGATACTCCAGATAAGCCTGCTCCCAGTTCTGTACTTTATTTTTAGAGTAAGTGAAATTACCCCGTAAGGTGAAGCCGAAATCGGGAGTGAAATCCTGCGTGAAGCTGATGTTTCCGTCGGCACCGTAACTTTTCATTTTACCCACATTCGCGTATGGATTGGAGACCACTCCTACGAACTCGGGCACCTGTACGCGTTGCTGGAAAATACCGTTACGCTGATCATGGAAAATATCGACAACGAAATCGATCTTGTTATTAAACAACTTTCCTTCAATACCCACATTGGACTTGATGGCCTTTTCCCACGCCAGATTATCAGCTCCGATACGTGTCTCACCGATAATCTCGATGTCGGGAACGCCCCAAGCTGATCCGGTGCTTTCGTTCACTTTAGTAAGGTAAGGGAAGCGGACGTCGGTAATCCGGTCGTTACCTACCGAACCATACGAAGCTCTTATTTTAAGATAGTCGAGCCAAGGGAGCGCCTCTTGTATAAACTTGTAGCCGGTAGGTACCCAGCCCAATGCGACGGACGGGAAGAAACCGTATTGTCTGCCGGGCTGGAAGTTTTCGGAACCGGTATATCCGAAGTTGACGTCCAGCAGGTAAGTATCCTTGTAGCCATAAGTAAACCGGCTGGATACTCCCTGATAGCGCAAGGGAATGGCCGATAAATTACTTGTAGCGTCGTCCGTGTCTTTAGAATCGCTGATGTAATAATAGACCAGCGCGGATGTCCGGTGATCTGTACCGAAAAGCCGGTCATAATTGAGCGTAGCCTCAAAGTGGTATTTGCGGTACTGGCGGGTGGACTTGCTGTACGAGGCTTTTTTCTCCTGTACGGTCTCCTGCATGATGAGTGATCCGTCGCTTGCTCTGCCCAGCGCATTGTAGAGGGCCGGCTGCACGCTTCTCCGTTCATTGAAGTAGCTGTGGATATCGTATGCTCCCTGTACACGTAATTTAAGCCCGTTGATCAATTCGGAAAAGTCCTGATTGATTGCCAAAGTTGATTTGCCCTTGTACACTTCGTTGGCAGCCTTTCCCGTATGGTTGATCATGACATAAGGCGATGACAGCTCTCCGGCACCGCGTCCGGGCAGCATACCATTGGAATATTGGGTGGGAATGGACAATGGAGTAAGCCGCGACTGTGCTCCCCATATATATTCGGTATTGGCTACGCCGGGCTGATTCAACTGGGAGAGGAATCCGTCAGAACCCAAATAAACTTTCGTTGATTTGGTCAGGTTCACGTCTAGATTGATACGGTAATTATAGGTGTTGTAGCTGACGTTCGAACTGTATATACTGTTCTTGTCTACCTTGTAGGCCGCACTTTCGTTTTTACCTCCCAGGCTCAGAAAATAACGTGCCACATCGCTGCCGCCACGTCCGCTTACATAATAAGTGTGCCGCCAGAATGTTTTGTTGAGTATCTCATCCTGCCAGTTTACGTTGGGATAGAGGTCGGGGTCGAGACCGTCGCGTATAATTCCCATTTCCGTATCGTCATACAAAGGTGTTTCGTTCCGTACCGCTCTGGCTTCGTTTGCTAACTGCGCATACTCATAAGCTCCCAAATATTTCGGCAGACGGTTGAGGACGGACAGCGTGGTGTTGAAACGTCCGGTAATCTGAATTTTGCCCGAAAGGCCTTTCTTGGTGTTGACCAATACGACTCCGTTGGCTCCCCTTACTCCGTACACGGCAGTTGCCGACGCGTCTTTCAGGATGGAGAAACTTTCGACATCGGCAGGGTCGATGGTGTTGAGGTCGCCTTCCAGACCGTCAATCAGTACAAGGGCACTGCTGTTGGCTCCGAACGTACCGATACCACGTACCCAGAAATCGGCGATATTCTGACCGGGCTCGCCACTGCTCTGCAAGGAAATGACACCGGCTGCCCTGCCTCCCAACAAGTTACTGATGGAAGGGGAGGGGGACTGGATATCTTTAGTGCTGACCGTCGTAATGGCACCTACCGAACTGATTTTCCGCTGAACGTTTCCCAGTGCGACGACAACCACTTCATCAAGGGAATTGTTGTCTTCAAGCAGTGTGACCGTTAAGTCGGTTTGGGGTTTGATGGCCACATGCTCCGACGGTTTGAAGCCGATAAAAGAAAATATCATTTTGTCTCCATAAACCACTTTCAGCTTGAAATTACCGTCATTGTCGGTTGTGGTACCTTTGGAGGGCTTGTCTTTGATGTATACCGATACGCCGGGCATGGATAGCTTGTCCTTATCCACGACAGTTCCTGAAACGGTAAATTCCTGAACTTGCTGCGCGAAGGTTGTTGCCGAAAGCAATAAGCAGAACGACATTAAGTATAAAATCTGTTTGATTTTCATTGTGAGTTTACTTTGTTATTCGATAACCAATTTGCGAATGCGTGCATTACCCCAGTCTGCAATGTAAATGTCTCCCTGTTCATTGACAGCCACTCCCCAGGGATTCTTGAATAAGGACTCTACCGGTCCTCCGTCCTTGTATCCGGCGACGCCGGGCTGTCCGGCAACTGTCGTGACGATATTGTCGGCAGATATCATGCGGATGCAATGGTTGCCATAGTCGGCTACGAACATATTGCCGTCGTTGTCAAACTTGATATCCTTGGGATAATTGAAGAGGGCATCTTCAATCGGACCGTCACGGAAAGCGCTGCCGCCGGGAGCATTGAGACGCTTAAATCCGCCTGTTCCATCCGGATCGCGGAGGTCGAGCACCGAAATCCCTTGTCTGTATGCGGTAGGGGCGTTGGAGTGAAGCGTTATATACAGAAGCCAGGGCTTCGCAGGATTAATCGCCTGTCCGTATTGTGATCCGCTGGGACCTTGATGGATAATGTGTCCTTCGAATGTGTTGGGATCTATTTTAGCGATCTTTCCATCACGGTATCGTGTATATAGATAGCCGTCATAAGGGCAGAAGGTGACGAAATTCTTGTATCTGTCGGCATCTACGATTGAGTTCAGATCCGACTGTGAGTATTTTATGTTACGCTGGCGGGGATACCAGGCTTCACGCGGATCGAAGGTAAACGTCACTTCTTTGACTGACTCGTGTGCGGCGGTCAGTATTCCGGTGGTACGGTCCACCGTTAAGCCGTTGGCATATAAGATACGGTTGGCGGCATCTGCTTCAATGAGAGGAGTCACAATGTTCTGTTGTTCGTTTATCCGGGCGATTCCAAATGTACCGCCGTCACGCCATGACATGAAAAGATTGCCTTCGGCATCCAGATCAAGATATTTGCCATATACCTGAGCGGTGGAGAGTGTTCCGGCAAGGAAGCTCGTTTCACCGTTTCCGGTGACCGTGCTGACCAATGCCTGCGTATGATAAGCGTATGTTTCTTCGTAAGCGACAGAATCGGTGTCGACCACTACGGAGATACGGGGATTATCGCCCGGAAGGCGCGGTACAATGGCATAAATACGGCTTCCGCTTGATGAAACGACGGAGGCCCTGGCATTGTTGAAATATACTTTGATTTTACTCACGTCGGTGCCGAAGTTTTTTCCGTCCAGAAGAATTTTGTCACGTGCTCCGCCTTCTTTGGGATAGAAGGAGGTCAGTACAATCGGTTGATCGGCTTGGTGG
>ENA-OYYB01001260-OYYB01001260.1-human-gut-metagenome-genome-assembly--contig:-NODE-1260-length-11231-cov-5.896654_pt1 | contig 11231 bp, 7 predicted proteins | sample MGYA00244059_ERZ653440 | MGnify/ENA primary metagenome ERZ653440 (study PRJEB26926, sample SAMN06164994) | human gut metagenome | biome: ENVO:00009003; feature: ENVO:2100002; material: ENVO:00002003... | reverse complement strand
ATATACGCGTTCTTAACGTTTGCCAACAGAGAATTTGACCTTTTTTCGACAAAAAAGCAGACAAAAAGGAGCGCGGAAACCGCGCTCCTTTTGATGTTTTTGCGATTTTCGGGCAAAATCACACGCTGAGCCAGTCGTCGAGGATAAGACCCTCGTTGTGCTTGGTGAGAAAGCCCACGCTCCACTCGCCGCCGAAGGCGATGAGCTTGCGGCCCTTGAAGTCCTCGAGCACGCGGGAGCCCGAGCAGAGCATCAGGTCCTTCACGTCGCACGGGCACTCGCGGATCAGGCGCAGGTGCTCATAGGGGAGGCCGCTCATGCGCAGGTCGACGCCGTACTCGTTTTTCATGCGGTATTCGAACACGTCGAACTGCAGCGTGCCGACCACGCCGACGACCACGTCCTCAAAGCCGCTGTCGGGGATTTTGAAGATCTGGATGGCGCCCTCCTGCGCGATCTGCTCCACGCCCTTGACGAACTGCTTGCGCTTCATCGTGTCCTTGGGTGAGACGAGCATGAAGTGCTCGGGCTCAAACGTCGGGATGCCGGAGAAGCGGAACTTTTTGCCGGGCATCGTGATCGTGTCGCCGATCGAGAAGATACCGGGATCGAACACGCCGATGATGTCGCCCGCGTAGGCCTCGTCGACGATCTCGCGCTCGGCGGCCATCATCGTTTGCGGCTGGGAAAGGCGCATCTTGCGCCCCGACTGGACGTGGAAATACTCCGTGTCGCGCTCAAACCTGCCCGAGCAGATGCGCATGAAGGCGATGCGGTCGCGGTGGGCCTTGTTCATGTTGGCCTGGATCTTGAAGATGAAGGCCGAGAACTCGTCGCGGCAGGGGTCCACCGGCTCACCGGTCAGGCTGTCCACACGGGCCAGCGGGGTGGGGGTGAGCCGCAGGAAGTTTTCCAGGAAGGGCTCCACGCCGAAGTTGGTCAATGCAGAGCCAAAGAACACGGGGCTCAACTCACCGCGCAGCACCTTGTCGAGGTCAAATTCCTCGGCAGCGCCGTCCAGCAGCTCGATCTCGTCCACCAGCTGCTGGTGCAGGTAGGGGGTCAGCAGCTCGTCCAGTGCGGCATCGCCCAGTTCGGCCTCGGTCTCGTTGACCTTCTTCACGCCGTTGGCGCGGCCGTCGCTGGAGAAAGCCAGCACCTTGCGGGTATTGCGGTCGAACACGCCCTTGAACTCCTTGCCGCAGCCGATGGGCCAGTTCATGGGGTAGGTCTTGATGCCCAGAATCTCCTCGATGTTCTCCATCAGCTCAAAGGGGTCGCGGGCTTCGCGGTCCATCTTGTTGACGAAGGTGAAGATGGGGATGTGGCGCAGGGTGCACACCTTGAACAGCTTGATGGTCTGTGCCTCCACGCCCTTTGCGGCGTCGATGACCATGACGGCAGAGTCTGCCGCCATCAGGGTGCGGTAGGTATCCTCCGAGAAGTCCTGATGGCCCGGGGTGTCCAGAATGTTCACGCACTTGCCCGCGTAGTTGAACTGCAGGACAGAGGAGGTGACGGAAATACCGCGCTGCTTCTCAATGTCCATCCAGTCGGACACGGCGTGCTTTGCGCTCTGCTTGCCCTTGACGGAGCCTGCCTGATTGATGGCTCCGCCGTACAGCAGCAGCTTTTCGGTCAGAGTGGTCTTACCGGCGTCGGGATGGCTGATGATCGCAAACGTCCGGCGGCGCTCGATTTCTTCACGATTTGTCATAAACTGTTATTTCTCCTGAAAACGGCCTCGCCCTCTCCGTCATTGCTCACGCAATGCCACCTCCCCCAAAGTGGGAGGCTTTGGCAGTCCCCGCAGACTTTTCGGTTTTGCCAAGGGCTCTCCCTTTGGGAGAGCTGGCGCGTCAGCGCCTGAGAGGGCGAGCTATCTTTTTACACATACGCACCCTATTTTATCCGAAAACGATCCATAATGCAAGTGTTTTCGTTATTTTTTCAGGATGATGCAGGGCAGAGGGGCGGTTTCGGCCCAGTTGGCAAAATCACACACCAGAACGGTAAAACTTTTGAGCGGAAGTGCCCGGAGATATTCCAGCACCGTCTGCTTTTCGTCCGTGCCGATGACCTGCCCGCTGTAGAGGATGGCGCTCACCACGCCGCCGGGCCGCACGGCTTCCAAAGCCGCCTGCAGGGCGGGGATGCTGCTCTGTGCGGTGGAAAACACCGCGTGGTCGGCCCCGGGCAGCCAGCCAAAGTTGAACATCACCGCATCTGCCGTGCCGGGCTGCACAACCTGTAAAAGGTCTGCGTGGCTTTGGCAGTGCAGCTCATACCGGGAGGCGGGCACGCCCAGCTGCTCCAGATGCTTCCGGGTGGATGCAATGGCCTCGGGCTGGATGTCGAAGCCCAGCACCCTGCCCTCCGGGGCGGTGAGCCCGCACAGAAAGGCTGTGTCGCCGCCGTTGCCGCAGGTGGCATCGATGCAAAGGCGCGGGCGGCCCAGCCGTGCGGCTAAAAAGTCCTGCACGAACCGGACGGCTGTCAGGTCCGGGGTGCGGCGGCGCACCAGCTGCGGCCCCTCTGCTGCAAAGCCGAACCTTGCCCAGAACGCAAGCTCTGCGGCATCGGCGGGCAGCGGTGCGGTGAACACCGTGGCCTGCTCGCGGTCATATCCGGCAAAGCTGCGCAAGATTTCTTTTAGAAAATAGGAGCCGTACCCTTTGCGCCGCCACTGGGGCTGGATGCAAAGGGCGGCGATGGCGGCCCCCTTCGGGGCCGGGGTCAGGGTGCAAAAGCCGATCTGTGTTTTCTCCTTGTAAAGGGCAAAGCCCTCCTTCGTGCGGTGCAGCTCCATGGTGTGTTCCCTCCTGAATCTGCTTCTAAAATAGCAAGTACGGGGGCTGCTGTCAAGGGCAGAAAGTGTGTCTTTATTTCACAGTTTCTTCACTGCACAAGCGATTGATTTTCACAATTGTCCGCTACAATGAGAACAGTTCAAAGGAGCGTGGCTCCTGTGGGCAGATCCTCTACGGAAAGGAAGTATCAACATGGGCAACGAGAACAAGTGGGAATATGATTATTCCTCTCAGAATAGACCCGAAGGCGGCACCGGCTATCCCAATGTGGGCAGCAGCGGCATGAATACCGCCAACCAGTACAATGACCCGCAGCCGGAGGCGCGCGCAGCAGAGCCTGAGACGGCCGACGGAGCAGGCGGCACCACGCCGCCGGTACAGCCGGTGCAGCCGCAGACCGGCGCAAAGCCGCCCCGCAAAAAGAAGAAGGGCACCGGCAGGCGCATCGCACGCAGTGCGGTGGCGCTGGTGCTGGCCGCAGCCATGGGCTTTGCCGGCGGCTTTGTGGGCGCAAAGTTCGGCGGCAGCGGTAAGGTGGTCATCCAGCAGGTGGCACCTTCCTCCACAGCGAGCAGCTCCGACAGCGCGGACAGCGGCATCACCGCAGCGTCCAGCACCGGCACCGGCCTGACCACCGAGCAGGTGGCCGATATGGTCAGCCCCAGCGTGGTGGTCATTACCACCGAGCAGGTGGTCTATTCCCAGTGGTCCTGGTACGGCCAGAATCAGGTGGAAAGCGGCGCCGGCAGCGGCGTCATCATCAGCTCGGACGGCTACATCCTCACCTGTGCACACGTGGTGGACGGCGCTTCTACCATCACCGTTACCATTGGTGACAAGGACTATACCGCCACCCTCGTGGGCGAGGATACCACCAGCGATATCGCGGTCATCAAGATCGACGCCGACGGCCTGACCCCCGCCACCGTGGGCAACAGCGACGGCCTGAAGGTGGGCCAGAGCGTGATGGCCGTGGGCAACCCGCTGGGTGAGCTGGGCGGCACCGTCACCGGCGGCATGATCAGCGCTTTGAACCGCAGCGTCACCATTCAGGGCAGCAGTTCTGTGAACACCATGTCCCTGATCCAGATGGATGCTTCGGTCAGCCCCGGCAACTCCGGCGGCGGCCTGTTCAACATGAACGGTGAGCTGATCGGCATTGTGAACGCAAAATCCTCTTCCAGCGACGCCGAGGGTCTGGGCTTTGCCATCCCCATCAACGATGCCATCAAGGTGGCGCAGGAGCTGCTGGAGAACGGCTATGTGACCGGACGGCCTTATCTGGGCATCACCTATCTGGCCGTTGAGGATGCACAGACCGCAGCCCAGCTGGGCGTGAACGCCTACGGCGTCTACGTTGTGGAGGTGGTCAAGGGCGGCCCTGCCGAGAAGGCGGGTATGCAGGCCGGAGACCGCATCGTGAGCGTGGACGGCACCGAGATCGCCTCGAAAGACGACCTTGGCACCCTGATGCAGAAGCATGCCGCAGGCGACACCCTCTCCATCACCATTGCGCGTGAAGGCCAGATGCAGACGGTCAATGTGACGCTGGGCGAAAAGACGGCTTCCAACAGCTGAACAAAATAGAAAACAGGAGCGGATGAGAGTTTTCCATCCGCTCCTGTTTTTTTATATCTGCCCGAAGATGGTTGCGCTGTAAGACATGAGCACGGCTTCGTGCTCGTACACCCTTGCAGGGCCGCGCCACAGGCTGGAGGAAATGCCGTCACTCAGCATCTGCCAGCGCCCAACCGGCAGCGGCACGGTTCTGCCGGCATCGGTGGGGTTGTAGAACACACACAGCGCCTGCCATGCCGCACCATCGCCCCACTGTGCCGGAAGGAGCCAGCCCACCAGCGGCTGCTCCAGCGAGAAAAAGTGCAGGGCATCCGGCGCGTGGGGGTCGGTGCTGGAAAGCTGCGGGAACCTTGCCCGCAGCGCCAGCAGGCCGCGGTAGTAGTCCACCAGCGCATGGTATTTTTCGGCCCGCTCCCAGTCCAGCCGGTTCAGCGCAGGCGAGGAGCGGTAGCTGTTGCCCTTCCCTTTTTTGGTGCGGGCAAACTCCTCGCCCGCCTGCAGGAAAGGCAGACCGAAGCTGGTCAGGTAAATGCCCGCCGCCAGCCGGTTCTGGGCAAGGGCTGTGCTGTCTGCCGCCGTGAACTCCGGCTTTTCGTATCGGACCAAAAGCAGCTTGTCCCACAGGGTGAAGTTGTCGTGGGCGGAAACATAGCTCACGATCTGGCTGGGCGCGTGGGGCGGCAGACGGTCGCTGCGGCACCATGCCGCTACGGCACCGCCGATGTCCCAGAAGCTGCCGGGCCTGCCCTCCACATAGCCCGGCTCCCGGGCGTTGAAGCAGCCGCCCTTGATGGTGTCACGGGTGTCGTCGCAGAAGATGCCGATGCGCTCGTTCAGCATGGACAGATTGGCCTTGTTGGCCTCGTACCGGTGCAGCTGGCTGCCGCCGCCCTGCCACGGCTCGCCGTACATCAGGATATCCCGCCCGCCGGGCAGCGCATCCAGTGCGGCGCGCACGGCGTTGATGGTCTCCACATCGTACAGGCCCATCAGGTCGAACCGGAAGCCGTCGATGTGGTATTCCTGCGCCCAGTAGAGGATGGAATCGATCATATACCGCCGGGCCATGGGCCGCTCGCTGGCAAATTCATTGCCGCAGCCGCTGCCGTTGGAAAAGCTGCCGTCCTCGTTCTGGCGGAAAAAGTAGCAGGGCACGGTATCGTTCAGCGGGTTCTCATTGCGGTACATGTGGTTATACACAACATCCATCACCACGCCGATGCCCGCCGCGTGCAGGGCTGCGATCATCTCCCTGCACTCCCGGATGCGCACCTCGCCGCGGGTGGGGTCGGTGGAATAGCTGCCCTCGGGCACATTGCAGTTGGTGGGGTCATAGCCCCAGTTGTACTGCCGCAGCAGCGGCTTTGCCTCGTCCACGCTGCCAAAGTCGAAAATGGGCATCAGCTGCACATACTTCACGCCCAGACGCCGGAGGTAGTTCAGGCAGGTGGGGTGGATGCCGTCCCCGTGCAGGGTGGTGCCCTGCTGGGTAAAGGCCATGAACTTGCCCCGCCATGCCGGGCGTACGCCGCTGGCAGCATCCTGCGAGAAGTCGCGCACGCTCACCTCCCACACTGCGCGCTGCTCCGGTGGGATGACCGGACGCACATCCCGCTCCCACCCGGAGGGGGCGGTGCGGGCAAGGTCCACGATCATGCTGCGGGTGCCGTTCACACCGGCAGCGCGGGCGTAGGGGTCGCCGGTCTCGCGGCTCACGCCGTCTACCGTCACCGTAAAGGTGTAATAACGGCCGTGCTGGTCGCCGGGCAGATAGATGCTCCACAAGCCCTGCGGCCCGCGCTCCAGCGGCAGGGTGCCCATGCACACGCCGCCACTGCCCTTGCGGTAAAGGTTCACACATACGCTCTGAGCTGTAGGTGCCCACAGACGCAGCCGCGTGCCGGAAAGAGTATACTCCGGCCCCAGCGGCCCGGTGCAGGTGGCGTCCCGGGCAAAGGTGTCGCTCTCGAACAGTTCTTTCAGTTCAGCGGGGGTTCTGGCACTCATGGTTTCCTTCATTCCTTCTTCTTATTTTCCATACAGTAAGTGTAAACAACCGGTGTGGATTTTTCAAGAGGGAATTGCAAAACCTGTCCGGGTACACTATACTGGAAGAAAACGACAAAAACGGAGGGCAAACCATGGCATATACCGACGATTGGGAAAACCTTATGAACGGTGTGTTCGGTGCAGGGGGCAGGCCGCGCTTTGGCGGCACCGCCCAGCCGGAGGCGAAGCCGCCGAAGTCCGGGACCCCTGCCGTGCCGGACCTGAACGCTGCCCTGCTGGAAAACCAGAAGCAGCTGGATGCCCTGCTCAAAAAGCAGAATGCCCAGCTCCGAACGAAGGATGACGCGGTGCAGTCTGCACTGAAGGACAGCCGTCAGATGCTGCGGGATATGGAAGCCGACGGCCTGCTTGCCAAAGGCACGGCAGACCTGCCCGCCGAGCAGCTGGGCAGCTTTGAGGGCCTTGCCGCCGAGGTAAAAAAGACCGTGCTCGGGCAGGACGCCTTTGTGGACAGTGTGGTGCGCGCCATGCGCCGGCCCTTTGTGCTGGGCACCGAGCGCCCGGCGGCACGCAACGTGATCCTGATCTGCGGAGGTGCAGGCACCGGGCGGCACTTTGCGCTGGAAGAGACCGCCCGCATTATGGCGGCGCGGGGCCTGTTGCAGAGCGACAAAACCGCGGTGGTGGACCTTGCCCTCTACCCCAATTCCGGTGCAGAAAAGCTGTTTTTGCAGGATCTGTACGCGGCCCTGCACGCACCCGGGGAGATCGTGATCTTTGAGCACTACGAAAGCTGCCATCCCGGCTTCCTGAAAACGCTGTCCGATCTGGCCGTCAAGGGCAGTGCGCCGCTTTCCAGCCGGTATCTGGTGAACAAGGAGGGCATCCTTGTGGATGCGGGCACGGCGCTGGCTCCGGGCGCGGTGAGCAGCATCACGCCCTGCGGCAAGTACCTCATCTTCTTTTCCCGCAAGGGCCGGGACGCGCTGGCAGATAAGTTCGGTGCGCCCTTTGTGGCGGCGGTGGGGGATGTGTGCGCCACCAGCGCCTTTGCCCGCGAGGACCTTGCAGCGCTGGCGGCGCAGCAGCTGAATGCGCTGGCCCAGAAGGTGAGCGCCCGCCTCGGTCTGACCCTCTGTGCAGGGGCCGATGTGCGGGACTATGTTGCAGCCTGGTGCACCAAAGAAAAGGGCGCAGCGGGCCTTGCGGAAGCCTGTGATGAGATCTTCCGCGCCCTGAGTGAATACTGCCTGCAGACCGATGCAAAGCTTACCGGCACCGTCACCCTGACCGCAAAGCCGGAGGGCGTGCAGTTTGCACTGAACGATGCCGCCCCCGCCGACCTGTCTGCCCTGCTGCCCGCCGAGTACACGGGGGCTGCGGAAGCGGTTCGCGCAGAGCTTGACGGCCTTGTGGGCCTTGGGGCGGTCAAGGAGTATGTGTTCGGTCTGGCGGATAACCTGCAGGTGCAGCAGCGCCGCGCGGCGGCAGGCTTCAAGACTGCCAGCCTTTCCATGCACATGATCTTCACCGGCAACCCGGGCACCGGCAAGACCACCATTGCCCGGCTGGTGGCAAAGTACCTCAAGGCCATTGGCGCGCTGAAGGGCGGCCAGCTGGTGGAAGTGACCCGCGCCGACCTTGTGGGCCGCTACACCGGCCACACCGCCCCGCTGACCAATAGCGTCATCGAGAGCGCGCTGGGAGGCGTGCTGTTCATCGATGAAGCCTACAGCCTCTACCGCGGCGAGCAGGACAGCTTTGGCCTCGAGGCCATCGACACCCTTGTGAAGGGCATGGAGGACCACCGGGACGAGCTGGTGGTTGTTCTGGCGGGCTACACCCGGGAGATGGAAGTGTTCCTTACCGCCAACAGCGGCCTTGCCAGCCGCTTCCCCAACAAGATCGAGTTCCCGGATTACACGGCAGACGAGCTGCTGGACATCACCAACGTGCTGGCAAAGGGCAAGGGCTACCGCCTTGCCGAGGGCTGCACCTTCCCGCTTTTGGGCTACTACAAGCGCCGTCAGGCGCTGGACAGCCGCACCGCCGGCAACGGTCGTCTTGCCCGCAACACGCTGGAAAAGGCCATCTTCCACCAGAGCCGCCGCCTTGTGGCAGAGCCGGACGCGGAGCTGGATCTGATCCTGCCCGGCGATCTGGAATTTGAGGAATAACTTCCATATATGAGAACGGCTCCTGCCCATTGGGCAGGAGCCGTTCTTTTCAGTTATTGATGCATCTTCACTAATTTTTCTGCCGTCTGCCGCATCCCCTGCCGCACCTCGGCGGGGGCGGTCACTTCCACCTTGCCGTCAAAGCCGCACACCCAGCCGTAGAACTGGGGGCTGACGCACACCGGCACATCAAAGTGGAAGTGGGTTCCGTCCGCTTCTGGAACAAAGACCGGCGCTTTGCCAAAACGGTCGCGCATGGCGCTTTCAAGGTCGGCGGTGCAGCGCAGGGTGACCAGATGCTCCGGCCCGCCGAACATGTTGAAGTGCTTGCGCAGGTAGGCGGGCAGGTCGAACTGGCGGAACTCGGCTTTGCCCCGGCGCGCCTCGTCCAGCACTGTCACGGCAGACATGCGGTCCACACGGTAGTTGCGGATGCCCGCAGGCTCTTTCTCGTCCTGATAGGCAATGAGGTAGTAGCACCCGCCGTCCCACGCCAGCCGCCACGGGCTCACGGTGCGGGTGCCGTCTTTTTTGTACCGGAAGCTCACCATCCGGCCTGCGTTGATGGCGCTGTGCAGGGCGTCGATGCTGTACAGCAGGGTGTGGCTGTCGCTTTTGGGGCGGCCGTCCACATACACCTGACGCTGCAGCTGGGAACCCTCGTAGTCGGAGCAGAGGGCTTCCAGCTTGTGGATGAGCTTTCGGCTGGTGCGGGCAGAGATGACCTTGCTGGCCTGCACGGCATCCACCAGCAGCTTGAGCTCCGAGAGCTCAAAGGTGCGGCTGGCCAGCCAGTAGCCGCCGCCGCGCCCCCGCTGCAGCTGGATGTCAAAGCCCAGAGAGCGCAGGGTGTCGATATCGCTGTAAATGCTCTTGCGCTCGGCAAGGATGCCCTGCTGCTCCAACAGCTGCACCAGCTGGGGAACATTGAGCAGGTGTTCTTCATCGGTCTTTTGCTCAAGGATGCGCAAAAGGGTCAAAAGCTTGGATTTCTGGCCTTCCTGCTTGGGCATGGCAATACCTCCGGCTTTCCAAATTCAGGTTATTCGGGCAGTTTTTTGTCAAAGGCCGCACGGCGCTGGGTGGAAAGACGGAACATCTGTTCCAGCTTATCCCGGTCGTCGGCCACAAGAGCAGAGCGCATTTCCTGCAGAGCGGCATCGAACTGGTCGATCTCGCTGATCAGGTTCTGCTTGTTCCACAAAAACAGCTCGGCCCACATTTTATCGTTGATGCGTGCAATGCGGGTCAGATCCCGGAAGGAGTCTCCGGTGTACTCGCACAGCGAAGAGTTGTCGTTGGCGCACATCAGGCTCACGGCGATGGCGTGGCACAGCTGGCTCACGTAGCCGACCATCCGGTCGTGCTCCTGCACGGTCAGGGTGCAGATGTGCTTGAAGCCCAGCACCTCGGCCAGCTCCCGCAGCCACTGGATGGCCTCCGGGGTGTTCTTTTCGGTGGGAGTGATGATGAAGTTGGCGGGGGCAAAATTCACCTCGGCGGCGTGCTCCACGCTGGAAGTCTCGCGGCCCGCCATGGGGTGGCTGGCAATGAACTCCACGCCTGCCGGGCACATGGCCTGCACCGGCTCCACAAGGCCGGTCTTTACGCCGGACACATCCGTGAAAATGCAGCCGGGCTTGAGCAGATGCCCGTAGGTTTTGAACCACTCCAGCAGGGCTGTGGGGTACAGACCAAAGATGATGTGGTCGGCCTGCTGCACCAGATCCTCAAAATCGTGGGTCTTGCCGCTGGCGATATAGCCGTGGCTGAGGGCGTACTGCAGATGCCCCTCGCTGCGGTTGATACCATCCACATGGAAGCCGGCTTTCGTCAGCTCCAGTGCGTACTTGCCGCCCAGCAGGCCAAGGCCCACCACGAGATAACGCTTTGTTTTATCCAACATGTTCCACCTCCGCGCCCAAGGGCTTGATGGCCTCAAAGAAATTCGGCCAGCTTTTTGTGATGGCTTCGGCATCGTCCACCGTCAGAGGGATGCCTGTGGCAAGGCTCAGCACCGCAAGGCTCATGACCACACGGTGGTCGTTGTGGCCGTGCAAAACGCCCGCCGGGGCGTGCAGCCTGTCTGCGCAGCCCTGCACCGTGATGGTGCCGCCCTCGCTTTCCACTAGGCCGCCCACTGCGCGCAGCTCGGCCTCCATGGCCGCGATGCGGTCGCTCTCCTTCAGGCGCAGCCGCTCTGCGTTGCGGATGACCGTGGTGCCCTCGCATAGCAGCCCCAGCACCATGAGCACGGGGCCAAGGTCGGGGCAGTCCGCAAGGTCGATGTCCACCCCGTGCAGGGGGGCCTTTTCAAAAGAAATGCCTTCTGCCGTGCGGGTAAACACCGCGCCGCACCGGCGCAGGATGTCCAGAATGGCGGCGTCTCCCTGCAGGGTGTCCGGGGCAAGGCCGGTGATGGTCACGCCGCCGCACGCGGCCCCCAGCACCGCCGGGAACGCGGCCTGACTGTAATCGCCCTCCACGGTATAGTTGCAGGGGCGGTAGGTCTGACCGCCCGGGATGGCAAGGGTGTTTTCGTCCTGCCAGCGGCTCTCGACGCCAAAGGCCGCCTGCACCGCACGGGTCATGTCGATGTAGCTGCGGCTCTCCACCTGTCTCTTATACACATCTCCGAGCCCACGAGACATCTCAG